>BNJV01001553.1_pt1 | contig 10501 bp, 21 predicted proteins | sample 8540591 | NCBI WGS metagenome assembly BNJV01 (sample SAMD00202457, study PRJDB9452) | human saliva metagenome | host: Homo sapiens
CTTAGATACTTTATCTCCCAATCCCTCTAATAAATCCTTCAATCAACTGTGTTTCTAATTATTTCTTTCCGGCTGAAGCAATCTACATATGTTATCTACTTCTTGCTAAAGTTTTAGCTCATATATCCAACAATATCAGGATAATCTTTAATATAAACCTTCATTTTTAAATTACCAAATCTCTCATATTGTTTTTAGATATAATAGAGTTGAAAATCATATTTGTCACTGTCTCCCCACTCTACATCTACATATTTGCTATGTACTCATACTACCAAAATCAAAATAACTATCTCTATAATCTGACGTGTAATTGTTATCCCACCATCACGATGCAAATTTCTTACATTTATACCAACCTCTATTTTGTCATGCTCCTTAAACATAAGTTCTAAACCAATATCCATATAGCTATATTTTTCTCAATGTTTTTTCCCAAATACATCTTTTTATATAAATTCTATATGAGGTTTACTCTCATCTACCTTCTTTATAAAAATTTCTTCATATTCATCATCTATTTCTAACGGATAAATTTCACTATATATTGTATATTTCATCACAAACTCATTATTATTTATTTTATCTAGAATCATAGAGTGAATATCAACCCCACATTGATTTATAAAACCTCATGTATGAGAAGTTTTGTACCAAAGTTCTGAAATGTAGAATAATTTGGAAACCCCGTTCTCATCAAGCATTTTATCTAAGCTGTAAGCATCTTTTGTATTACCGGTATCATATTAGAAAAAGGTATTAGTTACATGCTTTTTATAATATTCGCTTATTGTCATGTAAGCTCCATCAAACTCAACCATATTGCCGCATTCCTATTTACTTTTGCAGATGTTTCTCCACCATCCTTTACCTCTTTTGTCCTTAAATCACCAATTTTTGCAAATACAGCCTGTATGAAGCATGTAATACTATTCAATTTTCTATGATTGAATTTTCCTATATATGAGTTAAAATCTATGTTTCAATTACATTAATCAAAAATCTGCATACTCTATTCTATCACCTTCATTATTCAATTCTCCAAAATTTGCATCCCATGTTTTTACTCATCAAGTGATTATGATAAAAATTCAAAAGCATTATTTAGATACTCACTTATATATTTTTCTTTTTCTTCTTCCCTCATTCCTTTGCTGTTCTATTGCCACTTCAAATATATTATTGACATATGCATCTATTAATGTAACACAGAGATCATATGTTGAAAAAGCATTACTTGAGTCTATACTGTTTTCTGACAAAATATTCTCTACAATAGAATTTTTATTAATATTCGGTCTTATCATCTCAGGAACAGTGTAATAAGCATATAAAGTTTGCTCCATCACATTTGCCAGCATATCACTTCGTATATTTCCCAAGAATAACATTAACATTCCGGCTTCAGTTATCACTTACCTCTAAGAGTTCTTTAAGTACGTTAAGAATAGTTACCCTGTTTTTTCCTTCAAGATTTCCTGCTCTTCATCGCTCTGATAAAAGTATGTTCATTTTTCATCATCTTTAACAGTTCTTAAATCAAGCTGAGACATTATCTGACACAATGAAACAAAGTTATTTTTGTTTCTGTATACACCTTGATTAACCTCTGTCACAAGCATATGATAACTATCTATACTTTCTATTTTTCTCATTCAATTTTGAGCAAAAGCACCTATCATCTGTTTGATTTCAACCTGAGATGCATATAATTCATTTATTCTGTTTCCAAGACCCAGTATAATCTCATGATTGATGCAATTTTTGATTATATAGCTCACCCTAATGCCTGTGTTACATATAGATTGATCTTGTCATGATTTTTGCTGTATCTCTCTTTGTGTCATTTTATTTTTGTCCTGTAATAGTGTATGACATTCTCTGAAACCAGTCCTGGTTTTCAAGCATTGCTACCTTTGCATCATTTTCTTCCATTAAGTCTGTCATACCTGCTATAATTACATTCAAATTTTGATTTGACCTTGATGCCAGAAACTGAATATCATTATTAGGTACAATTTGATTTTCCATCTCTTCTCCAATCTATTTTATATTGAATCATATAAGTTTTTAATGCCTTATTTACTGCTCTATCTTTTTCCCTTATTTTATTGTATATACCATCTTGTTCTGTTACTTTGTCAGCAAAACTCTTATATTCATCCGCTGCATACTCAAGTGTTTTCATAAACGGTACATACATACTTTCAAGTGACTGATAATATGTAGCTTCTCCTAAGATATTCTTATATTCTCCTCTTCCAAAACAAGGGGCAACTATCTTATCAACTCCTGCACTTATAGCAATTGCAATAGGAATACCTACTACAGAAGTTACACCTGCCGCTGTAATTGCTGCGTTAACAGGTATCATTATACCGGCCGTAACTCCTGATGTAACTCCGGTTTCACCGCCGGACTTTTAAAACTTCTGTTATATACTCATCCTCACTAATCTCACCGTTTTTCATTTTTTATACGATAAAACAGCTTCAGTTCCCCATACCTATGACACAGCCTGTCAGCCCGGCTTTTGCCATAGTGCCTGCCACATTAGATATTGTATAGCTTGGTGTAGCACTTCCATTCTCAATACTCTTTTGCCTTTTAAGTATATCACTCTTTATCTCATTGTGTCTTTGAAACTTTCTACTGCATATCCATTGTCACTGACCACATCTACCTTTTTCCACATTAGTAATAACCGTGACATCTTTTTCCTGTATTTTTGCAAATGTGGATTACTCTTACTTGTATATGCCTTCATTTGATAGGGATGATTCTTTTGCCTGTAAGAAGATTCTTCTCAACTGCATCAATTGCCGGCTGATTTGATACATCTCCTAAATCATATTTCTTAAATATATTCAATGGATTATGTCTTTGCTTTTGTACCCAATCAAATTCATATCCTTTCCCTTGAAGCTGTTTTTCCATCCACATTGCCTTGCCCGACCCTGATTTTTATATAATCATTCATAGCTTGATTTGAGGAAAACATTCCCCTCCTGCACTGCTATAATTCCTATTCATCCAACTCAAAACTCTACATTACCTGCCAAATTATCACTTATAGCATTACTACTAACGGCTGTCTCCAATACTCTTGCCTGTCTATTTGCAAGTAATTTAGCTGTATCATTAATGACTTCCAGCCATTCATCTTTATTTTCATCCACATTACTCATATTCACTCCTCAATATTGCTTTTGTATATGTATTAAGTTATTATAACCTAATACATATACAAAAACCCTATCAATAAATATTTTTAACTGATAAGCTCTGAAAGGAACATTATATTTTTCCTTTTCATATTTTTCTCACATTTCCTATTTTTATAGTTTCCATTCTTGCGACTATTTTTGATATATGTGTGCTTAGATTGACGCTTACATATAAAAAGTGAGTTGAAAATCAAACCACTCTAAAAACTTGACATGGGTCTTAAAAACTAAAAGTAAATTTATAAACAGCCACTCTCCTCAGATAGACAAAAATATATTGACATAAAACAAATTACTTTTTACGTGCAATACAAATATCTAAATACTCTGAAATAGAAATCACATAAAGGTATTTTCTTATTGTACTGAATTGTGAAAAACATTTCCACTATTGTTAACAGCAGTTATTAATCCATCGATTGCCTGATTCTCTAAAACAAAAAGCAATCTGTTGGAATTCCGAATTGAGTCCTCTTTCCTGTTTTGTCCTTCAGCGTATCAAATAGCCCTCAACATTTAGTCCTGTCCATTCAGTTCCATGAGCTTATATGCTCTCCTTCACATAATCGCAATAAACTTCTTCTGGAAATTTCAAGCCCAATTCATTTTGAGCCTCTTTTAATTGACTTGTATTGCATCCTTTCGCATGATAGAGTTTGTCAATCTTCTTAATCTTTTTCAATATCTTTTCATTATGAGATTACCTCCGTCATTTGCTCTTGCCTCCCAATGAGAACTTCTTTCTCCGGCAGAAAACCTGCCTATCTATTTCAGATTCTTTTTGTTTTTATCCTTGAAGTATTGCATCATTCCCTTTACCCTATGTTCTTCTGGGGTTTAGCTCTGCAAGCGGACTATCTGCATGCTGTCCAATATGGTGAAGTTCAATCACCTTTCCTTCCTTATTAATTGGTGATAAACCTTGCTCTGCTCGTTCCTTATTTGTTCGTCCCATAGCATCTTTCTGTTCCCAATCAATATCGCTTCGAATTAGGGCATTTCTTTCCTCAATTTCAGCTTCTTGCAAACCGGCATCTCTGTAAATTTCATATTCCTTCACAGAACCAATGGAATCAATTATCTCGTCTGACCACCCTGTTTCTGCCTTTATTTTTAGCTATTTCTTCATCTGTGAAGACTTTTCTTTAGCATCACTACATTCATCTGATTTATTTACTTCTGAAGTATCATAGTTTTTCAACTACATCTCCCTTACTGTCGACTTTCTCTCTTAATTGTTCAGGAGTTAAATTCTCTATATCATCCAATTTACTCTAACAGCATCTCCTGCATTCTTTACATTTTCTACTTGGCTCTTTGCTATTTCAACGCCTTTTTGAGCTACTTCTTTCTTAACCTCAACACTCTTTTTGGCCACCTCAACAGCCACCTCACCTGCTCTTTTTCAGCACCTGCAACAATTGATTCTAAAACCAGCATCACTTCACCCTCTCCTTCAAGTAACTTTAAGACTTCATTTTACAAATACAATATTCTTAACAAGACAAAAATCATTAACAGCGTTTGTAATATTAATTTTATCAACAAACTCATCCACATAAAGTCCAGCAACTGTTTTCAACAACTTTCTTCGATGGTTTCTTTCTGTAGAATTTTTCAAGTTCCATCTGCAAATCTTTTATTTTTAGTTTCTGTCGGGTCTGCATAATACTCTCAATTAATGCAACCAAATCATCGCTTGGCAATTTATTGTTGCTAAATACTCCATAAAGTCATTAATGAAATAATTTTTGAGCAATGGATTTCATTATACATCTTGTCCACTCCCGGAATCATTGTAATAGATTTAAGAATTGCAGAATGGCTTATCTGCTCTAAGCAACCTCTAATCCATCATATATATCTTTTTGTTTCGGTTCAAACAGCAAACTTACAAGTGCTTTTACCGACCGTGTGGCTAGTTTCTTTTTGACAGCTGGTTTGTCCACTATGCTTTGATTGATTTGGCAGCATCTTCCTATCAATCTCTTTGTTATAAAGGTAATATCAGATATCTGATTACTTTAACTTCATCAATCTTAACAATAACCGGTTGTGCCATTCCTTCTTTATGGCGTAATGCATATCCGCACTTTACTGTTTCCCAAAGGAAATTGCATCTTCCTATATATTCCAATTGTATTTTGCAATGTTTTTCTTGATCATCCTTCGCAACAATTCTATGCACAATTTGTTTGTGAATTCTTTATTACATCAGTGCAGGATTTGCTTGGTATCTGTTCAGCAACAATTACTCCCTGCCCATATGAACGCATCTCAGCAACATATTTGTTAAAATGATCTACTGCCTTACCCTTTGGTTCCGATATCTCCATTATTTTCTATTGAAGCATTTTTTAATAATCTATGTGCTTCTTAATAACTAACAAATGTTTTAATCCTTTTACCTGACTTCTTTTTGCACTTGTCTATATTCATTCACATACATGATTAATAGTCCCCAAAACAAACGCTTTATCTGCATCATCCGCTAAACCTTCAAGTTCTAGTACTGGGATAGTTTCTAGAAGTTTCCCCATATCCACCATATCATGTGTATTGAACATATAACGCTTTGAGCCAACGCAAAGGCTGTCTATTCTGGCTTTCATTGCACCACGAATATTCTGCATTTCTCCTTCATATATCATCTCCTTTTCAATGTACTGTCTATTTCATCTTTCAAGTTTTGCATAGTAGGAAATACATATTTATGAGGCTGACATATTATAGTATTCCTTCATCTTGCTTTTCTTCAAACAGGTTCTGTTGATTCTTTGAATCAACAAGACATGGGTGAAATCAAGGAGTTAAATTCCATCTCGATTGTGCCTATATTGTAAATACATCCAATATATATGGCATTGGACCATAAAAAGCAAAGCACTAAACAAATCCTTCCAGCATATCAATGTGTTGCTGTGGACTAATCGCAGGCAATATATAAAACGGATTTATCTTTAAACCATTAATTTCCAAACGTCCCAAAGTATATACATTAGTATTACTCTTTTTAATATTACGATATTCCTTTTTGCGGGTTCAATAATCATAAATGGTTTTCTACTGATTCCCAAAAATCTTCTTTACCGTATTAGTTTTACCACTTCCTGTAATGCCACATACAAATGTATGTTTAATAAGATCATATTCACTTAATCCAAATGGCATATTCTTAAGTGGCCTATCATATTCACATACATAACTTGTGTCATTAGCCTTTAATGAGTAATTTAATGAATAATTTTTGATTCCTTGTTTCAAATCCAACCGTATTATCAACCGGAATTGTACAAATACCACACAATTCTTCTGATGTTACCAGACTACATAATGGACTCTGTCCATTACCATCAAAACCTTTTGGAATCATTAATTGTTGATTATGAATTTGGTGGTTTGGTAAATTATCTCTGCCCTATGCAAGTATCCTTGTAGACTACCGGTGGAAGGACTTCCGGAATACCTGATGCAATTTCACTGTATAAAACTTCCTTGAATAATATCACTTGCAATTTTACTGTCAGATGAATATGTAACGTGATTCCCACATTCCTATGCTTCTACCAACTTTTAAACGTTCGGTCATAGACTCTGCCATCTTCATCAGTTCAAGAGCAAATCCATTTTGAATATCTCCAGAAATAGATTACTTTCCTAATTGTTTTTGTTGCTGCGTCACTATATCCCTTAGAAATACATATGTAGTTTCCTTTTGTGACCATTCTTACTAAGTTCAGCTGTTGACCTACTATAAAGACCAATTAAACCTCCTCCAACTAATCCAAGTGCATTACCTATTATTGGAACGGGCATACTAGCTGAACCAATCTTTTACCTAATAGCATTCCCGGAATAGCACCGGAAAGATTATACTCCACTTCCTTTATGTTTGTTCCTAGTCTCATTAAATGTGTCAGTATGAGTATTTCGTCTGAATTACGCTGTAAAGAAGTGTTCTCTTGATATTACAAAGCAATCATCCTGAATCCTTATAGCTTGATTTTATCTTTTTCTTGAATACTATACTCATCAACCGGCTTTCACAAAACCATTATTGCATAGTTCTGTCCATTAAGACTTCTCATCAGAGATAAATCCTTATTCTGAGATTGACCATCTACTTTTAATGACGGAACTCGACATCACCTAACATATCTATCTTTATCTTTAGTCATCATCTTTTCATCACTTTGAGAAATTGATAAATCTCTGATATAGTTCAATTTTAACGCCTGGTAACAAACTGCTAAGATAGTCTTGATAGTAGTATCATTTGATTTTTGGATCTACTCCAAGCACAAGTGAAGTTTTACCATTGTTACTTACTATCCCGTAACATACTACTTGTTTTATAGAATATGCTGTAATAAACAGTTTTCTGCATCAGCAAAATAATCCATTCTATTTTTCAACATCATGTATTGTACATTCACATATCTCATAAAATGTGAAGTTATTCAATAGCTCAAGCGAATTTTTCTTGGGGAGTTTTGACAGCTAATTCGTTACTTACACCATAGTAAGGATAAAAAGCTGGTATAAAATCTGATGTTATTGACCCCAACTTTTCAGTATCTTTTGAAATATTTCTAATTTCTCTTTTCAATTACAAAAGTTCTGCCATTTTATCTCGTCCAACTCCTTTTCAATTCATATACACACTCATCATAATACACTTGTACTGTATTTAACCACTCTATCATCGTTTTTACATCATGTAAATAATCTTTTATTAATTTATTAATATCATACTTGGTCTTTTTCCCCAGTCATTAAGTATAACAACATCACTCCAGCGACAATAATTTGCTATTCCTATGGGAATCAAATTATCAGTTGGAATACTAATAATTCTCCAACAGTACAATCACTCGGCTGCAATCCATAATCTCTGCTTTACTTTCCTCATTAATCAATATACTTGGGTACGTCAAACAGAAATTTTTGATTTAACTCTTTCAAAATATCTCTCTCATAGAATGCGGCTTTATTTTGTGCGTTTTGAAAAGTGGATTAGCCAATGTATGTTCCATCATCATGTTATACACACTGGACATAACCATTTTACTCTGGGTGATCTACCACTTTATGCTTATGACCTTATCTATTATTTGTTGATCAGACGTTTCCACTTTGAATAAACTTCTTGGCCTCTTGGTAGATACCTTCACTGATTTTTATTTATATATTGCTCAATCTTTGCATTTTCATCAATCTGCAACATAATTTGTCAACTCTCCTTTCAATTCAGTAATCTGGTTAAGCCTTTATAAACCAATACTTTTTTCCAAGTCCTCAACATTTTTGCGTCTCTTTTCATTGCTGTTTTATCCTCCAACAGCTTCTGATACTCTGCCTCTAGTTCCACTTTTTATGTTCTTAATTTTTCCTTATATGTATCACAACTATTTGTAACATAGGTGACCACATTATCAATCATTGTTGGAATAATATCATTATTTAGTCTGTCGATGATCTATCAACTACTAATCCTACATGCTTTTCGAGATGATGATATGGAACTCTTTCCTCAGTTTTTAAGGAATGTAACTCTTTTTCAACCAAATCATATCACGATGTCTTTTTCTTTGGCAACCAAATCAATATTATCAAAAATCTGTTTCTGTAAAATTCGGTATATATGCTTCTGTCGGAATTTTTGAATAATCATTGTATATTGAATCAATTTCTCATTACACTCCACAATAACCTGTCTGCCATCTTCCTTCAATCCTTTTGTATCATCAATTTGCATCTAATGTACTTTTCCATACTTGAAAATGTATTTTCGTTTATTTTACTTTCAGGAGATTCCGAAAATTTTTCCAACTGTTCCTCGTAGTTATCTTGCTTTACTGCTGCCTCTGACATTATAATCCCTTCGCTATTAATATTGTCTGTATAGCGCTTGTAAATATCCGCAATACCCTGATTTATCTTTGCATATACATCCGCTATCTCCTTTTTCTTTGTGTATTCTATCCTCTAATGCAATTGGATCATCTATATTCTCCTTTGCAACCTTAAGTGCATCTGAAAACATTCCCTTGTATCTTGTATTCCTCTCTAAATTCTCCAAAAACTCAATTAGCTGACATAATTAGCTACTCGTGCAAATCTTTCTAAAGCATATGCGTACACTTCTGAGTTTGACATTTCCTCCATTTTATCATCAAACTTTGCAATATCACCTTTTGACTTTAGCCAGCACTTGCTTGCAGGGCGAAGTCATCTTCAGCCTCATCTAATGCATCAAAGAACTTATCTATTTTTCTTCAGTATTTAACTCATGACACTTGTTTAAGAAAAGTTGTATTTTTACTATCAACTTTACAAATAATCTTCTCTTCTTTAATATCTTGCCCTATATACATTTCAATAGCTTGTTCTTTTTAAACTAGTAAATTCAGAACCCTGTAAATTAGATTTACCTGTAAGTACTAAAAACAAAGATTCTTTTTCTATTAGTACAATTATTTCTCAAGAAATTCATAAACAGAATGACTCCAAAGCCTGTCCATTTAAAGTTTCACAAAAATAATAGCATTTGCATGTGTAATATAATCTTCTGCTATCTTGCCTACATTTCCTCAGCTCAACACTTGGACTATCAATAATAGTAATTCCTTGCATCTCATCAGGTAAATGATATATTGTTTCCATTTCTGTAATAATTTTTCTCCATGAAGCTGCATTTTTCTCTCACATAATCACGTATTAAGTTATTGTATTCATCACTGTTCATATTGAAGATATTATCCTTTGATTCTTCCTCAAGAAAAGATGTCATAATCTGATTGAAATTTCTTTACCATGATATTTTATCAATAATTCATTATTGATTGTTGTTATAGGAATATTACGGTACTTATCTGGAAATTGCAGCATGGTCTTTAAGGAAAGCCTTGATTTTATCATGTCCACTACTGTCGTTTTTCCTCCACCAGCAGTCTTAGCTGTCAATTTAAAATTCGTCTCCTTTACGAATTTTTATTATGCGCTACTTGTACACTGCCTAACATCCATAGTACAACTTCTTTACCAAGGTATGCATTAATAAAGGTTGATTTTCCACTCTTAGCTTCACCTAGAATCATTAGTTAGACTTCATTTCTTATGCTTGTTCAAAATACTGTCATCAACTTTTTACCGGATGCTTTGCATGTAGTTCACATACTCATCATATAAGCTGCACTTGTTCTTTGTTTTTGTTTTGTAATCTTTAGAAATCATATCACATTCTCCTTATAAAATTATTTTAACATTCTCTC
>BNJV01000402.1_pt1 | contig 10456 bp, 18 predicted proteins | sample 8540591 | NCBI WGS metagenome assembly BNJV01 (sample SAMD00202457, study PRJDB9452) | human saliva metagenome | host: Homo sapiens
TCCGTTTTACGCTGTTCTTTCTAATGTCGTGGCGGCAAACTATCCACACAACGCACATTAGTAGCTTTGACTTTTTCCAACCACCCTGGATGAGCTGCGTAAATCGGAAGGAATAAAATACACGTTCTTCATTTTGTGCATAGCGATCTGATAGGCTACTAAGAGTGTATTGGCATCACCATCAACTACTAAGGTTTCTAAAGACGAGCTCGCCACCTTTACTAATTGATTTTTTAGTTGAGTGAGTGATCGAGCGGTGATTTACGATGATAAAGCACGCCCATTGAGAATACGGTATCAAATGCGGCAAAGTGGTTGCATTTCTTCAATACCCAATGGGATTAAGTTCGCTCGACGATCGTTATTTAGTAATTTTCGAACGGCTTCAAATTGGCAAAGGAAAAGCTCGGTGGATCAATACCAACGACCATTTTTGCAGCCTTCACCAACCATTCGCCACATATGGTAGCCGCTACCGCAGCCCACATCTAAAATGGTACGATCTTTTAATGGGGCAAAGATGAGGCAAAAACACGATCCCATTTGAAATCAGAACGCCATTCACAATCCACGTGAATATCAAATAAATGATAAGGTCCTTTTCGCCATGGCATCAATTGTTTCAAATGATGGACAATGCGTTGTTTTTCGCCCTCTGAAAGTGGGAAAAGCGGTCAGATTTCACCGCATTTTTAAATCGATAGTGTCTGCCTGCAAAATCAGGGAGAAAAAGTCCACGATTTTTGACCATTTGGCATAATCACCATGAGTTTGTTTTTCCCATTCTTTTAACTGCAAAGGCAATGTTTCTAGCCATAGCGAGATAAATTTGTGATGGCAATTTGTTGATAAAAGGACGAAAATCAATCATTATTTTTGCTTTCACTTATAGGCTTTTTCGTCTGCTTCTCGAAGGTTTTCTTTTAACTTCATTTTTCTGGTTCTGCGGAAAGGAGAGAAACCACAATAATTTGCCCAAAAGGCTGCGAGCGAATCTGGGATCGTTTCACAGACGTTAAACCACTCACTGGTTTTCAGGAATCACCGATTTCCAAGCAAAGACAACCAGTAGCCCCACAACCATTCCAGTCATCGCTGCAGATGAAGTCATGCGTTTCCAGAATAAGGAGAAAAAGCACGACTAGGGGCCAAATGCTAGAACCAAAAGCTAGCCCAGGCAAATTCAACGAGTTTTTAATACTTTTGCTGATCATCTTGAGCAATCCAAATGGCGATAGCGGCACTAAACTCAAAACCATCTACTACGACCTAACCAACGAGTTCTTTTTCGGACGCGTTTGGACGAATAAAACCCTATATAAAATCTTCAGTGATCAGAGCTGAAGAAATTAATAATTGTGCGTGAAAGTGTACTCATCATTGCTGCCAAAAGTGCAGACAGTAGAATTACCGGCTAATCCATGGATTGAAGAGCAATTTAGCCAGTTCAATAAACACTTGTTCCGGTTCATTTACTACGCTCAGCAACACCAGGTGAGCAAAGAAATAAGGGATGCCGAAGAAACCATACCAATCGCACCTAGCGAGGCAAATACCATCCATGTCACTCTGATGCGGCGTGCTTTTGATTAACGATTCTCACCGGATAAGCTGCCATAAAAGCGAGGCTAGGATATGCGGTTGACCAAAATAACCTAAAGCAAGCAGCTAAACTTAATAAACCTAATGGACGTGTTACTCTGAAATAAATCGGTGAAGTCTTTACTTGGCAATTTCCGCTTGATGGAGCACTTCAGTAAATTGTGATGTATCCCCTAAACTTAGAAAAGATGAAGAAGTAGCGTTAAAATTAAAGGCAAAAATCATCAATGTAGCTTGAATGGTATCAGTCCAACTCACCGCTAGAAAATCCACCAATAAAAGGTGTAAATAATGGTTGCTAATGCGCCGTACCAGATCAGTGTAGAGTATGTCGACAGAAAACAGGTTTTGGAATAATTTCGCACGGCAACCACCTGACACAGTAAATCAGTGAAGAATGCCAAGATGATTGTCGCAGACACAATTTTTAAGAGATTATGTGATGGCCAAAGCGATGGTGGAAATATTCCGGTAATGTGAGTGCATTGGTTAGCAATTCGGTATGATTCGTAAGCGACCAGCCACGAGCAACCAGTTAAAATAAGCTCCGAGAATTAAACCAATGGCGATCCAACCTTCTACCAGACCGAGACATACACATGCACCAGGTAAGCCCATTAATAACCAGCCTGACACATATCAGATGCGCCAGCAGACATGGCTGTCACAAAACTTCCGAGTTTACGGCCGCCTAAAATATACAATCGGATAAAGTGTTTGTATAATAATAGCAAGAACCGATTAAAAATCATGCCGAAAAATATAAATACTAAAAAGTAATAGTGTTGGGTCTAAACCAAACATTAACTACCCCAGTCATGAAAATTTGAGAAAGGTCGCATTTTACCTTATTTGGGTCTATTATTCTATTTTCCCTTTTTCGATAGACTTATACCATTAAAAACTAAGGTCGAAAAATGGATTCTGTTGAATTATTAATGAGATGTTACGCCCAATGAAACCCGCGTTGCGCTGGTGGAAACGGGCGTTTTCAAAAGAGGTTCATATTGAACGTCGGCCAAAATGTGGCATCGTGGGGAATATCTATAAGGGCGAGTAACCCGTGTTTTACTGGGGATGCAGTCCGCGTTTGTGAGATATCGGTTTAGAAAAGCCGCATTTTTACACTGCATCCGATATTGTCTCACATACCGAGTGTGTGGATGTGGAACGAACAAAAAGTAATTCCGAGCAAAAGTATTTCTGAACTCGTACGCGAAGGGCAAGATATCGTAGTACAAGTGGTAAAAGATCCTTTGGGTACCAAAGGCGCAGAGATTAACCACGGATATTACATTGCCTCTCGTTATCTCGTCTTTTGATGCCTGAAAAATAGCCATGTTGGTGTCTCACAACGTATTGAAAAAGCGAAGAAGAGCGAGCAAGATTAAAGCGCTTGTTGAACCTTTTGTGATGAGTTAGGCGGCTTTTATTATTCGTACAGCCACCGAAGGCGCAACGGAAGAAGAGTTACGCCAAGATGCGGAATTTTTAAAAACGTTTATGGCGTAAAGTACTTGAGCGTAAAGGCAAAATATCCAACCCGTTCTAAAATCTATGGCGAGCCCGCATCACACAACGTATTTTGCGAGATTTTATCGTGCACTTAGAAAAATTCATATCGATTCCAAACTTTGTTTTAACGAAGTGAAAAGAATTTACCGATGAATTTATGCCGGAATTGAGTGAAAATTAATGCTTTTATGCGGGCAGTCAGCCGATTTTTGATATTTATGGCGTAGAACGTGGTATTCAAAATGCACTTGAGAAAACGCGTGAATTTTAAAAATCGGTGGCTATCTCATTATTGAGCAAACTGAAGCCATGACGACCGTGATATCAATACGGTGCGTTTGTCTGGATCATCGAAATTTAGATGAAACGATTTTTAACACCAATATTGAGGCCACTAAAGCCATTGCTCATGCAGCTACAACTGCGTAATGTTTAGGGCGGCATTATCATTATTGAGTTTTTATTGATATGCAAACCGATGAGCATCGCAATCGCGTGATTGAATCCTTGGAGAAGCGCTATCGAAAAAGATCGCGTAAAAACCAACTGTAAATGGTTTTACTCAACTTGGTTTAGTGGAAATGACCGTAAACGTACACGCAGAAAGTTTAGAACACGTTTTGTGTGATGAATGCCCAACTTGTCAAGGACGTGGACGTGTGGAAAACGGTTGAAACAGTATGCTATGAAATTATGCGTGAGATCATTCGCGTTAACCACTTATTCTCGAGTGAGCAATTTGTGGTTTATGCTTCTCCAGCCGTGGCGGATTACTTAATCAAAGAAGAATCTCACGGTTTGTGCCAGAGATCGGAAATGTTCATCAGCAAACAGAGTTCAAGTCAAAACAGAGCTGTACTACAACCAAGAACAATTTGATGTAGTAGTGATGTAAAGATAAAAAGTGCGGTCAAATTCGACCGCACTTTTTACTTTAACTACTTTCAATCTTTCTAACTGTTGAATAATGGCTTCATCAGGTTGTGATTGGATTTTTCGCATACGCATAAAGAGTAAAGCAGCAGCAATGGTTAAGGCAATGATAAACGCCACCCAGAAACCTTTTGCGCCGATGCTTGGAACAATCCAATCCGTGCGTGAAAGAATATACCCAACGGGGATACCTACGCCCCAATAAGCAAGTAACGTGATATAAAGGATAATTTTAGTGTCTTTATAGCCACGTAAAATACCGCTCACGACGACTTGCACTGAATCTGAAAATTGATAAATCGCCGCCATCGCTAATAAGCTGCCTGAAAGAGCAATAACGGTGGCATTATCGCCAACAATTAATGAGGCAATCTCTGCACTAAATACCCAAATCACCAACGCCAATACACTTGCCGCAATCAAGCCAAGAATAATCGCGGCGTGAGCCATGATTTTTGCTTTTTGTGGTGCATGATTACCGAGTTCTTGCGCCACTAAAATGGTTGCAGCCATCGCAATAGACATGGGGAACATAAAGGCTACGGCACTGGTATTTAAGGCAATTTGGTGGCTGGCGACCACATCCGCACCTAATGGGGAAAGTAATAAACTACTTAACGCAAACAGTGAGACTTCACTGCACTAGCGCAATCGCGACAGGCAAGCCAAGTGCGGTTAATTTTTCAGTGTTTTGATGTCAGGCTTTTCAATAATCTTTTCAAAGACTTTTAAACTACACGTTCATTATAGTTTTTGGCAGAATAGGTAATCATCAAGATATGCCATCGCCCAGTTAACAATAGCTGTTGCTACACCACAACCGACACCACCCAATGCAGGCGCCCCAAATTTGCCGTAAATAAACATATAATTCAGCGGAATGTTCAGCATTAATCCCATGAAGGTAATCACCATAGCGGGTTTTGTTTTGGCAATGCCATCATTCAAACAGCGGAAATTAATCAGCAATAAGTAGGGCTAGGCAAGCCCCACACCATCGCACGCAAATAATTCATCGTCACATCTGCCATGTGGGCATCCATATTCATAAACTGTAATATGAAATCATTATGATAGATGATAAAGGCAAGGGGAATCATCACTAAAAATGAAATCCAAAGGCCTTGTCTCACTTGATGAGCAATGCGATGGCGCTGCCCTAGATCCATTTAAATAGGAAATTGTTGGTGGCAAGGCGAGTAATCAATCCTTGCCCGAAAAGTACCAAAGGTAGCCAAATGGAGGCACCAATACCGACACTGCCTACATCAGCCGAGCTCACACGCCCCGCCATAATCACATCCACAGTACCCATGCCAGTTTGAGCTAACTGGGCAAGCCCGATAGGTGTCGCTATTCGAATAAGTTTTTTAATATCAATACGGTATTGAGAAAAAAGACGAGAATTCATAAATTTTGCTATAATATTGGAAAAATTTTTAATGAAGGAATAATAATGTTTACGGGTATTGTACAGGCATCGCCCAAATTTATTCAATTAAAGACAGCGATAATTTTAGAACACAGATCGTAAAATTACCAGCTGAAATGCGAAAAGGCTTAGAAATCGGCGCATCAGTTGCAAATAACGGAGTGTGCTTAACAGTAACTGAAATTCACGATGATCTTGTCAGCTTTGACTTAATGCAGGAAACTTTACGCATCACCAATCTCGGTAGCTTAAAAGTAGGGGATTTTGTGAATATCGAGCGCGCAATGCAAATGGGCGCTGAAATTGGCGGACATATTTTATCGGGTCACGTTTATTGTACCGCAAGCGTTTCACAAATTATCGAAAGCGAAAACAATCGTCAGGTTTGGTTTAAATTACCTAATAAAGACGTGATGAAATATATCCTTACGAAAGGATTTATCGCGATTGACGGCATCAGTCTTACTATTGGTGAAAGTAAAGATGATGAATTCTGCGTAAATTTAATCCCTGAAACTTTACACCGAACCCTGATCGGTAAACGCCAAATTGGCGATTTAGTAAATATTGAAATTGATCCACAAACACAAGCGATTGTGGATACAGTAGAACGGTATTTAGCCGCTAAAGCTTAGTTGAATGAAAAAGTGCGGTAGAAAACGATAGTGTTTTTACCGCACTTTTATTGAATTATATGAGATTAGTTAGCTTTTGGATTTCTTCGCTCCATTTCCAAAATAGGAATAGGGCTAGAATACCGATTAGGATATAAATCACGAGTTGGCCTTTTTAATTTGTTCGTGTAACCAATCTAAATTTTCGCACCAAATCACCAAAAGGTAAACCCAAATTGGTACAGAAATAATCGGCGCAGAAATCAATTAATACAGCGGGTATAGCTGACGCGGCGGGTGATACCTGAAACCATATAAATTGCGCGCGTAATCCTGGAAGGAAACGAGCAACAAATAATACTCGGTTGCCATATTGGTCAAATTTTTCACGTACCATTTTGAGACGTTCTAAGGTGACTAGTCACGCATTGGACGGAAACGTAAGATACGCGTGCCGTAAAATACGACCAAGCCAGTACATGGTTGAATCACCGGCAAGTACACCGATCATACGACGACTAACATTAAGTGGGAATTGACGCTGTCAGGATAGAGACCAGCAATCACACCGCCGGAAACAAGCGTGATATCTTCTGGAATAGGTACACCAAAATGCCACAAATAATCAGAACAAATAGCACCGCCCAATAACCGTAATCGGTAAAAAGCTGATAAGAAATTCCATTTGAAACCCACTACAATCAGTTAGTTAAAATTAATTAAAAATTGGGATTTATTTTTAATCGCTTTGCCTTGAAAAAGCCTAGATTTACTGTGTAAATTTGCATTGTGAGACTGAATATTTTATAATCCGTCGCTCTCAAAGTTTGTCTTTGAGCAGAATTTAGGAAAATTGCTGGGTCGCCTGCAATTTTTATTTTAAACTTTTTAATCAAGAGAACATGAAAATGGCATTTAAATTTAACGCTGAAGTTCGTCAAGCGCAAGGTAAGGGTGCGAGCCGCCGCTGCGTCACAACGGTCAAATCCCTCGCAATCATTTATGGTGGCATGACGAAGCACCCTGTTTCAATCATCTTAAATCATGATGAATTAAACAACGCACAAGCTCACGATTCTTTCTATAGCGATGTAATCACTTTTCAGTGGTTGAAGGTAAAGAAGTTGCAGTGAAAGTTCAAAAGCAATGCAACGTCACCCATTCAAACCAAAAATTGGTTCACATTGACTTCAAACGTGCTTAATTTTTAGCTTATGATAAGAACACGCAATAATGATGAGTTATTGGTGTTTTTCTTTTTCGGGCAAAGTGCGGTCAAATTTGAAATCGTTTTAGGAGTAGTCCAATGAAGATAGCCTTAGGTATTGAATATAACGGAAAACAGTATTGTGGCTGGCAGCGACAAGAGAAAGTGCGTAGTGTACAAGAAGAATTAGAAAAAGCGTTATCTTTTTGTGGCAAATGAAAAATTGAAGTAGCTTTTGTGCAGGCAGAACAGACTCAGGTGTGCATGGCACAGGACAAGTCGTGCATTTTGAAACCACAGCTGTTCGGCCTGAAAAAGCCTGGGCATTTGGTACTAACGCGAATTTGCCTGATGATATTTCAGTAAGTTGGGCAAAAGTGGTAGATGATGAATTTCATGCTCGTTTCTCGGCAACCGCGCGTCGCTATCGTTATATTTTTGTATTGTAATAAATTGCGTTCAGCCATTTTGCCCGGAAGGAATTACCCATTGCCACTGAGATTTGAGACGAAAAGAAAATGCGCCAAGCGGGCAGTTTTATTGGGCGAAAATGATTTTTCTTCTTTCCGTGCGGCACAGTGTCAATCAAATACCCCTTGGCGAAATGTGCATCATTTAAATGTGGTACGAAAAGGGCAGTATATTATTGTGGATATTCAAGCCATATGCTTTTTGTGCATCATATGGTACCCAACATTGTAGGAAGCCTGATTGAAGTCGCGCAGGCAATCAACCTGTTGAGTGGATGAAATGGTTGTTAGAGCAAAAGATCGTAAATTAGCGGCTCAACAGCGAAACCCGAAGGCTTATATTTGGTCAATGTCATTTACCCTGGAAAAATTTGCGATTCCACAGAAAAATTTAGGACCGTTGTTTTCAGAAGATAATCTCATCTGACTAGCAAATTTCTGCTAAATTATGATTAAATACGCAAACTTTTTCTAGTTAATAAAAAGGTAAAAATGAGCTGGATTGATAAAATTTTTAGCAAAGGAACCTCTTCCGCTACATCACGTAAAAGCAAACGTGCCAGAAGGGGTTTGGACAAAATGTACCTCTTGCGAACAAGTTCTTTACGGTGAAGAAGTAAAACGTAATTTATATGTTTGTCCAAAGTGCGGTCATCATATGCGTATTGATGCTCGTGAGCGCCTTGTAGCCTTGTTAGATGAAGGGTCAAGCCAAGAACTATCGGCTGATTTAGAACCAAAAGATATTCTTAAATTTAAAGATTTATATATAAAGATCGTATTTCTGCAGCTCAAAAAGAAACGGGTGAAAAAGATGCGTTAATCACAATGACAGGTACACTTTACAATATGCCGATTGTTGTTGCTGCTTCAAACTTTAGCTTTATGGGAGGCTCAATGGGATCGGTTGTGGGTGCAAAAATTTGTGAAAGCAGCAGAAAAAGCAATGGAATTAAATTGTCCATTTGTGTGTTTCTCTGCAAGTGGTGGTGCACGTATGCAAGAAGCGCTTTTCTCTTAATGCAAATGGCGAAAACCAGTGCGGTTTTGGCAAAAATGCGTGAAAAAGGCGTGCCGTTTATTTCAGTATTAACCGACCCAACATTAGGTGGGTATCTGCAAGCTTTTGCCATGTTAGGTGATGTAAACATCGCTGAGCCAAAAGCATTAATTGGTTTTCGCTGGCCCACGTGTAATCGAACAAACCGTACGAAAAATTACCAGAAGGCTTCCAACATGGTGAATTCTTACTCGAGAAAGGGCGATTGATATGATTGTGAAGCGTTCGAAAATGCGTTCAACCCTTGGAAACCTTTTTAAGCAAACTCACCAATCAACCTTCACCTTTGTTGAAGTAGAAGTTGTTGAACATGAGTAATACAATGAATTTAAAAACCACTTCGCCACTCGCTGAGTGGCTTTCTTTATGGAAAACAGTCACTTTAAAAGCTATTGACTTTAGGGCTAGAGCGCATTAAATTAGTGGCAGAAGAATTGGATCTCTTGAATCCCGCACCTTATGTGATCAGCCCGGTGGGGGCACAAATGGTAAAGGCACAACGCTGTTTGCTTGAAACTATTTTTGTTAAATCACGGTTTGCGTGTGGTGTGTATTCCTCACCTCATTTATTGCGTTATAACGAACGTGTTCGTATTCAAAATCAAGACTTGCCGGATGACATGCATGCCGCTTCTTTTGATTTCATCGAAAAAGCATACGCAGTCCCTCACTTATTTTTGAATTTAGTACGTTGTCGGCTTTGCATTTATTTAAACAAGCGAAAGCTTGATGTCGTCATTTTGAAGTAGGGCTTGGTGGACGCTAGATGCAACCAATATTGTTGATAATGATCTGGCGGTTATCACCAGTATTGATATTGATCATACGGATTTTCTAGGTTCAACTCGCGAAGAAATTGGCTTTTGAAAAAGCGGGTATTTTTCCGCGCGAATAAACCGGTTGTAATTGGCGAGACCAATGTTCCGCAACCAATGCTAGAACAAGCGGAGAAATTACATTGCCACTGTTTCCCGCCGAGATATCACGGTCGTTTTAAAGCCAATGAGCAAACTTGGATGTGGCAGAGCAATAAAGTGCGGTTAGAAAATCTGCCGTTTTGCCAAATTCCATTAGCTAATGCGGCAACCGCTTTGGCTGCTGTTGAACAGATGCCTTGATATTTCTGTCGATACTATTAAACGTTCATTAATTGAAGTGGAATTAGTGGGTCGTTTTCAACAATTGAAAGGCAATCAGTTAGAAAAGCTGGCAGAGCGCTGAATCCACTTGCGTCACAGTTACCAAAAGTGATTATCGATGTTGAGCATAATCCTCATGCGGCAAAATATTTAGCTGAAAAATTGACCGCACTTTAAAACACAAATTTCAGGGCGTATTATGTGCCGTTTGTGGAATGTTAAAAGATAAAGATGCCGGGAGTCGGTGTTTACCCAACTTACTTCCGTTATTGACCAATGGCACTGTGTCACATTAGGCGGTTACCGTGAGTCAATCAGGTGATGACTTAAATGCAAAATTAACATTAGTTTATCCATCAGCAAGAAGTGTTTCTGAAGATTCTGTAGTTGAAGGTGTGCAAAAGTGCGATTAAAAATGCGGATAAAATGACATTGTGCTAGTATTTGGATCGCTTCCACACCGTAGGGAATTTTTAGAATATTT
>BNJV01001253.1_pt1 | contig 10445 bp, 19 predicted proteins | sample 8540591 | NCBI WGS metagenome assembly BNJV01 (sample SAMD00202457, study PRJDB9452) | human saliva metagenome | host: Homo sapiens
CCTACAGCTCCTGGCACAGCAATAGCTTTCGATGGGGTTGTCCCACCGTGATTCTCACGGTGGGACAACCCCATCGTTGCGACCCAACGACCGGCAAGATGGGACCTGTGGGGTGCGTGGTGTTTCTCGGACTGGGGAGTTTTTCTTCCCGTGAGTCGATAGGATGGATACCATGCCAGCAGCGAAATACTCAGACGAGTTCAAGACCCAAGTGGTGCGTGAGTCATCGGAAAGGAACGCACGATTGCCTCGGTGGCCGACTCATACGATCTTGTAGCCCAAACGGTGGGTAACTGGGTCGCAAGATACAAGAAGGAACACGCCACAGACCAGGACCGCAAGAAAGCTTCCGAGTCAGCCGAGATCGCGAAGCTGAGGCAGGAGAACAGGGAGCTGCGTCAGGAAAACGAGTTCCCTGAAAAAGCAGCCGTCTTCGCCAAGGAACGACCGTGACCGACCGCTACGAGTTGATCAACCGCGAAGAAGGCTCCTATCCCATTTCCTCAATGTCCGATGGTCCAGGGTGTCAAAATCAGGGTACTACTCTTGGCGTGACCGACCCCAGTCACAGACGCGACCATTCGGAGGGAGGAGCTGGCCATCCTGATTAAGGACGTTTTTGAGAACTCCGATGGCACCTACGGGTACCGGCGTATCCAGGTGGTCCTGGAGCGGCGTGGCGTGCGGACCGATGGTTCCACGATCCGATCCATCATGAGGGACCTGGGGCTGCAGGCCGCCGGGCCGCGGGCGAAAGTCGAACCACGGTGCCAGCTAAGGGACCTGGACGAGCGACCCGACCTGCTTAGGCGGGACTTCACCGCAGATGAGCCCGGCAAGAAGCTGTGCGGGGACATCACCTATATCAGGACGTGGACCGGATTCGTCTATCTGGCGACCGTTCTGGACTGCTGCACTAGAAAGCGTCGTGGGTTGTGCGATGGCCGACCACTGCACACGTCCCTGGTGTGCCAGGCCATTGACATAGCGGTCAGGGAGATGCCCGATTGACAGGGGCGTGACGATTTTTCCACTCGGACCGAGGTAGTCAGTACACGTCTCAAAGATTCCCTGGATCACCTCAAGGGTTATGGGGATTCGTCCCTCAGTAGGGCGTACGGGAGTGTGCTGGGACAACGCTTGGGCAGTCATTCAATGCCACGCTCAAGAATGAGAGAGTCCACCGGATGGTGTATCCCACGAAGGACAAGGCGATGAACGATATTGCCTCATGGATCGAGCTGACATACAATCATGTCCGCCTTCACTCGGCCCTAGGGTATCGCACTCCCGACGAGGCCGAAAGCGAGGTTCCTGGACCTGAAGAAGGCAGCCTGAAGCAAGAAAACAAGCACTGTCCGAAAAACACCTAGCAGTCCACTGTGTCAAGCCTCCGGGGTTTTGTGGAGGCTGGTTTATCTGGTGCCGGTGGTTGCCGGTTGTGATCGTCTCGTGGCGGTTGGCGGTCGGGATGCCCAGGCGGCTTCGTGCTCGGCTGGGGTTCGCATGCCGATGGCGGAGTGAGGGGCGGATGGTGCCCGTACCAGTGTACCCACTCGGCGGTGGTGAGCACAGGCGGCGTCAATGTCCTCCCAAGGGCCCTGCTTGCGGATCAGCTCGGCCTTGTACAAGGAGTTCAGAGCCTCGGCCAGAGCAAAGCCGAAAGGAGTCTCCTGGGAACCCCACCGAGGCGACGGCATTGCACTCGCTAGCCTACGGCATGGGCTAGACCTGCCATAGCGGATGGACCTGTACTGCACGCCGCGGTCGCAAGTGGTGCACCAGGCCAGCGTCAGCGGCCCCGGTTCGCTTTCGCTGCCAGACGGCCATCTCAGGGCGTCCAGGGCCGGGTCGGTGCACACTGGCCGACAGGTGGTCTGCCAGCCGATGATCCTCCGCGAGTACACGTCGGTCACGAAAGCCACATAGACCCACCCCGAGAAGGTGCGTACATAGGAGGGGGCACCTCCCGCTTGCGGGGGAATGTCGGCGACCCACAGCCCACCCGGAGCAAACGCCTCGAAGTGGCGCCTGACCAGGTCGGCCGGGCACTGCTCCCGCGGCGCGCTGCGCGTGGTGCGCGGGGACTTGGCGCGTCTGACGCCGCGCGACCCCAGGTCGCCCATGAGCCACACGGGCGGTGCAGCGGGCCACGTGACCGGCACCGTGACGCTCGGCGGCCTCGGGTCGGCCCCGCATCACGTGCATCTTGCGGGCCCCCAGCACCGAGTAGCTGTCTTCGTGAACCCGGGCAATCTCTCTACGCAGGGCCTCGTCGCGCAGGCTCCTGGCGCTAGGAGGCCGGCTACGGCGGGCGTGAGTCAGGTGCTCGGGGCGATCTTGACTCCAGCGCTCAGTGAGCACCTTGCAGATCGGCCAGGCCCCAAAACTCCTCCTTCTTGGTCTCGATGTACTGGCAGATCAACAGGGACTGGGCGCTCACACTCCACCGCGACAGACAAGCCGACTGTGCTCTTCAGGATCGCGTTGGCTCCTCGCAGCTCTCGGACCTCAACGCCCGGCTCCTTGATCCGCTGTGCCTGGTCAGTGGTGGTTCCCGGCCTCAGACCACCATCGACCCGGGCCTTCTTGACCCAGGACCGCAAAGCCTCGGGATGGACACCCAGCTCGTCAGCCGAATCCTGCGGATCGCGCCCTTGACCCGCGCCGGGTCGGCCAGCGCCTCAACGCCCGTCCTCGTGGCCCGCTCGCGCAGCTCATCAGGATACCTCGTCTGTCCCATGACAGCGATCCCTCCGTGTCATCACCGCCTCCACCAAACCCGAGGCGATTCAAAGCCCTGGCCCAGGCCCTGGGTCAAGACCTCCAGTCACCAGAGCCCAGATGGCCTTCACACCGGCCTGGCGCCGGTGCCCAGAAGATCAGGCTCCCACCATCAGAGATGAACACGTCTCCCACGCCGGCAACAAGCGGCTTAAGCGCCATGTTCTGCAACGGCACCCTCGACAACCCACAGCCATCGACACAGTTACCCGCCGCCGCTTGACACACCGCATAGGGCTCCGATAACCCAAACCAGAGATATACATTTTTCACACGCATTGACACAGTAGACAACAGTAGACGACTGAGTCTTAACTACACCCGCAAAAACGCTATATAACAACTTTTCCCCACCTTTCTCACCCCCACCCCACACTTTTTAATGGATACATAAAAACAAGACCTGCACAGCAAAGCAGCCAACACCGCAATTCGACCAAGTATTCTATTTTGTTAGAAGTGTCACAATATGACAAAAAGCGCACCTCGGCTGACTGTGGTTGAGTGATCACCGACACCAAAAAGAACAACCCCACAGTGTCTTTACGGTGTCAATCCAACCGTGTACCTAACACAGCCCCGATCAGAAGGGACGACAACATGCACATGAACATCAAAGCGCGTCATTGCCGCCGCTGCAATCGCCGTCGTACCGCTGACCGCCTCCCTCAACCGCACTGGCCACCCGGCAGCCCTCAAGAGGCGCGGCAGCCGCCCTGCGGTTCGCCCAGGCAACCGCTGAGGGGCGCTCAGCACGCCGATACCGTCATGGCCAAGGTCAACGAGCTCCGCCGCAGCAAGGGACTCCAGCCCGTAACTCGATACAAAGAACTCGACGCCGTCGCCGGGACTGGTCCGACAAACAGGCCAGAGCCAACCTTGGCACACTGGTCCCACCGCGAGAATGCAGACGCCAGAGCTGCGATACCCGAAGTCGGGCTGGAAGGGAACATGGAAGGAGAACGTGGATGCCGTGCCCTCGACGAGCAGCGACACCGGCGCATGGGTCTTTGATCGGTGGCGCGACTCTTCCAATCACTACCATGCCAGTGGTCGACCCGAATATCAACTCCATCGGCATCGGCTTTGCTCAATCCTCCACCGGCATCTGGTACGCCACTATGAACCTCGGCATTACGACTCAACAGCGCGCAGATGACTCCGATAACCCGAGCAGCAGCACCCAGCCGTCGAGGGAGCACCAGTAACCAGGCCAAGCCCTCCACGAAGTCGGCCCCTAGCCACCACAACCGGTCCGAGCACCGCAGTCGCCGCCATCATCACCCGGCCTGCTAGGCACCGGAGCCTCCTCGTCGTGCGTCGCCGCCAGGGCCAGCTGACTGAGCTGAAGGCTCTAACAACGCGAGCCGTTCCTCTGACGGGCGCCTGCTGGTCCCACTGATCGGAGTGGACCAGCGGGCGCCAGTCTTTGCACCCGGGTACTGCTCCCCGGTGCCCTAATACCCGCCATGGCGGGCGCGGCATCCCGGAAGGATGAGACTGTGAAGCGTCTTCCCCTGGAGCCAGAGCTCCTCGCATCCCCTGCCCACTGAGATCGATCTCCGCCTTGTCGTCACCGACATGGATGGAACCCTATCGATGATGAGGGCGTGTTCCCGCCGGACTGATGGATGCAGTAGCGGATATGCGAGACGCCGGCATCGTCTTCGCCCCCGCCTCGGGCGAGGCAGCTGGCCAACCTGCGTGCGGTCCTGGGGTCCGCCGTCGACGACTCACCACTCATCGCTGAGAACGGCTCTTCGTCGTCCACGGCGGTGAGGAGATCCATTCCGACACCATCAGTGCCCAGGATGCCGAGGCCGCCATCACCATGACCCGCCGTCTGGTCGACTCGCGGACACGATGTCGGGCTGTTGTGGCCGGCAAGCACTGCGCCTACATCGAGCGCTCCGATGCGGCCTTCCTGGAACAGACCAGGTTGTACTACGAGGCGTTGGAGATCGTCGAGGACCTCACGGCCATCCCCCTGGATGAGGTGCTCAAGGTCGCGGTCTTCGACTTCGACGACGTCGAGAAGGGTAGCTCTCAGGCACTGACCGCGGCGTTCCTCACGTGCAGACCGTCGTCTCCGGGATGCACTGGACGGACTATGATGTCGGTTCGAGCCTCGAAGGGACGCGCCCTGGCGGCGCTTCAGGTCAGGCTCGGGATCCTCCGGAGCAGACTGCCGTCTTCGGCGACTACCTCAACGACCTGGATCTCTATGACCACGCGGACCTGGGCTTCGCCATGCGCAACGCCCACCCCGGTATCCATGCCGCAGCGACGTACACGGCGCCCGCCAATACCGAGGACGGTGTCCTGCGTACAGTCGAGGAGCTGCTCAGACGCTCGCGCTAAAGAGAACTGAAACACGCGGGACGGCCCTGAACCGGTCAGTCCGAGGCCGTCCCGATGGGTTGGCTGACCGCCGGGTTACTGACCCAGCCACGCCTTCATGCCGCCGCTGACGTTGAGCAGCTCGCCGGGTAGCCAGCAGCGAGTCAGGGCCTTTGACCGCCTTGGCGGAGCGCACTCCGCCGGCGCAGATGACCGCGGTGGGGCGGGACGCATCGAGCTCTCCCATACGGTCGGCCACCTCACCCAGCGGGATGTTGACTGAACCGGGGATCGCCGTGCGCGCCACCTCGTCGGGCTCACGCACGTCAAGAACCACCAGGTCCTCCCCCGCCTCGAGCCGCCGCCGCAGTTCATCGACGTTGATTTCCTTCACGATGTCCTCCTCAACGGGATATCAGTCGCTGACACGACAGAGTATTCCGGCTGGTCTGGCCGGGCTAGCGGCGCAGGCTGCGGTAGCGGGTGATGAGTCCGCGGGTGGAGGCGTCACTGCCCTGCGAGGGCCTCCCTCGTCGCCCTGGACGGCGGGGCGATCTCGAGGCCAGTTTCTTGCCGAGCTCGACCCCCACTGGTCGAAGGAGTCGATACTCACACGATGCCCTGGGTGAAGGTGATGCTCGTAGAGGGCGATGAGCTCTCCGACGACCGCGGGCGTCAGCGCCGGGGCGAGGATCGAGGTGGTCGGCTTTGTTGCCGGCGAAGACGCGGGCGGGGAACGATCTCCTCAGCGGTGCCCTCGGCGCGCACCTCGTCGGCGGTCTTGCCGAAGGCGAGCGCCGCGGTCTGGGCCAGGTAGTTGGACGCGGGAACAGCTCGTGGACGTCCACTCCCCCGTCCTCGGTGGGGTGAGCGGGGTTGGCCACGGCGATGAAGTCCGCAGGGGATGAGCTGGGTGCCCTGGTGGATGAGCTGGTAGAAGGCGTGCTGGCCGTTGGTGCCCGGCTCACCCCCAGAAGACCTCGCCGGTCTCCGTGGTCACGGGCTGCCGTCCCAGCGCACGGACTTGCCGTTGGACTCCATGGTGAGCTGCTGGAGGTAGGGCGGGAAAGCGGTGCAGGTACTGGGCGTAGGGGCAGGATGGCGTGGGGAGCCGGCCCTGAAGAGTTGACGTACCAGATGTTGAGCAGGCCCATGAGCATGGGAACATTCTTGGCCGGGGCCTTGGTCGCGAAGTGCTCGTCGACGGTGTGGAAACCGGTGAGGAAGTCGGCGAGTTCTCCGGGCCGATGGCCACGGCCAGGACAGTGCCGACAGCGGAGTCCACCGAGTAGCGCCCGCCCACCCAGTTCCAGAAGCCGAAGGCGTTGGCCGGGTCGATGCCGAACTCGGCGACCTTGTCCAGGGCGGTGGACACGGCCACGAAGTGCTGGCGATGGCACCGTCGGTCTCAATGCCCTTGGCCTGGAGTGCGTTCAGGGAACCAGTCGCGGGCCATGCGGGCGTTGGTGAGGGTCTCCAGGGTGGTGAAGGTCTTGGAGGCGATGATGAACAGGGTCGCTCTCCGGGTCGAGGTCCGCGACCTTCTCGGCGCAGTCGGTGGGATCGATGTTGGAGATGAAGCGGCACTGAAGGCCCTTCTGCACGTAGGGCTTGAGGGGCCTCGTAGACCATGACAGGGGCCGAGGTCGGAGCCGCCGATGCCAATATTGACCACCGTCTTGATGGGCTTGCCGGTGATGCCGGTCCACTCCCCGGGCGCACCGGTGGGCGAAGGCGTAGATCTCTCCAGGACCTCGTGGACGTCGGCGACGACGTCCTGGCCGTCCACGGTCGGGAGTCGGTGGCCGGACGGCGCAGGGCGGTGTGGAGAACGGCCCGGTCCTCGGTGATGTTGATGCGCTCGCCGGCGTACATGGCGTCGCGGCGGCCCGGGACGTCCACCTGCTCGGCGAGGCTCGACCAGGGGCAGCGCGGACATCGTCGGTCAGCGGGTTCTTGGACAGGTCGACGTAGAGGTCTCCCAGCTCGTGGGAGAAGCGCTCGCGCGCTGCGGTCGTCGGCGAACCAGGCGCGCGGAGGTCCGGGGTCAGCGGTGTCGTGGGGCTCGGTGGCGCTTCCAGGCGGGCGTGGTGGTGGGGTCAACCGGATTCCAGCATGGCTACAGTCTAGGGTGTTGCGGCCACGCGCCACTGTCCGGTGCCAACGTTCGCTCGCGGCGTCCTGATGGTTCTTGACGCGCCGGCGCGGATCCGTCAAAGCTGCCCCGCTACGATGAGGGCGATTGAGACCTTCTTCAGCCGGCCTCCGGAGAACAGGCGGGTGGCTGCCCCTAGCACTCACCTGCGTTGGGACGGTCGTCGTGGTTGCATCACTGGCAATGGGCATCATCGCAACAGCCGGCTGGCAGAACACCCACGAGCTCCCCGCGTGTCCCCGGAAGGGCGTGAGCTGCTTTGGGCCAGACCCGCGAGGTTGTGGACAAGAACCTGGCCATCCTGTTGCTGGGAGTCGTGACCCTCCTGCTGGCTGCAGCCGATGTGTGGGCGTTGGTCCAGATGCGACGGCACCGCACGACGCGCTGGGTGCAGGTGTCCTGCGCACTGCTGGCGCTGAGGTGTGCTGATGACTCTGAGCACCCTGACGGCATGGTGGAGCTTCCGCTCCCTGACCCATTGATCGAGCGGGTGCAGCCCGGGGCTCGGAGCCCACCACCGGTCACTTACCGGTCACGAGAGTCCTGACGATCGCTGATGGTCTGCTGTCGGTACTGGCTCGGTGAGCCCCAGAACGCGTCGGAGTCGGCGGTCAGGTGGGCGTGGTCCGCGTAGTCGAGCTCTGGCAGCCCACCTGCGCGACGGTGACGGACGAATCCTGCAGTCGCTGTGCGCTCTTGGAGCCGGTGCGCGTCGGATCACTGCAGTGAGGGCAGGCCGATGTACTTCTCTCAGAGGGCGTTGGAGACTCGGACAGAAGATCGAGACGTCTCGCCAGCTGATCGACGCGCAGGACGCTTCTGTCGGGAGGCGACGACGTCCTCCATCCTGTTGGCGATGAGCGCCATCGCTGTGGCGGCCCGGTACTGCGCCAGCAGTCTGCCAGCGCACTGGCGGCACGTTGTCCACCCTCATCGTGTTGAGTATCCGCCATGGCGTCGGCAGACCGCAGCGCCCAGGTCAGGGTCCTCGAGCGGCCGATGGGGTTCCGGATCAGGGACGGGGAGCACAGTCACCGCTGCCGCAGGCTCGAGAGGGCTCCGACGCCCCATCCTCGGCCTTCCAGCTCACGATAGGAGATGCTCGTCGTCGGGCCGTGCAGAGCCATGCCATCGGGCTCGACAACGAGGTTGCAGGCCGGGAACGGGAGCACCTCTGCACGGTCCCGTTGTCCCTACAGGCAGGTCCCAGCGAGGGATCCAGATCCAGCGGACGCGGTCGGTCAGTGCCTCGGGGACAGGCTGGCGGTGAAAGGTCGGAAGCCTGGAGGATAGAGGGATCCCCGTTGATCGCGGTCGTCTCGCACGGCTCCTGCACCTTCCTGAGCTGTCGCAGATCTTCGAGCGGGAGGCACTCCATCGTTCCTACAGTCGTTGCGCATGGTACACTCGCATGTCAGGGGTCACTGGTCAGTACGACTCGATGGGACTCCTGCAGCTTTCACCCAGCATCCACACACGTTTCTGGCGGTTGAGCGGCGCCGACCGGGCGCTTCAGTTCTATCTGCGACATCTTCAGGGCGCGCATCGTGGACAGTGTAGAGATGGAGGACGGTCGTCCACGCGGGCTCGACTTCGGTCACGGGAGGCTCGAGATCAGGTGAGCCCTCGAGCTTGTCCGGTCTGGTTGCGACTCCGTCGGAGAGCGGTCTGCTACTCGATCCGCCTGTCTGCCCGGATGTCGACGCCGCCGTTGAGCGGGCCACTGCCGCCGGCGCGACCTTGCTGGAACCGCCTATCACTTTCGTGTCCGGGGACAGGTTCGCCTCCATCCGCGATCCCTTCGGCGTGCGGTGGGCGGTCATGACCCGGGTCGAGGACGTGTCCGAGGGAGAGCGCCGCACGTGTTGCCGCATGGGCCAGGGGCAAGCGGGCGGACAGGAATAGGGCAGCCGACGCTCAGGTCGGGCGGCCCCTACCGGCTGAGCTCACCGAGATCAGGAGCGCCCGCCAGCCGGGCCAGTGTCTCCCAGGGCACTCGGCCAGCCGTGATGAGAGCGAGAAGACTGACCAGGAGCACTCCGCTCATGCGAGGGCCTGCGGGGATGAGAGCAAGGCACAGGGAACAAGCCACGATACGGGATCGGTAGATTTTGTGCGCGTTGCGCAACCTGATGACGGCGAACATGGCGAGGAACACGATGACGCCGCTGCACAGGAGGGCTGAGGTCTCCACTGGGACGCGATCGTGTGGGTCCTCCATCGCGTGATGGAGGCCGGCGGCCAGGGCGATCAGTCCCGCCGCCAGAACGAGGTGACCATAGGCGAGGAGGCTGCGCACGGCCCGGAAGGGAACGCGCGACCGGCTGATGTAGTACTCCATGAGACCGAGACTGTGGTGGAAGTAGGCCCACCACAGCCCGCCCCACAAGGACGAAAGCGGTGGCGAGACCGCCCAGGTCGGCCCAGGTCAGATGCTCGAGCTCAGTCTGACAGGGTCGCGATCGACACGATCGTCTCACCAAGAGCCACAATGATGAGAAGGCTGAACCGCTCCACGACATTACCGACGTCGTAGCGCTGGGCGCTCATGGCTCGGCTGTGCCGCAGGGGACCTGTGATCTCCCACAGCGCCGCCAGGGTCCACAGGACCAACTGGCCGTTGCCCGCCCATCGATGGCCCCGCCGGGCATGAGAGGCCCCTGGATGAGACTGGAGACCAGGTCCATGCAGGCGTTGGAATTCTCGTGGCGCGCCAGACGGAAGGTGACCTACCGCGCGAGAGCCAGCAGACGTCGCGAATATCAGTGCCCGTTCACCGAAGGCGCGGGCACGGCGACCGCACTGACCATGACGATCACCATGAGGGTCATGAGTGGTGATCCGGTGACGATCGGCCGATGCGTCGCTGCAGGCTGGACTGGATCAGTCACCAGCAGCCACTGCCAGTAGATGAGGACCAGCGGGACTCCGGCATGCAAAGCCCTTTCCAGCCGGATTCCTCCCGAGATGACGCCGTTGAGCTCAGTGATGAGGAAGACGTAAAACCAGGTCGAAGAAGAGCATCACCGGGTCCACAGCCCGGTGCGGCAGCAGCGAAACGTTCCCACGATGCTCGGAGGACCTCAGTGCAGTCACATTTCTCCTCACGTACTCGGTACTGTGGTCAGCATGGTTGCTGCGTTTTCTCCCGAAAGACGTCCAGCGC
>BNJV01001766.1_pt1 | contig 10429 bp, 13 predicted proteins | sample 8540591 | NCBI WGS metagenome assembly BNJV01 (sample SAMD00202457, study PRJDB9452) | human saliva metagenome | host: Homo sapiens
AGTCTCCTTTCCGAATATTTTTTTCATTATATCAGAAAAAAAGGTAGAAAAAGGCAAATTTCAAGGACTTATATGTCAGAAGATATAACATAGAAGCTCTTTATTCCTTTATTGAATTGCTACTACAAAAGTGCTATAATAATAGCATATAATAGAAGAAATGAGGGTAGGAACATGAAGAATAAAAAGAATATTTAAAGACTTCCAATCTTCCCAAAATGAGTTTAAATATTTACACAAGTCCTTTGTTAGCCTTTGTTTTTGTCTTTATAGGAGAGTTTGTTGCATATACTTTGTATGGTATTAGCTTGTTAGCTTTCATCGGACTTGCTAGAAATTTTGGAGAGGCTGGTCAAAATATTGCAACTTACTTGCAAACCTTGCAGCAGAGCTTGACGGATAAAACAAGTGACTTTCGTTTAATTTTTGCATTGCTGTCCTTTGGTTTTATTCTCAACACTGTGTTCAGATGGACTAAAAAGGTTGAGAAAAGATCTATTAGAACCTTGGGATTTTATAGAGAAAATTTCCTCAGCAGTCTTCTGAAAGGATTTGGCCTAGGTTTGGCACTTTTTCTTCTGACCTTGTTAGGTTTGGTGGCCTTGGGGCAATATCGTTTGGAATCCATTCGCTTGAATCCTTATTCGCTTACTTTTGTCGTCTTTACTATCCCATTTTGGATTTTACAGGGAACAGCAGAAGAAGTGGTGTCCCGTGCATGGCTCCTTCCACAATTGGCCTCAAGAACCAATCTAAAACTTGCTGTTGTCATATCTAGCATACTTTTTACCCTGCTTCATATGGGGAATTCTGGTTTAACACCTCTATCTCTAGTGAATCTCTTTTTATTCGGGGTTGCCATGGCTCTTTACCTTCTCAAAACCGATACAGTTTGGGGTATTGCAGGTATTCATGGGGCTTGGAATTTTGCTCAAGGAAATCTCTTTGGGATTTTAGTTAGTGGACAACCATCAGGAACGTCTCTAATGACCTTTTTACCACAAGGCAATCAAGATTGGCTATCAGGTGGTTCTTTTGGCATAGAAGGTTCTATCATGACAAGTCTGGTATTGCTACTGCTGATTGTCTATCTCGCTTATCAATTAAAGAAAGAAAATGAAAGGATGTGACTTGGGTCTGTCCTTTTCTTCATGAAAATGCTACAAGTATGCTAAAATAGGAATAGAAAATCGAGAGAGGATTCTTATGATCAATCGAATTACAGACAATCAATTTAAACTAGTATCAAAATACCAACCTTCAGGGGACCAACCCCAAGCCATCGAGCAATTGGTTGATAATATCGAGGGTGGAGAAAAAGCTCAAATTCTGATGGGGGCGACTGGAACAGGGAAGACCTATACCATGAGTCAGGTCATTTCCAAAGTCAATAAACCTACTCTGGTCATCGCACACAATAAAACTCTGGCAGGTCAGCTCTATGGGGAGTTTAAAGAATTTTTCCCTGAAAATGCAGTTGAGTACTTCGTATCCTACTATGATTATTACCAGCCAGAGGCCTATGTCCCTTCTAGTGACACCTATATTGAGAAGGACAGTTCCGTCAATGACGAGATTGATAAGCTTCGCCACTCAGCGACTTCAGCCCTTTTGGAGCGTAATGATGTCATCGTTGTGGCTTCTGTCTCTTGTATCTATGGTTTGGGTTCGCCCAAGGAATACGCTGATAGTGTCGTAAGTCTCCGTCCAGGTCTTGAGATTTCGCGTGATAAACTCTTGAATGACTTGGTAGATATCCAGTTTGAGCGTAATGACATCGACTTCAACGGGGGAGATTTCGTGTGCGTGGGGATGTGGTAGAGATTTTCCCAGCTTCCCGTGATGAACACGCTTTTCGAGTGGAGTTCTTTGGGGATGAGATTGACCGTATCCGTGAGGTTGAGGCTTTGACAGGTCAGGTATTGGGAGAAGTAGATCATCTGGCGATTTTCCCAGCCACTCACTTTGTGACCAATGACGACCATATGGAAGTTGCTATTGCCAAGATTCAGGCAGAGTTGGAGGAGCAGTTAGCTGTCTTTGAGAAGGAAGGTAAACTGCTAGAAGCCCAGCGTTTGAAACAGCGGACAGAGTATGATATCGAGATGTTACGTGAGATGGGCTATACCAACGGGGTTGAAAACTATTCACGCCACATGGATGGTCGTAGTGAAGGAGAGCCTCCTTATACATTGCTCGACTTCTTCCCAGATGATTTCTTAATCATGATTGACGAAAGCCACATGACCATGGGGCAGATCAAGGGTATGTATAATGGAGACCGTTCGCGTAAGGAAATGCTAGTAAATTATGGTTTCCGCTTGCCGTCTGCTTTGGACAATCGTCCTCTCCGTCGGGAAGAGTTTGAAAGCCATGTGCATCAGATTGTTTACGTTTCAGCGACACCAGGTGACTATGAAAATGAGCAGACCGAGACAGTGATTGAGCAAATCATTCGTCCGACAGGTCTCTTGGATCCAGAGGTGGAAGTCCGTCCGACTATGGGACAGATTGATGACCTTTTGGGTGAAATCAATGCCCGTGTTGAAAAGAACGAACGAACCTTTATTACCACTTTGACCAAGAAAATGGCAGAAGACTTGACTGACTACTTCAAGGAAATGGGTATCAAGGTCAAGTATATGCACTCGGATATCAAGACCTTGGAACGGACGGAGATTATCCGTGACCTGCGCTTGGGTGTTTTTGATGTCTTGATCGGAATCAATCTGCTCCGTGAAGGGATTGACGTTCCTGAAGTAAGCTTGGTAGCCATTCTCGATGCTGACAAGGAAGGTTTCCTTCGTAACGAACGCGGCCTCATCCAGACCATTGGTCGTGCTGCTCGTAATAGCGAAGGGCATGTCATCATGTATGCTGACACAGTTACCCAGTCTATGCAACGTGCTATAGATGAAACGGCCCGCCGTCGCAAAATCCAGATGGCTTATAATGAAGAGCATGGTATCGTTCCACAAACCATCAAGAAAGAAATCCGTGACCTGATCGCTGTGACCAAGGCAGTTGCTAAGGAAGAGGACAAGGAAGTCGATATCAATAGCCTTAACAAACAAGAACGTAAAGAACTTGTCAAGAAACTGGAAAAACAAATGCAAGAAGCCGTCGAAGTGCTTGACTTTGAACTTGCCGCCCAGATTCGGGATATGATGTTGGAAGTCAAGGCGTTGGATTAGATGAAAGGAGAGGTATGAAATGGATATATTGGATGCTTATAAAAAAGGTGCTCACTATTTTGAGTTGAAAAATACTATACAGTCTTTAGATGATTTAGATAGTAAAGTAGAAAACATCAAGAATATAATTGAAGCTTTTTTTCCAATTTTTCTCCAAAAGAAAAAAATGGGAAAAAAATTAGAAACAACTTTATATATATTATATGAATTTAGTACATTTGTCGATGAAACGATTTTTTAAAAAAAGTTTTATTAGAGGCAGAATTGTTATTTAAAGAAAATAAAGAAGTATCTGATATTTTTTTAAAAATATACTACATTTTTTTACTTTTGGAGCTTTGTATAACTATTTTTAAAAAAAGATATATTGGAGGAAGACTTCCAAGTTTTTTGAATGATAATAGTATATTTTTTTACGATTATTAATCGTATCAAAAAAATTTTAATTTAAAAAGGTATTGATAAATTTGTTTGTCTTAAGATGTTAAATATAATAATATTTTTTTATTTAAGAGAGATGAAGATTTTTAAAGAGATAAAAGGCGAAATAAAACAAAAACTTAGGAGAAATAATTTATAATATTCTATCAAATTTTTCAATATGATTTATTATTTTATAGATATTTTTGAGCTTGATGAACTTATAATTATTTTTTTAGAATTGATTATTTAGCTATAATTAATAGCTTTTATAAAGAAAAATCCTGATAATTTTACCGTTGGATCATATTTGACGTGGTTAGAGACAAAAAGATTCTGATATTATCAAGGAATCTATAGAAACACTTCAAACTATACGAAAATATACTGACTCAGATATTCTGAAAAATGAAATTTTTAGCTTATTAGAGAAAGCAGGTGAAATAAAGGATGAAGATGTAGTAACTATACAAGATGTTCATGAAGATGTTTTGGAAGAATTTGCAAATACTCTTATTGATAAAATTCGCTTTCACTTAACAATCAAAAACCCGAGATCTGGAGAATAGTGAAGAATATGGTCATTATACTAAAATTGAAACTTTAACGAACCACTTAATTAAAGCGATAAAATCTGGTGATTCAAGCGAACCAGCGTATTTAAGATTAACAAATTCCAAACAATTAAATGATCCTATGGAAGGAAGAGCCATCTATGACTATTTGGAAATAGAAAATTCCTCGGACTGCTATCAGAGTTCCAACGTCTTCCTATCTTCGATGACAACTATATCAGATAGTCTTCCCATGTGGAAAGAATATGCCGAAGAATCTAAAGGAGCATTTCTACAGTACGATAAAAAAAGTATTTACAACAAATTATTGAGCATGATTCCTTAGAGTTTGTGAGAATATTCTATTTAAACAGTACGAGAGAAGACGATTCTGATATTATACAAAAAGCTTAATGACTTAAAAAGAGTTAATTCAAGAATTAAAGACTCGACATACTGAAGAAAGTAGGAAGGTACAGTCAAATATTTTTAAAAATTTAGCGAAAATATCCTATCTTTTTAAGGTATCTGATTATGAATATGAGAGTGAGTATCGTATTCTAATCAACTTTGATGATTCAGAAATTGAAGGACGACTAAATCCAAAACTCAAAACTGAAGATAAAATCGAAATTGAAGAACTCAGAGGTTTATCAGGTGGTATTGGACTCAGTGAAAATGAGGAATCTGGTTATAAAGATTTTTAGGAAATATATTCACTTAGAATCAAGGGAGGATGGGCGATATGTTTTATTTGTATACATCAATCTGGCTCCTTTGAAATATTCGAAGGTTATCCTGGGTCCAAAAGTTACGGATGCAGACTATATTGCTCCCTATCTCAAACTTGCTAATCCTGATATAGAGATACAAAATTCGAAAATTCCTTATCGTTGAGTTGAGAAAAAAATTAAAGCTTCAAAGAAATTATAATCTTTTTTTATTAACAAGGAGAATCTAGTAATGAAAAAAATTTTACTGTTAATTTTTCTTCATTGTAAATATTGTCCCTTTATTCTTTATTCTACGTTTTGCCTTCCTTATCTTTACAACAACTTATGACATTTTCCCTGAAGCAAATCAATCGGAGGTAGAGACAGCAGTAAGAAGAACCCTTGATTTATATGGTTTTTAAAGGAGATATGAAGGTTACGAAGTTTTCTAGAGATAAATGGACTTCTGAAAAAAATACAAAAATTGAGTACGATTATAGTGAAGAGGTTGATGGAAGTAGAGTCACTGTGAGTCATGCCTTGTTTTATCGTCCAAAGTCCTCAAAATACAATCCCCAAAAGACTGATGAAGAACTAGCCTATGATGGGACTACGAAAACCATGTTACAAGAATTTTCAGACATGGCTCATAAACTACTCAACCAGCATCCTGTCAGTGTTTCTAACAAAGAGAAGGTAGAGAGTTTTTTTAAGCAATATGAAAATCCAAATCTAGAATATGTGAATAGTTACTGGAGTATCGATACTGAATCTGAAAATATCCAAGACTATTATGCTCTCATTGAAAAGAACCGTAAGGAAGGGAAAGCTTTTCAAGGTTTATATGATCTCCCTATTGATGAATTCTTGGAAAAAGAAATGATTAAAGGATACATCACCTATCGCGATATTGTTTTAGAAGAGGGTGAGAAAGATTATTTTGATAGTGAAGGCGGACTGACAGGATTTATCAAGAATGGAATAGATAATGCCGAGTTGCCAGATGCCTTTTATGAGGTTTCTTACTACTATGGTGCTAAAGGATATCGTTCAGGTAGTAGTGTTTCTTTAAAGGTTCAAAACCATAAGATGCTCTATTATGGAAGTAGTTTTAACTAAAAAAATTTTATATGTAATAATTTGTGTTAAAATAATAGACGAGATAATTTAAAAAGTGATAGGTATTAGTCATTAGTTAGTAGTTTGAATTTAAAGGAGAAATAAATAGTGAAAAATTCGAGTACTTTTTAACAAGCTTTATTTATATCGTCCTATATTCCTTACTGATAGCATTTGTTATTGTTCATGTCATATTATGGTCATTTGGTTTTATCATTTACTCCGATTATTTGGAATATTTGGCTCTTTCTTCTAATTTTTACTCTATTTATTCGCTTTTTGAAGTCCTTTGCAATTCTTGATCTTCTATTTGGGATATTTGGACTACAATTTATTCCCATAGCGTGGAATACAGGGGCTTTTTGTTCCAATTATCCTCTCTATTTCGCATATTTTTTTATTTACTTTTTAAAGGGGAAATATCGCTTCCTTGAAGGAGTGCGTAGTGCGATTTGTAGTTTTTATATCTGGTTATTTGTAATTGTCGTTTTCGCCCTTATTCCAAATCCTCCTGTTCCAATCACGATTGATTATGAAGTTAGGGAACAAGAAATTGTCATAACAAAAGGATATTTACTTCATGATGTATACTATTATCATGAGTTGATTAATCCCTTTATCATGAAATCTGATATTAAGTTCGAAAAAGTCATATAACAAATTAGAAAGTGAGTAAATTTATGTCCCGTGCGCAAGCAACCATTTTAACCAATATCTGTCTGATTGAAGACATTGAAACCCAGCGCGTGGTTATGCAGTATCGCTCTCCTGAAAAGAATCGCTGGTCTGGTTATGCCTTTCCTGGAGGTCATGTTGAGAATGGCGAGGCTTTTGCAGAGTCAGTTATTCGAGAAGTCTACGAAGAAACAGGGTTGACTATCCAAAATCCCCAACTGGTCGGTATTAAAAATTGGCCATTAGATACAGGTGAGCGCTATATCGTCTTTTGCTACAAGGCGACAGAGTTTACTGGAAATCTCCAATCCTCAGAAGAAGGAGAGGTTTCTTGGGTAGAAAAAGACCAGATTCCTAACTTGGATCTGGCCTATGATATGTTGCCTTTGATGGAAATGATGGAAGCACCTGACAAGTCTGAATTTTTCTACCCTCGCCGTATAGAAGACGATTGGGAAAAGAAAATTTTCTAATCCTTTACCAAATAACCGAGCTGATCCAAGGCCTCCTCGATATAGTGGAGGTCTTGTTGTGTCTCAGCTTCAACAAGGTGATAATGAATGCCATCTGTCAATTCAGAAAGTGGTCTAAAGTCAGAATTTTCAACTTGTTCCAGAAAGTGCTGGACATCTCGACGACAGGTGAGTTTGAGCAGAGTTTCAATTTCACCATAAACGGGATGATCAATTAAGATATTTTGAACGCGTCCGCCATTATCTACAATAGCTAGAAGTTCCTGCCCAATTTCTTCCAGTTCATGTTTCACTTTAAAGAGTTTGTGAACGTAGGGGCTGGCATCATTTTCTTTATAGATATAGCCACGATTGGTGGATAGGATAGGAGCACCATCGGCTCTCAAGATGGCAATGTCTTGGACGATAATTTGGCGCGTGACATGAAAGTGTTCAGCCAAGGTCTGACCATTGAGAGCTTTTGGTGACTCTTTTAACAGTTTGAGAAGGGCTTGTTTGCGATCTTTTGTCATAGCTTTTCTTTTTAGCGACGTTTTCGAAGCACTTTATAGACAGCTAGTGCTAATGTATAGTCTACCATACTGTGGATAATTGTGCCAAATCCAACTAGGACAAAGAGAACATAAAACATATTTTCAACGTTAGTCCCTGAAGTGGCATAGAAGATGATACAAGCCAGTACTTCAGCGATAGCATGAACAACACCCAAAACAAAGTTAAAAATCCAAGATGCCTTTGGTTTATCCAAGGTTTCAGGGAATTTTTTTAAGTAAAATGCTCCCAAAATACCAAAAACGATGTGAGAAAAGGCGCGTAGGACGATAACCATGGGATAGCCTGCCATCAGGAACCCGAGACTAGAAGCGATGATCACAAAACCAGCCATCAAAGGTGATAGGAACATGGCGATAAAGATGGCGATATGGCTTCCCAAAGTGTAAGAAGCTGGTGGAATTACGATTTTAAAAGGCATAATGATTGGAATCAAAATCGCGATTGCTGTGAGTAGCGCAGTCATCGTCATAAACTGCGTTTTTTTTCGTATATCCATAAGAACCTCCATTTATCTGTATATACACAAGTATAGTACAATAAATAGTCAGACATGTCAAGAATTTATTTTGATTTTATTGAAAATTTTCAAAAGTATAGGTGATAGCTTCAAAGGATTTTCATATATTTTCAAAATTTTGAACGAATGACTCCTTGGTAAATACCCATTTATGAATAGAAGGTGAGCCTTTACTGGTGAAAACTAAAACTCCACCTTCAAGGCTGAAAGTGGAATTATGTTTATTTCTTCAAGGTTTCGAGACGTGGGACAATTGCTACTGTGAGAACTGCAGAGATGACAAGCTCAGCAATTGAGTTGGTTGAAATAACAGTTGCTAGGAGTTTTTTGGATATTTCCATCGAAGACATTTCCAAAAAAAGGAAGAAGATTCCTCCAAGTACAAAGACTGTATTCGTAAGTGAACCGAGAGCTCCAGCAATGATGAGACTCGTTCTATTTTTTAATATTTTATAAACCAAATAAGGTGTCAGACCAATCAAAATGCGAGGTACAATAGCGATAATCGCTGAATAGATATTTCCGTTTGGTACAAAAGGTGAGAATAGGTAGCTGGTTGGAAGGATGGTAATCGTGTTAACCGTCAAGCTAAGTAGCCCCATCAAGAAACCAAGTGTAACACCAACTCGCGGGCCGTAAATAATACTAGCAATGATTACTGGAATATGAACGATAGTTGGTTTGATTGGAAATGGGAAAAGATTAAATAGGAGAGAGCTCAAAAAGTGGATAACGAGCATGGTCGCAAAAAAAGATAGCAATTGGGGCAATGTTAGAGCGTTTGTTCATCGAGGGTTTCCTTTATTCTTTCTAAAATAGTATTCAGGTCAGCTAGGGCACCTTTGCCGTGATCGCCACAGGCTAGTAGAGATTCCTTGGGAGAGATTATCTGATAACCATAGGTCTCTAATGTTTTTAGATTAGCCTGAGTTGCCGGGTGGTCATACATTTTTGTGTTCATGGCTGGTGCGACTAACTTTTTGACATGGTCTGGCAGGGCAAGAGCTGTACTCGTAACCATGTTATCCGCAAAACCATGTGCTAGTTTGGCAATGGTATTAGCGGTAGCAGGGACGACGATAAAAAGGTCGGTTTCTTTGCCTCTTTCGATATGATTGACTTGATCAGGATAGGGTTCCTGCATGACATCAAGGTGAACAGGATTTTGAGAGAGTACCTGTAGTGTCAAAGGTTGGATAAACTCTCTCGCCGCCTCGGTCATTAAGACAGTGACATTATGGCCTTGTTTTTTCAAAGAACTGACGAGATCAGCTGCTTTATAGGATGCAATGGAACCTGTCACTGCGATGAGAATATTTGCCATGGCTTTCCTTTCTAAGAATCGTATGCTTGAATTTTTTCAAGGAGGAGATTTGCAATTTCCTCTTTGGTTTGAACTGTTTGAAGTTGCTCTCTCTCAACAAAGATTGCATGATGCTGATTTGCTGAGATTTGAGTCAGGTCATTAGCAATGATTAAGTCTGCCTGGTTCTTGATAAGACTCTGTCTAGCTACCTCAATAAGATGATATTCAGTAACATCAACCAATAGTTTGAAACCAATCAGATGAATAGAAGGATTCCATTCCTTGACTAGAGAGATGATCTTGGGTGTTTTTTTAAGGAACAAAATCTGAACCTCATCATTTGAGGAAATCTTAGTTTGATGATTCTGCTTGCTTAAAAATTCTTCTAAATTAGAGCTAGCCTGAACTTCCTCCAACCCTGTCATATAAACAGGCGTATAGTCAGACACAGCCATCGAATGGATCAAGACCTGATAATTCGGAACTCGCTCTTTCATCTCTAAAACAAGATCATTCGTATTTTTGATTTCTAGAATGGTTAGATGGGGATGAGGTTCTGGCTTAAGAGCTCTGTTAGTAGTAATCAAACAAACCTCATGACCAGCAGCAAGTAGGGTTTCGGTGATAATTTTCCCCAAGCGACCCGTAGAATGGTTCGTGATAGAGCGGACGCTATCGATAGCTTCACTCGTACCACCTGACGTAACTAAAATTTTCATAGGACTATTGTACACAAAAATAAACGGTAAGTAAAATGAAAGCGATCAATTTTTGCTAAAACGAAGGAATACTATAGTCTAAAAACTATAAAAGCATATAAAATTTTAAAAAGCGCCATTATAACCCATAAAATATTGATATTTACGAACGTTTAGAGAGTTTAAAGGGTGTTAAAAATCTTAT
>BNJV01001609.1_pt1 | contig 10427 bp, 18 predicted proteins | sample 8540591 | NCBI WGS metagenome assembly BNJV01 (sample SAMD00202457, study PRJDB9452) | human saliva metagenome | host: Homo sapiens
TTTAATCATCAACCCTGATTTAACTAAAAGGCATGAATATTGAAGGATATAGCGATCTTCTCAAAACCTGAACTAAAAAGGAAAAAAATAGCAACTGCTGACCCAGCAAACTCTTCTAGCGCCTTTGCTCAATTAACAAATATGCTACAAGCTCAAGGTGGTTACAAAGATGATAAAGCTTGGTCTTATGTAAAAAGATCTCTTCACACTTATTGATGGTAAAATCGGTTCAAGTTCATCTGGTGTCTATAAAGCAGTAGCTGATGGAGAAATGGCTGTTGGTCTCTCTTATGAAGATCCAGCTGTTAAACTCTTAAATGACGGAGCTAACATCAAAGTTGTCTATCCAAAAGAAGGAACAGTCTTCCTACCTGCTAGCGCTGCCATCGTTAAAAAAGCTAAAAACATGGAAAATGCCAAGAAATTTATCGATTTTATTATCTCTCAAGAAGTACAAGATACACTTGGTACAACCACTACTAACCGTCCTGTTCGTAAAAATGCCAAAACAAGCGAAAACATGAAACCAATTGACAAAATCAAAACACTCACTGAAGATTATGATTATGTCATCAAGAATAAATCAGATATCGTTAAGAAATACAACGAAGTCTTTACAGATATCCAATCTAAACAGTAAAAGAGGTTCACTATGAGTGAGATCAAAATTATTAACGCCAAAAAAATCTACCACGATGTCCCTGTTATTGAGAATTTGAACATTACAATTCCAAAAGGAAGTCTCTTTACCCTTCTTGGGCCTTCAGGGTGTGGGAAAACGACTCTTCTTCGTATGATTGCAGGTTTCAACAGTATCGAAGGCGGAGAATTTTACTTCGATGATACAAAAATCAATAATATGGAACCCAGCAAACGCAATATCGGGATGGTTTTCCAAAACTACGCTATTTTCCCACATTTGACTGTCCGAGATAATGTCGCTTTTGGTCTCAAGCAAAAAGAAGGTTCCAAAAAGAAGAATTGATTCAACAGACCAACAAGTATCTTGAACTCATGCAAATTGCTCAATATGCGGATCGAAAGCCCTGATAAACTCAGTGGTGGACAACAACAACGTGTCGCCTTGGCACGTGCCTTAGCTGTTAATCCAAGTGTTCTCCTCATGGACGAACCGCTTAGTAACCTAGATGCCAAACTTCGCTTGGATATGCGTCAAGCCATTCGAGAAATCCAACACGAAGTGGGAATTACAACTGTTTATGTAACCCACGACCAAGAAGAAGCTATGGCTATTTCAGACCAAATTGCTGTTATGAAAGACGGAGTCATCCAACAAATCGGCCGACCAAAAGAACTCTATCATAAACCAGCTAATGAGTTTGTGGCAACCTTTATCGGACGCACAAATATTATCCCTGCCACTCTTGAAAAACGGAGCGACGGCGCTTATATCGTCTTTTCAGATGGCTATGCTCTTCGAATGCCAGCTCTTGATCAGGCTGAAGCACAAGCTATTCATGTAAGCATTCGTCCTGAAGAATTCATTAAAGATGAATCTGGAGATATTGAAGGAACTATTAGCGATAGCGTCTATCTTGGACTAAATACGGAGTATTTCATTGAGACAGGTTTTGCCTCAAAAATTCAAGTTAGCGAAGAATCAACTTTTGAAGAAGATCTACAAAAAGGCGATCGTATTCGTCTACGAATCAATACTCAAAAATTAAACGTCTTTTCTGCAGATGGTTCACAAAACCTGATAAAAGGAGTCAACCATGGAACGTAAAAAACTAAATATTTGGACAGCCTCCTCTTTCTTCATCTTTCTTACCTATCTTGTCTTTCTCGTTTATCCTATCGTTACCGTGCTCAAGCAAGCACTCATACATGAAGGACAATTTTCACTAGCTAATTTTGTCACTTTCTTTAGTAAAGCCTACTACTCTGAGACACTCGTCAACAGTTTCAAGGTTTCCATTACCGCTACTGTCACTTCCTTAGTTGTAGGAACCTTATTAGCTTATCTCTTCTCTATGTATGACTTCAAGGGGGGAAGAAATTTCTTCAAATATTGATTATCATTGCTTCCATGTCAGCTCCATTCGTAGGAGCTTATTCCTGGATTCTCTTGCTGGGACGAAATGGGGTCATCACTAAATTCTTGACAAATGCCCTTCATCTTCCAGCTATCGATATTTATGGATTCAAAGGAATTGTACTTGTCTTTACACTGCAACTATTCCCACTGGTATTTCTATACGTTGCTGGGACAATGAAAAGTATTGACAATTCTCTACTTGAAGCTGCTGAAAGCATGGGATCCTTCGGATTTAAGCGTATCGTAACGGTTGTTTTGCCTCTCCTAGTTCCAACCTTACTAGCTGCTGCCCTGCTTGTATTTATGAGAGCATTCTCAGACTTTGGAACACCGATGTTAATTGGTGAAGGATATCGGACTTTCCCCGTCTTGATTTATACCCAATTTATTAGCGAGGTTGGAGGAAATTCTGCTTTTGCATCTGCTTTAGCAATTATGGCGATTATCATTGCCTTGGCAATCTTCCTTATCCAAAAATACATTTCGAATCGCTACAGTTTCAGTATGAATTCGCTCCATCCAATTGAGCCTAAAAAAACTACAAAAGGAAAAATGGCTGCCATTTATGCAACAGTCTACGGAATTATCTTGTTCTCTGTTCTACCTCAAGTCTACTTGATTTATACTTCTTTCCTAAAAACATCAGGTATGGTATTTGTCAAAGGCTATTCTCTAAACAGTTACAAGGTAGCTTTCAATCGTATGGGATCTGCTATCTTCAATACTATTCGTATCCCTTTGATTGCCTTAGTTCTAGTTGTCCTATTTGCAACATTTATCTCCTACCTAGCTGTTAGAAAACGGAATTTGTTTACAAACTTAATTGACAGCCTCAGTATGGTCCCTTATATTGTACCAGGAACCGTTCTAGGGATAGCCTTCATTTCTTCCTTCAATACTGGCCTATTTGGAAGTGGATTTCTTATGATTACAGGGACAGCTTTCATCTTGATCATGTCTCTATCCGTTAGAAGATTGCCTTATACTATTCGCTCATCTGTTGCTAGCTTGCAACAAATAGCACCAAGTATTGAAGAAGCTGCTGAGAGCCTAGGTAGTAGTCGTCTCAATACCTTTGCCAAGATTACAACTCCAATGATGCTATCTGGTATTATCTCTGGAGCTATCCTATCTTGGGTCACAATGATTTCAGAACTTTCTACTTCTATCCTCCTCTACAATGTTAAAACAAGAACAATGACTGTAGCTATTTATACAGAGGTTCTCAGAGGGAATTACGGTGTAGCGGCAGCCTTGTCAACTATCCTAACTGTTCTAACAGTAGGTTCCTTGCTCTTGTTCATGAAAATCTCTAAAAGCAATAGCATTACACTTTAGTTCCCCCATCAAAAACAGCCGAAAGGATTACCCTCGGCTGTTTTTTCTTATCTTGATATTCCTATCAAATCCCTAGTTCATAGCAAGTAAGTCTGGACTTATTAAATAGAGGCTTCTTCCATCTTCTCACGTCCTAGTTCACGGTAACTACGGTCTCCGACACCCTCAACGCTAAACTGGCCGTCCTCATATTCAAGGATCGTCACGCTACCATTATCTAGACCATGCGGATGCATGCCATTAATCAAATAAACAATAGTACCAATGGTCATTCCGTGGCTGACAACAAGGGCATTGCCTCCACCTTGCTCTTCCATTTCTTTGGCAATCGCTTCAAAACCTTCCTTGATTCGACCACTGAGTTTTTCCCAGCCTTCAGCCCAACCAGCTGTATCAACCTCTACCAAGCCCTCAGCCAGTTCAGCATAAGACAATTGATGAACATGGTCCACATTAAAGATACGAGGAATAATGCCCATGAAAAGATCGCCATCATAAGCTCCGTCAAAGCTACCAAAACACCATTCTCTGATACGCTTGTCCATGCGATAAGGGATTTTCCCCTGCAGATCAAGTTCTTCAAGGATAATTCCCATTGTCTGAATGGTGCGGCCAGAATCACTCGAATAAGCGCGCTCAAACTGTAGACCAGATTCTCGCAAACCGATTCCTAATTCTTGAATCCCTCGCTCACCTTCAGCTGTTAAGGGAGTATCGCTCCAACCTTGCGCGCGACCAATCGTGTTAAACATAGTCTTGCCATGACGTACCAAATACAATCGTACTTTTACCATTTTCCGTCCTCCGTTTGCTTCTATTATATCATGGATGATAAAACAAAAGCCACCCATACAGGCGACTTTTTGCAGGAGATTATTATGAAAAAAAGTTTAGGAGTTCTATTAAATAAAGATATTAGATGAAAATCAAATTCAAACTAAATCAGTGTTATCTGTTTCAAATAATATTAGGAGGTCTTTATTTAATGATTATAGTATACACAGCTAACCTTAAATAGAACTTAAAATTTCTCCTATTTTCTTAATTTTTAAAACTATGAATTGGTGCTGGGATTTGTCCTCCACGAGAGATGAAATCAACAGACGAAGCCCCATTGACTTTCATAACTGGCGCAGTTCCTAATAGGCCACCAAACTCAATCATATCGCCTTCTTTTCCTTTTGGAATGATACGAACAGCCGTTGTTTTCATGTTAATGACACCAATTGCAGCTTCATCTGCAATCATGGCGGCAATGGTTTCAGCAGGTGTATCTTCTCGGAATGGCAATCATATCCAAACCAACAGAACAGATAGCCGTCATGGCCTCTAGTTTTTCTAAATTAAGAGAGCCATTTTGCACTGCAGCAATCATTCCCTCATCCTCAGAAACAGGGATAAAGGCACCAGACAAACCACCGACTTGGTTGCAGGCCATCACTCCACCCTTCTTAACTTGGTCGTTCAAGAGAGCCAAGGCAGCCGTCGTCCCATGTGTTCCAACTGTTTCTAGTCCCATTTCTTCAAGGACACGTGCTACAGAATCTCCAACCGCAGGAGTTGGCGCCAAACTCAAGTCCACAATACCAAACTCCACACCCAGTCTCTCACTAGCCATCTGACCAACCAATTGACCGATACGAGTAATCTTGAAAGGCAGTCTTCTTAACTGTTTCGGCTACTACATCAAAGCTCTGTCCACGAACTTTTTCCAAGGCACGTTTGACCACACCAGGACCAGAAACTCCGACATTGATGATAACATCAGCTTCCCCAACACCATGGAAGGCACCCGCCATAAACGGATTGTCCTCAACAGCATTAGCAAATACAACCAACTTGGCCGCTCCCATATCTGATAGATTAGCCGTTTCCTTGATAACTCGTCCCATATCTGCCACAGCCGTCATATTGATACCAGACTTGGTTGAGCCGATATTGACTGACGAGCAAACCTTATCCGTTTCAGCCAAAGCACGAGGAATAGAATTGATGAGAATCTCATCTCCCTTTTGATAACCTTTTTGTACTAAGGCAGAAAAACCACCAATAAAATCCACACCAATCTCTTTCGCAGCCTTATCAAGCGCTTTTGCCAGAACCACGTAGTCCGTCGCATCTGTCGCTGCTCCAATCAGAGAAATAGGAGTCACCGATACACGCTTATTAACGATAGGAATTCCCAACTCAGCTGCAATTTCATCGCCAACAGCCACTAAATTAGCTGCCTTGGTCGTAATCTTTTGATAAATTTTCTCCGCAGCACGATTGATATCTGGATCAATACAGTCTAATAGGGAAATCCCCATGGTAATAGTTCTGATATCGAAGTTTTGCTCCTCAATCATGGAGATGGTTTCAGTAACTTGTCTAATATCCATGCGCACCTCCTAGATATTATACATAGCTTCGAAAATTGCTGCACTCTGAATATTGATTTTCACATTCAAAGTTTGCCCAAAAGCTTTCAAACTCATTTCGAAGATAAGTGAAAATCCTGTTTTTTTCATCACTAGAGACGACAGCCATCATCGTGAAATATTCATCCAAAACAGTTTGAGAGATATCGTCAATATTTAATCCTAATTCTGCAATTTTGCCAGCAACACCTGCAACAATTCCAGATTTATCTTTACCAACAACAGTTATAATCGCTTTCATAAAGCAAACTCCAATTCTTCTTAAAATAAGAAAACCTGAACATTCAGCAGATTTCTTTCTTTCAAATAGTATAGCATAATTCTAACTAAAATACTCAAAAAAACGCCTGCTTACGAAGTTGTTCTTAAGAAAAAAAAACAATTTCGTAAACAAGCGTCTACTATCTCAACTTATGATGAGTGTTCCCGCTAGGACCGAAATCCTAGCGGTAGACCAGAGCTAGACTAAGAGCACAAGACTCCATCATCATAACACTCAACAAAATTGATGATTTTATACTAATTCGATGATCGCCATTGGCGCTGCATCACCACGACGTGGTTCAGTTTTAAGGATACGAGTGTATCCACCGTTACGTTCAGCATAACGAGGTGCGATTTCTGAGAACAATTTTTGAAGTGCTGTAGTAGAAGTGTACTTATCAGTTGCTTCATCATAGTTTTCAGATGCGATTTCATTACGTACGAAAGCAGCTGCTTGACGACGTGCATGCAAATCACCACGTTTACCTAGAGTAATCATTTTTTCAACAGTTTTACGGATTTCTTTAGCACGAGCTTCAGTTGTCACGATTGATTCGTTGATCAAAAGGTCAGTTGTCAAATCGCGAAGCATTGCTTTACGTTGTGAGCTAGTGCGTCCTAGTTTACGGTAAGCCATGTATTCCTCCTTTATTTATCTTTTAATCCAAGACCCAAATCAATGAGTTTGAGTTTCACTTCTTCCAAACTCTTGCGTCCAAGATTTCGTACTTTCATCATCTCTGCTTCAGATTTTTCTGTCAAATCATGCACAGTATTGATACCGGCACGTTTCAAACAGTTGTATGAACGCACAGACAAGTCCAGTTCCTCAATCGTACGATCCAAAATACGGTCGTCAGATTCAGTATCAGCTTCTTTCATCACTTCAGTTGACTTAGCAATCTCAGTAAGATTTGTAAACAAATCAAGATGTTCTGTCAAAATACGTGCTGAAAGCCCTAAAGCATCTTCTGGAATAATTGTTCCATTTGTCAAGATTTCAAGGGTTAGTTTGTCAAATCCATCATTGCTACCTACACGAGCAGGTTCAACTTGATAGTTGACTTTGGTAACTGGTGTATAAATAGAATCTACAGCAAGTGTCCCAACTGGTGCATTATCCTTTTTATTCTCATCTGCAGGTACATATCCACGACCACTGTTAACAGTCATAGTCGCTTTTAGAGAAGAACCTTCACCGATTGTAAAGAGATAATGATCTGGATTTACAATTTCAATATCGCTATCTGTCAAAATGTCACCAGCTGTTACTTCAGCAGGACCTTCAACATCCAGTTCGATGATTTTTCGTCTTCAACGTACGATTTCACTGCAATTCCTTTAATGTTCAGAATGATTTGCATCACGTCTTCACGAACACCTGGAACTGTGTCAAACTCATGTAACACACCATCAATGTTAATAGATGTCACAGCTGCTCCTGGTAGAGAAGCTAGAAGTACACGACGAAGAGAGTTACCAAGAGTTGTACCGTAGCCACGTTCAAGTGGTTCGATTACAAACTTGCCATAATCTTTATTTTCATCAATTTTTGTTATATTTGGTTTTTCAAACTCGATCATTTAGTTACTCCCTCTTAAACGAAAAGCAGTGTAATGCGATGATTATACACGGCGACGTTTTGGAGGACGAGCACCATTGTGTGGCACTGGAGTCACATCACGAATTGCTGTTACTTCAAGACCAGCGGCAGCAAGCGCACGAATAGCTGACTCACGACCAGAACCTGGACCTTTTACAGTAACTTCAACTGATTTAAGACCGTGTTCTTGTGCAGATTTAGCAGCAGCTTCAGAAGCCATTTGAGCAGCGAATGGTGTAGATTTACGAGAACCTTTGAAACCAAGAGCACCAGCTGATGACCAAGCAATTGCATTACCATGCACATCAGTAATCATAACAATAGTGTTATTAAATGTAGCGTGAATATGAGCAATACCAGATTCGATATTCTTTTTCACACGACGTTTACGTGTTGGTTTAGCCAAGACTTTTACCTCCTATATTATTTTTTCTTACCAGCAATCGCAACAGCTTTACCTTTACGAGTGCGAGCGTTGTTTTTAGTGTTTTGTCCACGGACAGGAAGTCCACGACGGTGACGGATACCACGGTATGAACCGATTTCCATCAAACGTTTGATGTTCAAGTTTACTTCACGACGAAGGTCACCTTCAACTTTGATTGCATCCACTTCACGACGGATAGCATCTTCTTGATCTGATGTAAGATCACGTACACGAACATCTTCTGAGATTCCAGCAGCAGCCAAAATTTTCTTAGATGTTGCAAGTCCGATACCATAAACATAAGTCAATGAGATTACTACACGTTTGTCATTTGGAATGTCAACTCCAGCAATACGAGCCATGTTTTCTCCTTTCTATCTTATCCTTGACGTTGTTTGTGTTTTGGATTTGCTGGGCAAATTACCATAACACGACCATTACGACGAATAACTTTACAGTATTCGCAAATTGGTTTGACCGATGGTCTTACTTTCATTTCTTATCCCTCCAAGTTTTTCGATTATTTAAAGCGGTAAGTGATACGTCCACGTGTCAAGTCATATGGACTCATTTCGACAGTAACACGATCTCCCGCTAAAATACGAATATAGTTTTTACGAATTTTACCAGAAACTGTTGCTAAAATCTGATGTCCATTTTCAAGTTCAACCGTAAACATTGCATTCGGCATTGTATCAACTACTTTGCCTTCAACTTCAATCACATCGTCTTTTGCCACGCAAAAGCACCTCCATAAATTTCGATTCGATGCCTCTAGACACAGAGACAACAATTATAAGTCAGACTATCTCAGTATAACATTTGTAGCTGATTTTTGCAAGTGTGAAAAGCGCTTTATTTCAAATTTGTCAATACTTTTTCGATATCTGAGAAAACATCATTGATATCTTGATTACCTTCGATGTCATGAACCAAACCTTTGGCACGGTAGTGAGCAATGATTGGTTCCCCTTGAGCAATATTCACATCCAAACGACGTTTTACTGTCTCAGGCTTATCATCTTCACGTTGGTAGTAATCTTCTTCTTTATAGTCAACCGGTGGGTTAAAGACCTTGTGGAAAGTTTCTCCAGTTACGCGGTGAATGATACGACCACTCAAACGTTCCAAGAGGCTATCTGGATTCACTTCAATGTTGATGACACCTTCTAGTTCAATGCCAAGTTCAGCCAATGTTTTGTCCAAAGCATGAGCTTGTTCAATTGTACGTGGGTAACCATCCAACAAGAATCCTGTTTCTTTAATATCATCTTGTGAAAGACGTTCTTTTACGATTCCATTTGTAACTTCGTCAGGAACCAATTCACCCTTGTCAATGTATGACTTAGCAAGAACACCCATTTCAGTTTGATTTGCCATAGCAGCGCGGAACATATCACCCGTTGAGATATGTGCAACATGGAATTGTTCTACGATTTTTGCTGCTTGAGTTCCCTTACCTGCACCAGGTAAGCCCATAATCAAAAGATTCATGATTTGATCTCCTTATTTTATTTTTAAATAGAAGCAAAAAGTCTTTTCACCCCTATTTAAAAACAAAATAGAAGAGGGGAGACCAAACTCTCACAAATGTCAGAGTTTAAACCTCCACTCCCTCAGCATTTACTGATTCCGTAAATACTTTTATTCTGTTCTGTCCATGAAACCAACATATTTACGTTTCAATAGGTAACCTTCCAATTGTTTGATTCCTTCAATACCTGTAGAGATAATGATCAAAAGACTGGTTCCTCCAAAAGCAACTGCTTCTGAAAGTCCGAAAACATCTTTTGCTACGATCGGTAAAATAGAAATCACACCAAGGAAGAGAGAACCAACCGTTGCAAGACGACGAAGAAGTTTAGACATATATTCTTCTGTACCTTTACCAGGACGAACTCCGTGGATATAGGCACCGCTCTTTTGTAGGTTTTCTGCCGCTTTTTCAGGATTAATCTGTACAAACGTATAGAAGAATGTAAAGAGAATAATCAACAAAGCATACATGGCAATACCAGTTGGTGAAGTTGTTGCCAGCATTTCTTGTGCTGTTCTTACCCAAGCCCAATCATGACCTGTAGCGCTCAAAAACTGAAGAATAGCCGCTGGCGCTGCAGTAATCGAACTTGCAAAGATAACAGGGATAACTCCAGCAGGGTTTACCTTCAAAGGAAGGTAAGAGCTAGATGGAGCACCTTGTGCAACCTTAGTATATTGGATTGGAATTTTATATTCTGCTTGTTGAACATAAGTTGTAAAGTAAATGATCAACAATACAGTAATAATCAAAATGATTACAAAAATAATAATAGATGA
>BNJV01001776.1_pt1 | contig 10372 bp, 13 predicted proteins | sample 8540591 | NCBI WGS metagenome assembly BNJV01 (sample SAMD00202457, study PRJDB9452) | human saliva metagenome | host: Homo sapiens
GCTCGATTTTCAAACAAAGAGGACCTCTCGGTCCTCTTGATAAATTAACTCAAACGGTTATTAAGCTTTCTTAGCCGCCTTGGTCCATTGGTACCAACCAACCAGACTATTGATCAAGTAGATAAAGTATTTCCCTTGAATTTGAAGGCTTTTTCCCACCAAAGATAGATGGAGAAACACATTGGTCGCTGCCCAGAAAATCCCACTGTTCGCGGTAGACAGCCGTCATCAAGAGTTGGCTGACACCATTGGTCGCATCTGTAATGGAATCCCGGAAAGGCTGATTGGCTCCAACTGATTGGTAAATATAGCCAAATACCAGCCACCAAGTGGCACTGATCGACAAGTACTTTGTCCAGCCTACCGCATCCAGCTTACGAGCAACAAACTCTTGCTCTTCCTTTTTGAACTGGGCTTGGTAGATCCAAACAAAGAGACCAATAGGTTGCATGACGGTAAAACAGTAGAGTGTCGTTAACACTTCACTCATAGAACTTGCTCTGTAAGGCAAGTATCAGATAAATAACGGAATTGACCAAACCAAAGAGATAGTTACTGGCACCTTAAAAAGTTCCAATGGGTCTAATCTAATAAATTCTAAAAGCAGAAAAAAATAATTTTAGGTAAAGTAGAAAGTAGTAGCAAATCAAATACCAAAGACCAACAAATAAGTAGCAAAGACCAACAAATAGAAAAACTAACTAATTTGTTAGACCAGTAACAACGATTAGCCTTGCAAGATAAAAAGTTGCTAGAAGAATACAAGGTGGAAAATGATAACATAAAAGCTCTCAAAATGTCCTCACAGGAAACAGAATTCAAACACTTAGACAATCAATATAAAGATGAAGTGAACGCTCTTAAAGAGAAGTTGGAAAATTTACAGGAACAAATCAAAGATCAAAAAAGGATAGAAGAACAAGAAAAACCAATAAAATGGTGGGGACTATGGCGAAAATAGATGATTCAGTTAAAAAGAAAGTTCCAGAATTGCGATTTAAAGGATTCACGGATGAATGGGAACAGCGTAAGTTGGGAGACGAAGTTCGAATAGTGATGGGACAGTCTCCTAATTCAGAAAATTATACTGATGATCCTAATGGGCGCTAAAAATGCGAAGACCTATGAAGACCTATTTTGTATTAGTCAAACAAAAAATCCAAAAGAAATGGTATATGATTATGACCATGAAACAAAGTAAAATCAAACCGAGTGATCTGAGGAAGCACCCGATGATCATGAAACGTTATTAAACACAAAAGTCACCCATGTGAGTTCTTGCCAGAAGCTGAAGTTAATCCTTCAACCTGGAAAACCCGCAGAGGTGACTTTTTCTATACATCTCGATTTTTCTGGCAATAATCATTAACCGATAAATATGTCTGTGAATCACCCAGCGACTCCGCTATGTCCATAATCCGCGGTGGTAGTAATCCCACTCGCTGGACAAGTTCGTGATCGCTGAACAATTCCCGTGGACTGCCGGCGAAGCCAAACTTCCCGTGTTCCATAACATACACCGACTCAAACTCGGCGGCGACCCAATCCATGTCATGGGTGATGGTCACAACTTGGTGGCCCGAATCAGCCAACTGATGGAAAATTGCGGTCAACTTGCGCCGGCTTTCCCAATCAAGCGACATCATCGGCTCATCAAATAAATAAATCGCCGGATCCACTGCCAAAACTGTGGCAACGCTCAACAGCTTGCGTTCCGACAATGACAGGTCATATGGACTTTCAGCTGATTTTATCATCCAAGCCAACTCTTTTTAGAGCCGCTAAAGCCCGCCTCGTAATCGTGTCGTGGTCATCCATGACCTGCGCGACACTCCACTCCACCTCTCGTTGAACGGTCGGGTTGAAAAGCTGATCGTCAGGATTCTGAAAAGTAATCCCAACCTTCAGTAACTTTTCGACTGGTTTAAGATCATTAAAATTTTCTCCATCGATCTTAATCACACCGGTTTGTGGTGTCAGCAAGCCCGTCAACAATTTGAAGAGCGTTGATTTGCCGGCACCATTTTGGCCGACAATCGCCACCATCGGATCGGCGAAGTGTTTGTCTTCAACATCCAAGCTAAAGGACCGTTCCGGATAAGTGAACGTCAGGTGGTTCAGTTCAATTGTGGACATAACGAACCTCCTTCAGATCAGCGTCATTCACCGGATACCGGCCATCAGCCAAGTGCCAATCCATTTTTTGAGCAAGTTGCTGGATTGTCGGGGCTGGAATCTGCCAGTCAGCTGCCAAATGATTAAACACCTCACCCGGCCTGCCCTGGGCTACCATTTGACCCTCGTGCAGCACCCACACAACGTCGGCGACTTCGCACAAATCGTCAATTTCACTGGTGACAATGAAGACAGTCGTCTCTTTGACTTGGGCCAGCCATTGGAAAAATTGTCGGCGGCCAAGGGGATCCATCTGACTGGTCGGATCATCCATAATCAAAACAGCCGGATTAGCCACAATCGCCGTGGCAATTGCCAACCGCTGGATCTGACCACCGGAAAGGCTCTCGGGACGCAAATTCAGCTGTTCAATCAGCCCCATTTGCGTGGCAACTTCTTCAACCCGTTTGAATCAGTCCTTCAGCCATTCCCTGATTAATCAAGTCAAAGGCGATTTCATCGGCAACCGTGTCTGCCAACCCGCTTAGTTGGCCAGCTGGATTTTGCAGTACAACTCCATTCATGGCATTATAAACGGGCCAATTGTCGGACACTCGCTGGCCAAACATGTGCCAGTCGCCCTCAATCTCAGCAGACACCATTTTGGGAATGACCCCTGCCAGCACACGGCACAAAGTCGATTTGCCGGAGTGGCTATTCCCGATAATCCCAACCACCTGGCCGGTATGAACCTCCGCGTTAATCTGACGCAGTTGTGGTTGCTCAGTACCCGGATAACGGGTGGTCAAATTTTCAATTACAATCCGTTTATCTTCGTCCATATCTTCCACCCAATCAATAAAATTGCCAATCCAGTCAGACCAATGTGCAGCGTCCGCGACAGGCGATACACGCGCTGGGAGGTTCTGACAGTCCGGTTGGGATTATCAAAACCTCTCAGTTGGAGAGAAATCGACCGCGCCATCGATTGATCCAAGGTCTTAATCACCAATGGAATTAGAACCGGCAGGACTGACTTTAATTTCTGAATCAACGTTTTTTGCGGATTGGTTCCGCGAACTTTTTGTGCCTGCTGGATTTTCCGCATATTGCGCATCATTTCCGGCAAAATATAACACACCGACATCAGAACGTAGACGGTTTTATAAGACAATCCGGACAGTTCCAAATAGGCCGCGTTTTCTGAAATACTCGTGGTCACCATAAAAAAGCCACTGGTCAAAATAATCACCAATACTCGACAACCCAGAGTGGTGGCGTAAATCAGGCCTTCTTTGTAGAACGACACCCCAAGCACAGAAAACAGCACAGTTTGATTCCGACTGTAAAATAACCCTTGGATGATCAGCATGGTGCAAATCAGAAACAGGCTGAATCCCAGCGCCTTAAAGATGGTAGAACTCAATTTGGAAAATAACAATAGCAGTGTTGCGATAAGAATTAATCCGGCCTGAAGCAATAAATTCATACTGGCAAAGCTCAACAACGTCATGTCCAAGATGAACAAGAGCTTAGTAATCGGATCGATCACCTGGTACCACTTGAGCTTGACCCGTGGCGCTCCAGAAATCAATGTTTGATCAGTCATCATTTATCACCGCTAAAGAAGTGCACCATCCGCTTCGGCAGCTGACGATAGATGAAGAATGCCAGGTAGGCCACGCAGACTTTATCCAAAATATCCAAGACAAACTCATCGGTAAATGAGGCCAGCCACACTGGTGCATGATTGGCGACCATTACCGCAAACAATGAGTCACCCCAAGCGATACCGGTCTGACCACCCCAAAAGATGACGTTGAGTGGCGTTGAAATGACAGCTGAAACGATGGCAATAATAATAGCAGAAACAAATACTCGTCGCGCTGACGAGAACCACCCATTGGCGTGCAAAACTCCGACAGCAATCCCAATTCCGATGCTGGTAATCGCATACACGGTTGAAATTGGCGATAAGGTCAGCCCATAGATCACGTTGTTGATGAAACCACTGATGGCACCGGCAACCGGCCCAGCCAACATGCTGGCAAGAAAGGTTCCCAAAGACCCCAGCCAAACGGGCAACTTTAACCCCTCCGCCAAGGCTTTGGCAACATAGTTAATCCCCACGGCAGCGGGAATCAAAGTCATGGTGGCAGCACTTAACTTAAATTTCCACATACTGGTACGATGAATCGGTTCTGTTTTCATAATCTTCTCCTTTTGTTTTTAAAGAGCCGTGTCTGTTTAGACTTTCGGACGCAACGCTCTATAGATTTTTATGCTTGAACTGCCTTCATTTTAACAGAATCACCTTAGTCGACATCGGATCTTCTCCTGAAAAAGACTTGTTCAACAGTTCACAACTAATCATACGCCTATTTTCATAGAAGTCAAGATTTTTCTGAAATTTTCCTGAAAAACGTTCGGGAATTAAAAATAGATCAAACATCCCTGAAGACTTCAGAAAATCAATTGGAGATAACTGCTATAAAAACAAAACCTACATGTTTGCTGAGACTGTGACAAACTGTTCTCTATATAAATCTAATAACTCTTTAAAGATGAGATATGTATTTATTAGATTTTTCGACCATCTTCAAAACTTTCCTCTGTGAGAAAAGTGCTAGAAACAATAGTGTTTCTAGTCACTTCGTTACTGAGACCTTGTCAATAATTAGCCATGGAACTTCTTCGAGTTCCTGACGTCCACACTCACCCTAAGGAGATTATTTTGAGTATTTTATCTTCAATCTGAAACAACTTAAATAAAGTGACTTATTTCTATTTAAAAGTGACGATTATTTTTCTCGATATACCCTTCTGACTCAGAAAAGTCACGTGCCACTTGATTAGCTGACTTGCCTTCTACTCCGACTTGGTAGTTCATCTGACTCATTTGTTTCTGCTGTGATTTTACCAGCTAACTTAGTTTCAGAATCCTTCTAATTCTGGATGTTTCTTAAGAAGAGCTTCTTTCATGAGGGGCGCCCTTGATATAGCGGGAAGAGTTGCTTGTCATCTTGGAGGACCACCAGGTCATAGCGAGCCAGCTCGGCATCCGTTGAGTAGGCATCTGTGATCTGGATATCACCAGACTGGATAGCCTGGTAGCGAAGGGCTGGCTCCATGGTGGAGACTTGTAGATGGAGTCCATAAACCTTTCTGCAAGCCCTTGTTTCCCATCTTCTCGGTCATTAAACTCCAAAGTAAAATCCTGCCTTGAGTTGTCCCTTCCACCTTTTTCAAATCTGAAATGGTCTTGAGGCCATACTCTTGGGGCAATCTTTCCTAGGGCACTGCGACAGCATAGGGTATTCTGATAAGCCATGGGTTTGAGCAAGGCCAGGTTGTCTTGTTTGCTTGAGTCCCATCTCAGGCTGCTTGATAGACTGCTTCTGGATCATGATTGACTTGTGGCGTCGGCTTGAGGAGACTTTCGGTCACGGTCCCTGTAAACTCTGGATAGATTGCAGATATCTCCTTTTTCAGGGCTTCATAGAGGAAAGGTGGTCTTACCAAAAATTCGGCTTTTGACGGTCACTGTCATGTCGTCTTTTCTTCGATCAAAGATCTTGTACATATTGGCTAGAATTTCCGGTTCTGGTCCTAACTTCCCAGCAATGATCAGGTTTTCTTTTTTCGGGTTTTGGCAAGAAGACTTGGCGTATAAGATACTCCCTAATCCAATGACCATTACCGCAAAAGCCGCAAAGATGGTCCGCAATTTGGCCTTTTCCATCCATTTGAGAAGAAGATTAAAGGCGATGGCTAAGAAGGCAGAAGACAGGGCACCAATCAAAATTAGACTGGCATTATTGCGGTCAATCCCAAGAAGGATAAAGGAACCGAGTCCCCTGCTCCAATCAAGGCAGCTAGAGTAGCCGTCCCGATAATCATCACAGTTGCTGTCCGAATCCCAGACATGATGACGGGCATGGCCAAGGGAATCTCGAGCTTCTTCGAGCGTTCCCACTTGGTCATCCCAAAGGCTACCCTGCTTCTTCTAGACTTGGGTCAATCCCTTGCAAAACCAGTGATGGTATTTTTGAAGGATGGGGAAAATGGCATAGATGACGAGAGCTGTCAAGGCCGGAAGTGTCCCAATGCCCCATGATGGGAATGAAGAGGCCCCGAGAAAGAGCCATGGAAGGAATGGTCTGGAAGATCCCAGCTACCTGTAAAACCCAGTTGCTGGCTCTCTTGCGTGTACTTAAATAAATAGCTAATGGAACAGCTAGAAAAACAGCAAGGAGCAGGGTCAGTAATGACAGTTGCAAATGTTGACTAGTGCAGTGAGCCAGTCTCCCAAAGCGTTCTTGAAAGGTTGCAAATAGTTTAGACATGGTGAGCACCTCCAAATAAATCCGCAACAAAGTTGTTGGCTGGTTGGGCTAGAATGGTATCAGGATCCGCCACCTGTACAATCTCTCCTTCTTGTAGCACCGCAATCCGATCGCCCTAATTTTCAAGGCCTCGTCCGTATCATGAGTCACGAAAAATAGTGGTCATACCAAACTCTTTGTGCAAGTCTTTTAGTCAGAGCCTGCAACTGCTTGCGTGAAATGGCATCCAAAGGCTGAAAAGGGCTCATCCATCAATAGAATCTTTTGGTTCTGCAATGATGGCCCGCACAATGCCAATCCGTTGTTGCTCCCCACCCGATAACTCGCTTGGCTTGCGATTTACATACTCTGCAGCAGGCAGACCAACCTTGTCCAAAAGTTCTTCGGTTTTAGAGATGATTTTGCTCCTTGCTCCAGCCCTTCATCTCAGGAATCAGAGCAATATTTTCAGCAACGGTTAGATTTGGAAAGAGAGCAATGGCCTGCAGACATAACCAGTACTGAAAGACGTAACTCCCGTTCATCATAGTCCTTGATGCGTTTTCCGTCCATATAGATATTACCATCTGTCGGCTCCAAAAAGACGGTTGATCATCTTGAGCATGGTGGTCTTTTCCAGATCCTGAATGTCCTACCAAGACCATAAATTCTCCATCTTCAATCCGGAGATTGACATCTTTTAAAATGTCTGTATCCGTGTAGCGCAGGACTACATTTTATATTCAATCATATTCTTCCTCACCATCTCCTTAAAAGCTAAGATCCTTATCTCACTTTTTATAAGAGTGTAATCATTATTATAATATTGTAATGCTAGATATTACATCTGTCAACGATTTTGATTTGAAATCATATATAGAGAAAAGAGCTTGGCCAAAACCAAACTCTCCATTATGATGGACTATTCTTCTTCTACCAAACGTTTAAACTCCGCTTGGATTTCTGTATTTTCTGTTGGTTTTTAAGTACATGGTTCCACCATTAGTCGTCGGTGAATGAAAGACAATCGCTTCTCCCGTATTGGTTATCGCAAAAAAGTAACTATGAACATCCGGATATTTATCCCAATTGCTATAACGCTCTACAATTCGGTACTGGGCATTACCGAGACCTGTATCCGTATACTCGGCATTCATTTTCTCACTTGGTCCATCATCCTTAAGTGTATAGAGATGGTCAGCCCCACATCTCCTCCTGCGATTCCTTTTGGTAATTGGGTTGACCAAGTCTTTTCCCCAGTCCTTTATAAAAGCTTCAAGTTTCGCTGATTTGTTAGCATTCCAAGGAGCTTTGGTAACCGTTGGGGCACTCATCGAACTGCTAGCAACCTCAAATTCCTGCCAATCGAGGCCTCTTAAGTCAATTTGATCCGATGCATTTTTTCCAAAATCAGCAGCAATATCATTTGCTTGTATTTGAATCTCTTTTTCTTGGAGTATAGTCGCTTGCTCTTGCTTAGCATTAAGCTGATAAAGAGTTCCATAACCTTGACCCGTACCTGAGGACCAGCTAAGCTCCAGAACCTCTCCTCCTTTATGAGACAAGTGTTGCATTTCTTGCTCCCCCATGGCCTGCCACGAACCCTTCTGCCAAAAGGACAGGTTTCCCAGCTTGCAAATAGTAAGACCGGTTAAGAAATATTTGCCACTCACATTTAGGTCTGCAATCAAAAGTTCCTCTATCCCATCGTTATTTAAATCTGCAAAGGCATAACGCATTTCATCTGCCTGGTTAACCGCATTTTCGATTGCCCAACTATTGATTGGACGCTCAGTTGCTTGTAAACTTTGATAGAGACTTGCGATAGATGCTGTATCCTTTTGCGATGTCAAAATCTTTTGGTAATCCTCAAATATAGGCTGGTACAACTTCTTGTAATCCTTTTTCACCTCTTTTTAGTAACTTTTTGACTGGAAGATGATATCGACGATGTTTCCGAGCTGTTATTCAGCTGACTATAATGTCGAGGAGTTCGTTTGCTACAACCAACCGTAATAAGTCCCTGCTAGTAGAAGAATGAATGCTCCTAATTTCTCTTTTCGTTTCATAAGTTTCTCCTTTTTGTGTCATCCTTGACATTTCTACTTTTTCTCTTTATATTATACAAAAAGAAGGCTACACCTGATGATTTGTGTAAAACCTTCTTATTTTATTTGATTTAATTCGGGTTCTTTTGCTCTCGCCAACCCGGATTATCCTGGATTCAAGATGCTACTTGATCAAGGCGACCACTTCATTATTGCTTGGAAGACATAATCCTTGTTCACGATTTGGTCATCACTAGCCTTAGCAAAGCGAAAAATCTGACCGATTAGAATATCAAAACATTATTTTTCGACCATACCACTGTTAATGAGACTTTCTTTCGTCACAGAATAACTAACTGTACTGTCATTTAGAGGATTAAAGCCTGGTACGATTTCTTTGGCTCTTTGTCAAATAGTGTTGATGAAGAATTTTAGGAAGGGATTAAGCAACTCACTGTTGCTTAATTCCTTTTTGTTTTGGGGCCCAAACATTTTTTTGTTATTAAGATAATCCTGTTTCTAAAATGGTAATAGTTTTTAAAACCGTAGGCATTTCTTTTTAAGCACTTTTTATTTTTATTGTTTATTCCTTCGATAGGGCCATTTGTTCTAGTTGGATACTCAAGTATTTTTGAATATATGGCAAGTAAGTCATAAGAGTCTTTAATACTCTTTTTAACCCAGGAGATAGGTCTAATTGCGTAGCTGCTTCAATCGTTTCCTTGAATTCTATATAATCTCTATCCTGTATACATTCACGAAGTGAATGTACAACCTCATAATCATGTTTAAGAGATGGATTGTTTTCTAAGATATAATCCACAATTCCTTGGATTGTCATAAAGCTTTCAAAAAGCTTATAACGATTATATTTATAGTTCTGAAGTTCATTAGGATTCTTTAAAATTAACTTCCAATAATGTTTTAACTTTCGATATAATTTAGCGTCTTTATAACGATGCTGATTCATGACACGTACCCGAGTTCGATTTAATTCTCTATTTAAGGCTTGTACGATGTGAAAAGGATCAATGATAATTTTAGCGTTAGAAACATTTCTTTTATTAATTGAATGTACGGTACGTACATGTCGATAGAGATGGTTTTTACCTTTAATCTAGTCTTAGGCTCAAAACGATAAAAATATTGTTTCAAACTGTAAGATTTTCTATCTCGTACAACATCGACCAGCTTGTGTGTAGTGCTATCACAAATAATGAAGCTCATATTACTATCGGAAGATTTAACGGATTTAAATTCATCAAAACACAAATGCTCAGGTAAATCGTGTAATGGTTTAATGGTCAATAATCGTGCTGTATCATCTATGATACGTCTTACAGTATGAACTGAAACATTTGTTTCTTTTGCGATATATGTTTCAGATACTGTTTCACTAATTTTTTGATTTGATTTCATTTTTAATCTTTTAGAGATATGACAGTGTTTTTTTCTACGATTCGACTAGTGTCTGCGGTAAATGAAGAGCCGCATTCTCTACAGAGAAATCTCTGCTTGCGTAGATTTAAGTAGGCCGGAAGGCCTGAAACAGAACAGAGAGTGATACGAGATGTTTTCGTGCCGTTTTTAACGATATTATTATTTTGGCTAACACATCCACAAACAGTACAAAATTCTGGTTTATGCGTATATGTAGCTGAATAAAATAAAGATTTTCTTTTTTAAATACCTTCTTGAACTTTATTATCCCAAATCATGTTTTTTATCTTTTGATTTGTAGTGTAGCTTCTAGTATATTGTTCATATGGTCATCATCCTTTTGTTTTAGGTTTCAGCGCTTTTAATATAATGGATGTTGGCCTTTTTGTATATACAAAATAGGGTTGGTGGAAAAATTCCATCAACCCCTAAAAATTATAGAAC
>BNJV01000933.1_pt1 | contig 10361 bp, 8 predicted proteins | sample 8540591 | NCBI WGS metagenome assembly BNJV01 (sample SAMD00202457, study PRJDB9452) | human saliva metagenome | host: Homo sapiens
GACCGCCTCGCTTGATCATGGCGACAGTGGTGGCTCAAACGGCAGGACGGAGCAGTCCTGTCCTCTCTCTTCTCAGTGGAGTGTCAACGATGACCCACCGCGCATGATCTTCAACCAGACCGCGATTTCGCAGCGCGATCAGCCCATATCGCCCCTCGAGACGACCCGCCGGGGCCTGGACAGCGCCTTTCATCGTCACCGACCCGGTCCCGGCCGACAACGGCACCGCCGCCCGTATCACCGACCCGCCCGACGAGGCCGGCATCAGCTGGGAGGTCTTCCGACGTCGCAACCCGCGATCGACTGAAGGCCCCAGGCCGGCCTGCCGCCGCCCTTCGCACCTCCGGGCAGCCGATTTGCGTTTCCATCGGCTCCGCGCCCGCCCCAGATGATGCGTGCGGATCTCGGCTCATCGCCACCAACCGAGCTCTCTGAGGACGTGCTGAGTCTGGAGGGCCTGTCCCCCACCACCCGCCGGGCGTGGCGATCATCGGCGTGCTCACCTGCGGGCACGGCCAGCGAGACCACCATCAACTACGTCATCACCGACACCGCTGGGGCAGCGGCAGCTCGCGTGCGTTCGATCCCCACGACATCCCGTCGTGGTCCCATCGCGGACCCTGACCTCATGGGACGGCATGCCCCGCTCGTCTCGCGTCGCCACCGGCTGGACGCCTCACCCACGCCTATCGAGGGCTGGCATCACGCCGGGGCGCGTGGGAGCCTCCGATCGTCGTGCCCGCGCGCGAAACGTAATCCAGATGATCGCCGCGGAACCTCGCGGGCTGCTGCCGACGGGGACGCCGACGCCGTCGAGCAGATGGGCCTGGCCGCCTACACCAACGGCATGGCCTGCGACCAACGTCGGGCCCGGTTCTGGTCCATTTCGCATGGCCCACTCCGCGGCGCGACGCTACAACGCCTCGCGCACGGGTGGCTGCAATGGTCCCTCCTGGCACCGGCCATCGCGGCCTCAAACGCCGAGCACACCGAGAAGTACTCGCGATATCGCCGAGGCCTCTGGGGTCGAGGAGCCGACGATGCTGCCGGAGGAGGCGAAGAGGCGCCGCGGCCGGAGGTCGTGCCCAGCTGACGCGGACCCAGCAACCCCACCCGGATTCTCCTGGAGGCCTGGGGTGAGGCCGACGGCGTCGAGGCTCTGACCGATGACGCCTTTTCGCCGACGTGTGCACGCCGGGCAAACCTCGCGCGCGACCCGTGAGGACATCACGCGCTTCTACATTTCACCGCTGTCATCGCGCCCAGGAGAGCGCAGTGCTCCTCCGAGCAGCCGTGCGGCCCGGCTCCCAACACGGGATCCGGGCCGCACAGTTCGAGGCTGCCAGCTCGCTCATGCGGCGGACAGCCGAGTGCGGGCGATGAGGCGTGCGCGCGTGGACGTCGCGAGGTAGTCGAGCAGCGGCGGCGCTACCGACGAGCAGGCAGAGTGCTGCGACGCGATGGTGGCGTGGTGTGGCCCTGCAGCTGCCCGCGAGGCTGGAGACGCGCTCGCGAGTGATGGCGCGACCCGGGACCCTGAGCTCTCGCGTCACCCTCGTGGCGCGCGTACTTTGGCGATGATCTTGCTTGGCGCTCTGCGGCAATCGGACATGGTGACCTCCTTTCGGGTCTCGTTGCACTGGAGCGCTGCAGCAGGCTCTCCCGGCATGAGTATCCGTGGTACGACCGATACGGCCCGCCGAACCTGGCCTCCCAGCGCCGCATCCCCCGATCGTGCACCCGGAGGCTGTGAACCGGCACATCCCGTGGCAGAAACCGCCGCCACGGCGTCTGCCCGACGCGAGCACGTCTCAGGCCCGTCCGGCACCAGAGCTACTCAGCATCCCGCGGGTGCGGCGGTGACGTCCTCGGGACGGATCGATCCGGGAACCGGACGTCCAGGATCCGGGCGGCGTCCCGCGATGTCGGCGCGCATCTGGACCAGGAGTGGTCCAGTCCCGTCGAAGGCGAGCATGGGGCGCAGGCGCTCGATGAGCTCGATCCCACCTCCTCGCCGTGAGGTCTGAGGTCGGCGCGTCCCAGGACGGGCTTCGACCGTGCGCTGGGGACGTCGCGAAGGTGGGTTGCGCCGACGAGATGGCGGCGGGCAGCGGGCGGCCGCCTGACTTCGGCGCGCGGTTGCGAACCAGCCAGCTGGCGAGAGGCCGTCCGGCGGGCACGACGCCGGCGGTGGCGGCCTCCAGGTTGGCAGTAAGCGAGCTGCGCCCACGCGCGCAGCCTCAGACGACGACGCCGCGCAGCCGGTGGGACGGCCCAGACCGGCTGGCCCGGCCCCATGTCTCCGTCCTGAGGCACTGGCGGATCCAGGTCGATACCAGCATGCCCTCGGTCCGAGCGGGATCTGGAGACGATCTCGACTCGAAGCCGTCATGCGGCACGACTGTTCCAGGGGTGGCGGCGTCGCCGAGTTGCGTGGCACTGAAGCGCACGTCATCACCGACGACGACCGCTCGCGCCCCGAGCAGCCCCTCTCGCAGCCAGGTGTGCGCACGAAGTCCCGCGGGCCCTGGCGGCGGAAGCCGAGGGTGGCATGTGATGACCAGGGATCGGCGGCGAGACCGGAGTGCAGTCCTTGAGGGAGGCGGTGGCGTGTCGCTCAAGGAGGTGATGAGGCAGGTCCACCTCCGGCCGCGGACGCTGCGGGATGCGGGTCGAAGGTGACCGCGACACGCGCGGTGGCCGCCGTCGCAGGCGAGCTCTCACGTGAGAGCCGACGACGCGTCCTAGGACCGCTTGCAGGTCCGCGGTGGACGCTGTCGAAGATCCCCATGGTGACTCACGGGAATCACTCCTGCTCCGGCGTCAGCCCAGGCTCGCTGGCACCCGTCTCGGCGCCGTACCACAGACCTCCACTGCCGCTATCCCTGCTCCGTCCTCCTCGAGGGACGCGTCGCGTCCCGCCTGCATCCTCACTTCCGCACCCCTTTGTCCGCATCGTCTCCCGAACTGCACAGACAGGCTTTCGAGAGTCTGCTTGTGCGGACAATTCCTTGCCATCGGTCGCACCTTCGGGCGCGACCTCATCACCGCAGACCCGCCTCGACGTGAACCGACCGTCGGTCTATTCGTCGATAATCGACCGATCGGTCGGTCTGCACCGCGAAACCCGTTCCACGCGACCGAGAAAAGAGACACAGATGGCGGAGAGTGCGACTCGGGCGAGGTCGCCGCTACGCTGACGCGACTGTTCAAGCTGTCGACTCTGGCGCGCGGCGGCCGTCGTGGCCGCCACCCCTGTCGCCCTCCTCGCCTGGCAGCCCGGGGCGTACATGCCGCCGGGACGTCCCTGATCGCGGACAGCCTGTCGGCAACGAGCCGGACGCCCACCCAGGCCAGCATGCCGGATCTGGTCCAGATGCACGTACCGTACAGCGGGACCTCGTATCCACAATGACTGTGTGGGCCGCGACGCGGCAGCGCGACATCGCCGACTCACGAGGTCATCAAGACGTTGGCACCGCGCCAAGAGCTGACGACTCGACCCGGCCGCAAACTCAGAGCGAGTCCTCACAGTGAGCCCGCCTTCGTCACCTCCCCAAGCGCCTCGACCTGCTCGCTCGATCACGCATACCCCGTGACCCGAGGCGGGCGAGGTGGTTCGCCAGATCCACTCACTGGGCGATCGAGGCCGCCGACGTCGTAGACACTCGTCACCGCTCTACCGCGGCAGTGGACGACGACGCTGAGTGGTGGGTTTTTCGCACGCGACGCGCAGATGAATGCCGCCATGATCACTTCCATAGCGCTCGTGGTCTCAATTTGGGCGACCTCCGTCGGGAGCAGCAGTGATCAGCTGAGCCCGAGTATCTCACTCGAGTTCACTCAGCGGCGCCCGCCCGCGGAACCGTCATCATCGCAGCTATAAGCAGCGGGCTCCGGCCCAGCAACGGCATCAACATCAAGCGCCCTCGAAGTGATCTGTGCCCACGAACCCCTGAACACCATGCTCATGGTACAGGCTGTGGCCCTGGTGGTGGCGATCGTGCTGGCTGTGGTCGCCACCTCGCCCGTGCGCCACAGCGCTGGCGGCCATCGAGTCGGACCTGCAGATCGCCGTGCCTACGCGCTTCATCGGAGCGCCTCACAGCGATACGCGTCTACGTGACTGGCTACCTGGCCCTGTCATGCGGGAGCGACTCATCGGCTACGTGCAGCGCCAGGCCCCTGAGCGGCACAGCTGGAGTGCCCCACGACTCGCCTGCCACGCGCTGCCCAGGACCGCCTGGAGCGGATCCCCATCCTCGCGGCGCTGGTTCTGGCCGCTGACTCATCGCGGCTTCACGTGGCTGTCCCTGCGACGCGTCGGACGCATCCTCGACGATCGAGGCCCCGCACAGCGGCACCAGCGCCTCCTGCAGCCTGCGCGCCGTCAGCGGTGGAGTGCTCAGTCAGCGGCGTCGTCCTCCGGTCCAGGTATGGCCGGCGCGCGCGTGAGGCGCTAACATGCCCTCCTCCAACGCGCGCTGCTGCTCGGCGTCCCATGGCGTTGTGCGCACTCTTCACCATGGTGCCGCCGACCAACCGTCTCCGCACCACCCCGAGCACCCGGGTGATCGCCACCCATCTGGGAGAGTCGGCCAGGCGGATCTGCGCATCGACGACGCACCGGGGTCCAGGACCTGGCCATCGGTGGAGAAGGAGGTCGACCTCGACCCCGCATCACCCGGCATCCATACGGTACCGCGCGCAGCTAGCAAGATGTCCACGAGCAGCGGCGGCTGGGAGCCGGTGATCATCGATATCGGGGAAATCACGAGGCCTCTCCCATGAAGTACTTCTCGGACATGGTCCCAGCCCACGGACGACGAGGTCTCTGTCCCAGCCAGGCCGAGGCCACGGGCGCGAGGAGGGATCCACGGTCACCGTGCAGACCGCCGACGGGGGACAAGGACTCACGGTCACGGGCGTCACCAGACATCACCAACAACGGGAAAGACCGCCAAGGCCACTCGACGATGGCGTCTCGCCCGCTGTGGCAGGTCATCCACGCTGATGCCCACTCCCGACCAGGCCAGCGCCTCGCACGACCTGAACGAGAAGCGATCTGGGCGTCCAGGCGATCGGGCACGAACCAGTACGCCTCCCAGTCCCGGGGCCACCGGGGTCTAGGTTCACTGCATCACCAGATGGGCTCGCGCCATCGCACTGGGACCGTCCTTCCTCATCACGGTCCTGTTCACCGTCCTGGTCGTCTCGAGGGAGAGGGCCCCAGCTGGGCGTCCCTCCTCGCACTGGCCGCACCCTAGGGGCGCTATCGCCCGTCAGTACTTCATCCGTTTCGGCGTCCTGGCCCTGACCGTATCGCTCAGGCTGCTGGGCCTTCACACTGGAGCTCCGCGATCGCCGCCATGTCCTCCTGAGGAGCGCCCGATCTTCAGCCTTCTCCCAAACCCGTGGCTGGTGGACTGCTTCTCGCCGGTGCGCTGCTGGCCACCGTCATCTGGCGCGCGGTCGCCCTGGCACCTCAGGACGCCTTTCGCACCATGTCCCTGTCCACCGCCTGACCACCGGCGAATGAGAGAAACGATGAACACCTCGATCCCCACCAACGCCCGCCTGAACGCTGCGGAGACGACACCGGCCGGGACCACGGGTCCTGCCCCGAGTCTCGGGGCCTGTCGAAGAGCTACCAGATCTCCCCGTTCCACGAAGCTGGACCTGGATATCGAGCAGTGCTAGTCGTCGCCATCATGGGCCCCTCCGGATCCGGGAAGTCCACCGCATCCTGCACCGGCTGCAGGGTGACCAGCCCACTGACGGCTCAGTGCTCCTGGGAGACACAGAAATGACGAATCCGAGCGAGAAGGAGTCATATGCGCTGCGGCTGACGCGCTTCGATTTCTGCTCCAGCAGTGCCTCAATCTCTATGGCCACCTTCCAGCCTGCTGCGGACAACATCGTCTCGCCCGGGTTCCCGGCGAGCTCGCGTCCGCGCCCGAGGTCGTCACGGGCGCGGAGAGTGAGCCATCGCGAACGCATGGGGATCGCCGAGCTGGCCGCCAGCAGCGTCACCGAGCGTCTCCGGAGGCCAGCGCTCCAACGATGCCGGCATCTGCTGGGCCCTGATCACGACGATCCCGGAAATCGTGTTCGCGCGACGGCGCCCACCGAGCGCTCAACTCAGCCACCGCGCTGCAGATCCTCGACCCGTCTCGGTCAGGTGCACGCCTCGGGAACGGACTCTCGCCATGGTCACCCACGACGCCCAGGTGGCGGTCCGGGCGTGACCGGGTCCGGTAAGCTCGTGGACGGACGATCTGTGGAGGACCTCTCCTGTGCTATGGTGAGAGGCGAGGCGTCTTCCTCACGCCTGACGACGGTCACCGAGGCCCTTCAGCGCTGCGCAGCGTGTGGACGGCACCGGACTGGGTGACCGCCACAGCCGCGTCGCCGCCGCTCGAGTGCGGACGCGAGACGTCACGCAGGCCTGCAGCAGGTTGCCGGTCTCGGTGTCCGGGAGTGACGCGGGCCGCTGCCCCAGCAAAGCAGTCGTCACCGCGTGTGGCGACGACGACGGCGTCCACGTCCTCCGGCGATGCCCGCATCGGGCTGCCGCAGCCTCGCCCAGGGCTGGGCAACTCGGGAGCGGCCGCCTGCTCTCGTCCCGCCTCGGCTCTGTCATGGCGACACGCCGCATCCGCAGCTGCTCCACCGCTGGCCCATCAGATCTCCTCAGTACAGCGGCACCATCGTGTCCGTTTCACGCCGGACGAGCCAGGCGGTCTCGACTCCGAGCCCGTCCTCAGGCCGGGTCGAGGACCAGCACCGGACGAGGCGCGCGAGCCTTTGGATGCAATACTGCGTCACCGAGCCGCCCGTCAGGAGCGAATCCGGCCACGACGCGCTGCCTGAGATCTCTTTGAGGCCATCTTCAACTGGCCCTCGGGCGCCCGGCCCGCTCCAGGACTCAGCGGCGTCGAGTCGGCTGGACCGTGCGCAGTCCGCGAGCCTCGGGCTCTCGTGAGGGCGAGCCGTTTGCTCAGCAAAGCGCCGTCGCTCCTCCAACGGGACGGTGGCGTGTCTGCGCGGTCAGTGACTGCGTCGTGTCCTCGACCCGCTCGAGCAGCCTCGATCAGGTGCCGGGCCCGACCGACGTCGAAGGGGCCGACCTCAGGTGCTTGCCAGCGCGGTCAGGTGCGCACCGCACTCCCCAGGGCCTGGCCCAGGTCCGGCAGTCAGGGCTCGCATTGCAGGTGCCTCGGACGAGCAGGGAGACCACGACATCAGCTGTCCACGACCCGGACCTCGCCCTCGGCCCGTCCGTCCGGCGCTCGTTGAGCACTCCCGCCGCAGGCACGGCGAGGTCGACACCGGCACTGACGGGGCTCTCCCGGTCAGGCGCAGCTCGTGGATGGTCACGGGCCTGGCCTTCCAGCCTCGTCGTCCTAGCCCGTCGCGAACTCGCTTGTCAGGCGCGCACGCCGTCGACCTTGATAGCCGAGACGGCGCTGGGCGAGCCTTGCGATCTGTCCCGGTCAGGCCGGCCAGCGCCTTCAGCTGGAGGCGGTCCCGGACAGGATCAGTCGATCCGGCAGCCGTGGACTGCGGTGACCTCGCCCTCGGCGCGTGCCCCCGGTAGTGGTCTCGTGCCCGAGGCGGATGGTAGGCCGCGCAGGTCTCGGTCCGCACCAGCAGGGTGAGGAATCGGTGGCAGCGTCCGACGCCCAGGGAGCAGCAGGCTCGCGGCCGCGTTGCGCGCGCCGGCGTGCCCCCACCTTGCGGGTGGCGGCTGGCGCCGCGTCGCGCCGACGACGTCGTGGGCTGGTCAGCCCCTGCTTGTCCACCAGGGAGTGATCCCGTCGAGGCTGACGGCTCACGAGGGATCGTGTCGGGGCGGCGCCGACGCGCACGGTGGCGTGGTCGTTATCGCCACCGGCCCGCTCCACCGGCTCGGCCTGATCGGGGATGACGCCTCACAGGCCTCTGGTCGTTCCCGAGCCGGCCCTCGATCGGCCGTCTGCTCATCATCCTCCGTCGGCCTCGCCCGTGTCCCTCGCCGCCGTGGCAGGGCCGGCCTGGCCTCCTGCGCAGGGTGGCGCGGCGGCCTCGTGGCGATCTGGCGTGCGCACGCGGGGCCTGGAGCCAGTGTCGTCCTCGAGTGGTCCGGCGGTCGTGCAGGGCGTCGAGCCGAAGGTCAGGGACGGGAGGAGACGGATCGTGCGGCCTGGGCTGACCTCTGAGCGGATGAGTGCTTGCCGAGCTGCAGCGCTTTTGCGGCCGTCTCTCGCGCGCTCCCTCGCTCGCCGTTGCAGACGGTGGTAGCGATGGTCGCCTGCCGCAGGTCGCCGGTGACACGGACGTCGGGTGACGGTGACGAAGCCCAGCGCGCGGATCCTTGACACGCTGAAGGAGGCGGGGCGACGGTCCCATGAACGCGGTCGGCGACTTTGGTGGCGCGGCGGCGTCGCCATGGCAGGCGCTCCTTTCACGTGCGCCGGGCCTGTGAGGCCGCTGAGCGATCGACCGATCGGCGCGCTCGTCCTCGCCCGCGAAAGAGCGAGCCCTCTCCGAGGCGGTCCAGTGCGCTCACACTATGCTGCGCGGAGCGGGCGACGCGGTCGCGCCGCCATCGGAGCGCGAACGGACCAGGAACAGATCACAATGAGTTTCTCCCCGGTGCATCCTCCTTTGGAAACTCCTTGAACCTCTCCGCGACGCTGGGTTTCCGTCAGGCGCCCGAGGGCCGGCGTCATTTCGCGCTCGCTCGACGGCACCGGACGCCCCTGGTCATCGGCTGCTGGCACGGCGTTCTTTCTCTACTTCCACCTGCTGTCCGCGGCCGGGAGTGTGGAGACACGGTCACCGGATCGTGGGATTCTGGGCACCTGCCTGGCGCTCATTGCCGCGCGCGCCGCCGCTGGGCGAGTTCTTGCCCGCGTCGCCGCATCGCCCTGACTGCTGGGGCGCTGACCGCCCGTGACCCTGGTCGGCCAACTGGCCTGCCCACGTCTCACGGTGTCAACACTGGCACGCACGGCTCGACGCCGCCCTGCGCTACTTTCATCAACGCTGCCAAGACGGTGGCTCTGGCCTCGCTGGTCCTGCGCGAGCGGCTGCGCCCCGTCCACCGGGTCCGGATCAGTGCTGGCGAGCGCCGCCGTCGCGCACCTCCCGGTGGTGCTCCAGGCTCGCTGCGACCTTCCCTGGCCCGGCTCTTTCCTCTCGCCCCGTCGGGCTGGTCAAGAAGCGGACTCGGCCTGACGTGGATGCCCCTGACCGGACTGACGCAGGAGAGCGCCGTCGTGGCGCCTGTCGCCCTTGCTCACCTTGAGCGCTGCCTGGCCTGGCAGGGGCAGTCGGCCTGGCAGGCGACCAGGGCTGGCAGATCGCGCATGGCTCTGCCCGTGGTGGCCGGTCCGGTCACGGCTGTGCCCCCTGCTGCTCTTCGCCGCAGACCAGGCGTGGTACCGCCGCCGTCGGTGGTGATGAGCTGGGCTACATCGCCCTCGACCATCCAGTTCCTTCTGGCCTGGGCGCCTCTGCATGAGCAGGATTCCCGCGCGCGCGCTGGGCAGCCAGCGTGGCGCTGCGTGGGCGGCGCGTCGCGCCCCATCGGCGACGCTGCGCACTAGCTCATCTGCCGTCCCTGTCCGCGTCCGGGCAAGCAAACCGGCTCTGGCCCTGAAACGCTCCAGGAGCGGACCGATGATGTCCATCGGGAGAGGGAAGACGACCGTGAGTTCTGGCGGCGCGAGCCTGCGGGAGTGGTCTGCAGGTAGCGCGGCTGAGGGAGGCCGGTGACTTCGAGAGCGCGTCCGCTGCCGGAGCGCAGCTCGGAGGCCTGGAGCTCACCGCGGGCATTGATGATCTGGCACGGCAGCTCGCGCTCGCCTCAGCACCACGGGCCGCGCCCGCCGCATCTGCTCGGGGATCCCGACGTCTCCGATCTCGACGAGACGCCGACCTCCTACGCAGGGCTGCGGTGAGCTTCGACGATGTCGCGCAGGTCGGCGTTCAGGCTGCGCGTGGGCGAGCATATCGGTGTCCAGGTCGACCCGCCCGAGGACGGATCTCAGTGCGCCTGCGCGATCTGGGGAGGTGGCGATCGCAGTAGTTCTCCACCGCCATGACGGCTTTTGACGCCGCGACGCTGAACAGGACGACGGCGCTGACGCGCGCTGCGCACGCTGGTCCTCCGTGATGACCTCCTGTGGCGGATGGTCAGCGACCACTCGGGCAGTCGACCCGCACCAGGCGCTCGAGGAAGGGATGACCAGGTGCAGACCAGCTCGTAGACGGCTGCAGGCGTCCCAGCCTGAAGACGTGATGCCGCGCGCGGTACTGGTGATGATCTTCAGCAGAGCGCCAGGGCGAGCAGCATCGGGGATTTGGCGAGCCAC
>BNJV01001963.1_pt1 | contig 10343 bp, 17 predicted proteins | sample 8540591 | NCBI WGS metagenome assembly BNJV01 (sample SAMD00202457, study PRJDB9452) | human saliva metagenome | host: Homo sapiens
ATCAATCGTACGGTGCGCGCCTTTGTCACGCACGACCGTGATTGGCTAAAAAGCTCATCGAGAAGACGCAGAAGTCAATGAATACGAATTGAAACTGGAAAAGAAATCATTTGAAATCGTGCCCTTCAACAACTAGTATCACAAGACTTTCGTACAGTTTCTAACAGTTCTAGCTGTTTCAGACTTGGAACGTATGGGTGATCACGCAGTATCCATTGCTGAGGCAACGATTCGAATGAGAGGGGAACAACGTATCCAGCTGTCAAGAAGAAATCAGATGGGGCGCGATGTCAAGAATTTTGTTGAAACGACTCTGATCTCTACCTCAACGCTTCTGTTGAGAAGGCCTATGAAGTTGCAACCATGGATGATTAACCACTATTTTGAGATATCCGTGATCTGGCTGAAAGAAATCGAGAAAGAATCCAGATGCTATTGTGACAGGTCGCGATTGCTTCCAGGTGATTTCATGCTTGGAACGTATGCGGTGATTATCGATATCTGTGAATGGGTGGTGTTTTGGAGACAGGTAAGATTGTTGAGTGTAAGATAGATTAAATTATGAAAAAAGGAGCTTATTAGTAAGTAAAGCTCCTTTTTAAAAACATAAAATTTTCATCAAAAATTTAAAATATGCTTGACAAACGAAGTTTGTGCGGAGTTATAATTATACAAAGTAACAGAGGTTGTTTGTTATGAAATTTAAAGAAAATGGATGTTTGTCTTATGTAGCTTTTCTTGCAAGCTTCTAGTAGCTTGCCAATCAGTCTGATTCAAGCTCACAGTCTGCAGTGGGGCCATCAAGCAAAAAGGAAATTAGTGGTGGCTGGCTAGTCCAGACTATGCTGCATTTAGAGTTTCAATCACTTGTAGATGGTAAAAGAACAGAGTGTGGGTGGCAGATATTGACATGGCGCAAGCGATCGCTGATGAACTTGGGTGAAATTGGAAGTTTTCAAGCAGGTTTTGATAATGTCTTGACTAGTCTTCAGACAGGAAAAACAGACCTAGCATTGCGGGAATCAGTGGCTACGAAGAGAGAACAAAGAATCTTTGATTTCTCAATTCACTTACTATGAAAATAGATTAGCTTCCTTATCAGAAAATCAGATCTTGAAAAATACAAGGATTTGGACTCTCTAGCAGAGTGCTAATATTGCAGCTCAAAGAGGACTGTTCCTGAGTCTATGGTAAAGAGGCAGCTTCCAAAGAGGCTGCAGTTGACTTCTTTCGACAAACTTTATGCGTGGGGCGATGTCAATGAGCTTTCGCTCAGAGGTAGAGGTTGATGCCGTTCATATGGATGAGCCAGTGGCACTAAGCTATGCCGCTGGAGAACTCAGTTGGCGGTTGCTACAGTAAACCCGACTGATGAAAGAAGGCCGAAGCAAATGCCGTAGCTATCAAAAGGTAGCTCAGATTTGAGAAAGAAGTAGTTGATAAAGGTCATCTCAGCTGAAAGATGACGGAGCACCAAACTTTTAATCTTGAAAAAGCTGCTAAGCTGGCCAGTAGAACAATATAACAGGTTGGACTCAGGTCCAGCTCTGTCTTTAAACAACTTAATGCTTTCTTCATACTACTTTCTAGACTTTTGCAAAGTGATAAGGAGACAGTTCAGCTAGATAGGAAGATTCAAGAAGTCGAGTTCTGGGACTGCATGTTTAGAGACTAGCGATGCTAGAGATGGTTCCTGAGATCAAGCAAAGGAAAGCCCATCATAGAGTGGATAGCTTGATAGGGAAATGGGATAGCTTTGTGGGATTGTTGGATGTGCTCCTGACTTTTCTTGCAGGCACCAATCGTGCTAGATCTGTTTTTCAAAGAGTTGACTATCAATATAGAGTGATAGAGCTGCATGATAAGGTTGTTGTCATAGTCAAGAATGTTTTTATAGAGTTACAAAAGCTTCCTTGATAGTGTTTCGAAGAAGAAGGGCAGTGATTCGAAGGGCAGGAAATAGACTCGTGAAAGAGGACTGGATATAGATGACGGAGATCATGATGGTCCAGATAATGAAAAGGTTTGTCCATTTTAGGATCCAAGTCACCAGGTAGTCATCCTCAACGATATAAAATCTGATATTTTGCAGCTAAGTCAAGGATAGCAAGTTTTTCCTCTTCAGAATAAGAATGCCCCAGAGGATAGTGGAAACGGGGGAATAGTATAGAAAAACTTAATCTTTCCACTTTTAAAATGCTCCTCAAGTTCTTTTCAAGTCGATGCCATCCACCCGACGTTCAATGGTTTGAAAAGGGAAGATTTTGAGCTAGTAGCAGCTGGTTCATTCGATGATAGGTCGGTTGTTCGACCAGTATTTCCTGAGCTTGACCTGGAAAATCAATCTGAGAAAAGAATAAACAGTGCTTGTTGGGTTTCCAGATGTCATGACCAACTGGTCTGCTCACTATAAATGGCTTTGATCAAAGAGCAAAGTCTGAACGGACTGACGTAATTCTTTCTAAGCCTGCTTGGTGTTCATAATAGTTGTAGAGATAATTTTCTCGCCCAATCAAGCTCTCTATTGACGCACAGACGAAAATCATCAATAGGCAGCTGCGTGTCTCATCCATTGACTGAGATAATTAAGTCTTCATGACTGGTTTTGTTGCTCCAATACATAATACACCACTTTGAGGTTTGGAGTAGATCTATGTTCTGGTATCGAAGTTCTAAGAGTGCGCGCTGTACGGTGTCTTTGCTACAGTGAAAATCTTGACTAAGTTTTTCTTGGATAGATGGTAGAGCGACTTCCAGTTGGAAATCCACCTGATTCTCATCTCATAGATAATAGTGAACGACTTGTTCATATTTGCTTTCTTGCTTCATCCCAGACCTCTCATGATTTTTGTTACATTGTACCTAGAAGTTTGGCAATGTTATACTCTTCGAAAATCTCTTCAAACCGCGCGTCAAGCAGTCGCCTTAAGCCGTATGGTATGGTTACTGACTCGTCAGTTCCAGTCTGGCTTAAGACAACAGCAGTGCTTCTTGGGCTGACATCACGTCAGTCTCTATCCACAACCTCAAACAGTGTTTTGAGCTGACTACGTCAGTTCTATCTACAACCTCAAAGCAGAAGCTTTTGAGTTGACTACGTCAGTTCTATCCACAACCTCAAAAACAGTGCTTTTGAGCTGACTACGTGCAGTTCTATCCACAACCTCAAAAACAGTGCTTTTGAGCTGACTACTTCAGTTCCATCCACAACCTCAAAACAGTGTTTTGAGCAAACCATGCTAGTTAGTTTCTAGTTTGCTCTTTTGATTTTCATTGAGCATTAAAAGGCAGTCTAGCATCTCAATTCTAATCAGAAATGTGATATACTTAGTAAGTAAAAATTTTTCAAAGAAGAGTGAGATGATAAAGGTGCAAGAACCAGTTAAATTATTCTAATACAATACTTTTGAGAGCCTTGATGGCTGGACTTTACGGTGGAACCATGACCGTATGGAATTGCTGCAACATGGTGATTTAGGGACTAGGGAACCCTAGATTCCATTGACGGGGAATTGATTGTCTTAGATGGGAAAGCATATCAGGCTAAGGGTTCAGGTGCGAAACCTGAAATCGTTGAAGTTTCACCAGATGCCTTTGATCCCTCTATGCAGCAGTTGTCCCCACCAGGCAGAAGTTATTTTCCGTCAGCGTTTTGAAATGACTGATCAGGAACTTGAAAAACGTATTGAGTCCTACTATGATGGAGAAAATCTATTTCGTTCAATTAAGATTCATGGTGATTTTTAAACACATGCATGTTCGCATGATATCAAAAGTCTACAACGAAACTAAGTTTGCTGAGGTTGCAACGCATCAGCCTGAATATAGCTGTGACAATGTCTCAGGAACTATCGTTGGTTTTGGACACCTGAAATTTTCCATGGAGTTAGTGTTGCTGGTTACCATCTACACTTTATCTCTGATGACCTCACCTTTGGTGGCCACGTTATGGACTTTCGTCATCAAGGAAGGGATTGTGAGGTGGGGAGCTGTTGCACCAGTTGGATCAACGTTTTCCTGTTCAGGACCGTCAGTATCTATTTGCTAAGTTTAATGTTGACGAGATGAAAAAGATATCGAACAGGCAGAATAAAAGGAGTCATATATGAAAATTCATGTAATAATAACGATGTTGGCCTTGTTTGCCATCCTCTATTGCAGCAGTTTGGTATGCAAGAAAGCAATATAAGATTAATTTTTCGCAGTTTTGGGACTTGGGGCAGTTGCATTTTTTTGCCTCTTCTCAAGTATTGAGAGAAAATCGTTCATCTCTTTGGTTCTCCACCCACAAAAGGATGGGACAGTTCACTCATGACGGAAAATCCTCTTCTCTATGTGATTTATGGCATTTCTAGGCTGCTTTATTTGAAGAAACAGCTCGACTTATTTTCTTTAAATGGTTGGAGAAGAAAAGAACTTTGGAAGATTCAGATGCTTTTTGCTTATGGATTGGGGCATGGTGGTTTAGGGGATGATCTATATCGGGATTGCAAGTTTACTCAATCTCTTCATCCTCTTTTCAGCAGTAGAATCTCAAAATTCAAACATTATGCAACTCTTACCTAGAGCACACTTGCACGATTAACAATCTAGCAGCATGGCAGATTTACCTTTTGGGACTAGAAGAATCCTAGCCTTGACTTCAAGTTGGTTTTGACCTTCTGGGTTTATCCAAGCAGTTCGCCAAAAATGGATTTACCTAGTAGCGGCTTATGGTTTTACACGCCCTGTTTTGATTTGGCTCTGAGTCTATCTCAAGTTGGTTGGTGTCAAATCCACTTCTCGTAGAAGGATTGTTGGCACGGAAGTTATTATTTTTATTTACTTTACAAAAACGATCTTTTTATAAAAGCAATAATACAAAAGAGTTCATCCTCTTTAGTTTGAAGCTTTGAAAAAGCTAACTAAATCATCGAAAATTAGAGCTAAAAATGGTATAATGGAATGAATTTTATAAAAGGATTAGAAAAATGACCGTATTAGATAAACTAAAAGAAACCTAGAAAGGAATCGATATTCGATTCGATGAACCACTAAACTTATACCTATACCAAAGTTGGAGGGAAGGCAGATTATTTAGTATTTCCTCGTAATCGCTATGAGATAGGCTCGTGTGGTCAAAATTTGCCAAACAGGAAAACATTCCTTGGATGGTTCTTGGAAATGCAAGTAACATTATCGTCCGTGAGGGTGGAGTCCGTGGCTTTGTAATCATGTGTGACAAAGCTCAATAATGTCTCTGTTGATGGCTATACCATTGAGGCAGAAGCTGGAGCATAACTTGATTGAGACTACTCGCATGTGCCCTTCGTCATAGTTTGACTGGTTTTGAGTTCGCTGTGGTATTCAGGAAGCGTCGGTGGTGCCTGTCTTTATGAATGCTGGCGCTTATGGTGGTGAGATTGCTCATATGTTCTCCAGTCTTGTCAAAATCTTGACTAAGGAAGGTGAAATCGAAACCTTGTCTGCTAAAGACTTGAACTTTGGTTACCGTCATTCAGCTATTCAAGCATCAGGGGCAGTAGTCCTTTCTGCTAAGTTCGCCCTAGCTCCAGGTAATCACCAAGTCATCAAACAGAGATGGACCGCTTGAGCTCACCTTCGTGAACTCAAGCAACCTTTAGAAGTATCCTTCATGTGGATCAGTTTTTAAAAACGTCCAGTCGATCATTTTGCAGGTCAATTGATTGCAGAAGCAGGCTTGAAAGGTTATCGTATCGGTGGCGTCGAAGTCTCAGAAAAGCACGCAGGCTTTATGGTCAATATTGCTGATGGAACTGCTAAGGACTATGAGGAATTAATCGAGTCTGTCATTGAGAGGTTAAAGAGCACTCAGGTGTTACCCTCGAGCGAGAAGTTCGAATCCTAGGAGGCATGAATAAAATAAAAATAGCCTAGCTGCTGCTAACTAGACATGTAAAGGGGTGAAAGCCTATCGGTAGCGAAGATATGCAGGTGGTCTAACTCCTGCAAGAGGTAATGTGACCTGACAGAGCCCTGATCTGTTAATCTATGAAAAAGAAGGAATTTATGCCAATTGAAAAAACCAATTATCGAATTCAGAAACGTTTCTAAAGTTTTTGAAGATAGCAACACCAAGGTTCTCAAGGATATTAACTTTGAGTTGGAAGAAGGGAAGTTCTATACACTTCTCGGTGCCTCAGGATCTGGTAAATCAACCATCCTCAATATCATTGCAGGTTTGCTGGATGCAACAACTGGTGATATCATGCTAGACGGTGTCCGTATCAATGATATCCGACCAATAAACGTGATGTTCATACGGTCTTCCAGTCTTACGCCTTGTTCCCACATATGAATGTGTTTGAAAAATGTTGCTTTTCCATTGCGATTGCGTAAGGTCGATAAAAAGAAATCGAAAAACGTATTAGAAGTTCTCAAGATGGTTCAGCTAGAAGGATTTGAAAAACGTTCTGATTCGTAAACTATCTGGAGGACAACGTCAGCGATGTGGCCATCGCGCGTGCGATTATCAACCAGCCTCGTGTGGTACTCTTGGATGAACCTTTTGTCAGCCTTGGACTTGAGTTGCGAACAGATATGCAGTACGAACTGCGGGAACTGCAACAGCGATTGAGGGATTACCTTTTGTCTTTGTTACTCACGATCAGGGAAGAAGCTCTCGCTATGAGTGACTGGATCTTCGTTATGAATGACGGTGAGAATTGTTCAGTCAGGAACACCCAGTTGATATCTACGACGAGCCCAATCAACCACTTTGTTGCTACCTTTCATCGGGTGAATCAAATATCCTGCCTGGAACTATGATTGAGGACTACTTGGTTGAGTTCAATGGCAAACGCTTTGAAGCGGTCGATGGTGGGATGAAGCCAAATGAACCGGTCGAAGTCGTCATTCGTCCAGAGGACTTGCGCATTACTCTTCCAGAAGAAGGAAAACTTCAAGTTGAAGGTCGATACGCAGCTCTTCCGTGGAGTTCACTATGAGATTATTGCTTATGACGAGCTTGCAATGAATGGATGATCCACTCGACTCGTAAGGCCATCGTTGGTGAGGAAATCGGTCTGGACTTTGAGCCAGAAGATATCCATATCATGCGTCTCAATGAAACAGAAGAAGAGTTCGATGCTCGTATCGAAGAGTACGTGGAAATCGAAGAGCAAGAAGCAGGTTTGATTAACGCTATTGAGGAGGAAAGAGATGAAGAAAACAACCTCTAAACTCTTTGTAGTGCCCTACATGCTTTGGATTGCCCTCTTTGTATTGGCACCCTTGGTCTTGATTTTTGGACAATCATTTTTCAACATCGAAGGTCAGTTCAGTTTAGAAAACTATAAATCCTATTTTGCGTCACAAAACTTGACCTACCTCAAAATGAGCTTCAACTCTGTTCTCTATGCAGGGATTGTGACTTTAGTGACGCTACTTATCAGTTATCCAACAGCCCTTTTTTGACTCGTCTCAAAACACCGTCAACTCTGGCTCCATGCTGATTATCTTGCCAACCTGGATCAATCTTCTCCTTAAGGCTTATGCCTTTATCGGAATTTTTGGTCAAAATGGTTCTATCAACCAATTCCTAGAATTTATCGGAATTGGTTCGCAGCAGTTGCTCTTTACAGATTTCTCCTTTATCTTTGTTGCAAGCTACATCGAGCTTCCCTTTATGATTTTGCCCGATCTTTCAATGTCTTGGACGATATGGATAACAACCTCATCAATGCCAGCTATGACCTCGGTGCAACCAAGTGGGAAACCTTCCGTCATGTCATCTTTCCCTCTGTCTATGAACGGCGTGCGAAGCGGAGTTCAATCTGTCTTTATCCCAAGTTTGAGTCTCTTCATGCTGACACGTTTAATTGGTGGGAACCGAGTGATTACTTTGGGGACTGCTATCGAGCAAAACTTCTTGACCAATGACAACTATGGTATGGGTTCAACTATCGGTGTTGTTCTTATCCTGACTATGTTTATCACTATGTGGGTGACTAAGGAAAGGAGAGAACGATGAAAAATTGCCAATCTCTACCTAGCCTTTGTCTTTATTGTCCTTTTATTTGCCAATCTTTTTACTTGATCGGCTATGCCTTTAATGCGAGCGATGATATGAATAGCTTTACAGGCTTTTAGCTGGACTCACTTTGAAACCATGTTTGGTGATGGGAGACTCATGCTGATTTTGGTTCGAGACCTTTTTCTTGGCCTTCCTATCAGCCCTTGATTGCTGACTGTTATTGGGACTTTCGGTGCTATCTACATCTACCAATCACGCAAAAATACCAAGAAGCCTTTTTATCGCTCAATAACATTTTGATGGTTGCACCAGACGTTATGATTGGTGCCAGCTTCTTGATTCTCTTTACCCAACTCAAGTTTTTCACTTGGTTTTCTGACAGTTCTTTCCAGTCACGTGGCCTTCTCGATTCCTATCGTAGTGCTCATGGTTTTGCCTCGATTGAAAAGAGATGAATGGAGATATGATTCATGCGGACCCTATGACCTTGAGGCCTAGTCAGTTCCAAATGTTTAAGAAATTATGCTTCCTTATTTAACGCCGATCTATCATCGCAGGTTACTTTCATGGCTTTCACCTATTCCCTAGATGACTTTGCTGTGACCTTCTTTGTAACGGGAAATGGTTTTTCAACCTTGTCAGTTGAGATCTACTCTCGAGCTCGTAAGGGATTTCGCTTAGAAATCAATGCTCTTTCAGCCTTGGTCTTTCTCTTTAGTATTATCCTGGTTGTTGGATATTACTTCATTTCACGTGAGAAGGAGGAACAAGCATGAAACGACTCTATTCATTTTTAGCAGGAATTCTAGCGATTATCCTTGTCTTGTGGGGAATTTCCTATCATCTTGACAGTAAAATCAATAGTCGTGATAGTCAAAAATTGGTCATCTATAACTGGGGAGATTATATCGATCCAGACTTGATTGAACAATTTACAGAGGAAACCGGGATTCAAGTCCAGTACGAAACCTTTGACTCTAACGAAGCCATGTACACGAAAAATCAAGCAGGGTGGGAACAACCTATGATATTGCTATCCCGAGTGAGTACATGATTAATAAGATGAAGGATGAGGACCTCCTGGTTCCACTGGATTATAGTAAGATTGAGGGCATTGAGAATATCGGTTCTGAATTTCTCAACCAGTCCTTTGACCCAAACAATGAGTACTCTATTCCATACTTCTGGGGAACTTTGGGAATTGTCTACAATGAAACCATGGTAGAAGAAGCACCTGAACATTGGGACGACCTCTGGAAGCCAGAGTATAAAGAAACTCCATCATGCTTTTTGATGGAGCGCGTGAGGTGCTTGGACTAGGTCTTAACTCTCTAGGTTACAGTCTTAACTCCAAAGATCCTGAACAATTAGAAGAGACAGTAGACAAACTCTACAAGCTAACACCTAATATCAAGGCTATTGTGGCTGATGAGATGAAGGGGTTATATGATTCAGAATAATGCTGCCATCGGTGTGACCTTCTCAGGTGAAGCTAGTCAGATGCTGGAGAAAAATGAAAATCTTCGCTATGTCGTACCGACAGAGGCAAGTAATCTCTGGTTTGACAATATGGTCATTCCTAAGACTGTCAAGAACCAGGATGCAGCCTATGCCTTCATCAATTTTATGTTGAAAACCTGACAATGCTCTCAAGAAATGCAGAGTATGTCGGTTATTCAACACCAAACAATGCTGCTAAGGAAATGCTCCCAGAGGAGACAAAAGAAGACAAGTCCTTCTATCCAGATGCAGACACTATGAAACACCTAGAGTTTATGAGAAATTTGATCATAAATGGACAGGAATCTACAGCGACCTCTTCCTACAATTTAAGATGTATCGGAAGTAGGATATAAAAGAAAAGAACGAATCAGTAACAACTGGTTCGTTTTTTTGAATAGAAAGTAATCTATACAGCTGTATCTTTTTTACTATCCTATTTGCTTATTTTATAGCCTAGTAGTATACTAAGTTTATAATAATAGAAAGCGGCAACAAATCATGAAAATGTCTACTTTTTTTCAAAAAAAGTTATCTGGCCAACCTTTTTGACTGTTCAGCAAACTGTTATACTATTCTCATCTAAAGGATGGCTTTGGATCGACAATACCTAACAACTGAGTCTATATATTTGGTGATAGGGTTCTTTATATTTGTAAATATTTTTCGAAGTCTATCTTTAACAATTCAAAACTTTGGAATAAAAGTTGGGATAAAAAAAGAGTGATAGCAGTAAGAAAAAATATATTCTGAAAAAGTAACCAGTGATTTAGGGAGTTGGTTATTTAAATGAGGATTATTTCCAGTTGACGCAGACTTTAAAAAAACGATATAATAAGAAAGTTGA
>BNJV01002084.1_pt1 | contig 10339 bp, 9 predicted proteins | sample 8540591 | NCBI WGS metagenome assembly BNJV01 (sample SAMD00202457, study PRJDB9452) | human saliva metagenome | host: Homo sapiens
TGGGTAGCTGCTGAGGTTCACCTTTTTTTAGGTTGCCAACCACCATGAATACATATAGTTTCAAGATTCCTTTTTCATATCATTATTTGCTTTATTGTTTTTTTATTCTTGAGTTCAATTGCAAAGATATAACAAAATCATTTACTATCAAAATTTACTGTATAATTCAGAAAAAAATATACTATCTTTACCCCATATTTCCAACAAACAGTAGAATAATATTCTGCAAAAACAAAATATAACGAAATGAACAATAATGAGACTTTAGATGAAACCGACCGTAAAATCCTACGTATTCTACAGCACAACTCCGATCTTACGGTAAAAGAATTAGCTGCAAAACTCCACCTTTCAACCTCTCCCACGTTTGAGCGACAGAAGCGATTGGAGCGTGATGGCTATATAGAAAGATACATGGCAGTTCTGAATCCTCGTAAGGTTGGCAATGGTATTATGGTATTATGTAATATCAGACTGAAACAACACTCTCAAGAACTCATACAAGAGTTTATGGACGTTGTGCAGAATCTTGAGGAAATAACAGAGTGTTATAACACCAGTGGTGACTACGATTTTCTTATTAAAGTCTATGCGCATGACATGAAAAGCTATCAACAATTCATGCTCAACACGCTTGGTACGATTAATTGTATAGGAAGTCTGCATAGTATCTTCGTTATTGACGAAACAAAAATACACATGGAGTACCCATCTCTATGCTTTGAGTTGTGAGGAGTTAATGGCTTATCGAAATCGGCAATGATGTCCTTAACTGGTCTTTCGGTCCCTAATAGTTATCGTGCGGACGCTCCGCACATGTTGTGTTGATGGTGAACACATGTTGTGCGAATGGCGAACACCAAATGTGTTGAAGATTAAATGAACTGCTCTATGTGGTTAATGAAAGTGCAACCGAATGTTAGAACCCGTCAAGTGGTGATACTATAAGCATTCAAGAGATGGAAGTCATGATATAGTAAAGGCAAGGACACAGATTGATGCCCCTGCCTTTATCTTGTTTAATCATACTCAAAATTTTATGCGTCTTGCTGTCGAACACCCATACGAGCCTCAACAACATTGACTACATAGTCGCCTAATTTTTCGCACTCCTGAATGATGTCCATGTACATTGTTCCTACTGCATAGGTGTACTTATGGTCGTTCACATCGTTGATATTCTGCGAGCGTAACTGGTTGCGGTAGTTGTTAATCTCGGTTTCAATATTGAACGAACGGTTCACATCGTTGTCCTGACGGTGACCAACAAGAATACGATTCATCTGTGTCAGAGCATCATCTGTCAACTCAAACATCTGATGCATGTGGTCATACTGCTCCTGTGTAAAGTCTTCCTTACTATTGATAAGACGGCTGCAAGTACGAGCAATGTTATAACAAGCATCTCCGATACTCTCCAACTCAGAGATTTCACGAAGCATAGAGCGTACCTTCTCCTTGGTTTCATCACTCAAGTGAGCATTAGAAACTTGGTCGAGATACTTCGCTATTTCTATCTCCATATTATCAGAAATACCTTCATACTTCTCAATACGACTATAGAGTTTGGTGAATTTATCTGTATCTTTCTCGCCAAGTAGCTCACGAACCATACCAAACATACGCTGAATACGCTCAGCAAACGACTTTATCTCCTTTGAAGCCTCAAGCACAGAAAGCTCCGGAGTCTTCATGATACCAACCTGAATAAAGTGCAGACGAAACTCGTCTTCGTCCTTGTTTGCCTTTGGTTTGATAATAATGCAGACAAGCTTCTCTAAATACTTGATTGGTCCAACGAGGATAGCTGTGTTGGCAAGGTTGAAGGTGGTATGGAAAGCAGCAAGCACAAAACTTAGTTTGGCAGCATTAGCCGCAAAACCAGGCGCACCCTTTGGCATATTTACATCATAACCCACCCAATCGCATACCATATTGATAAAAGGATGGAAAACACATAATACCCAGAGAACACCAAAGACATTGAACACCATGTGAGCCATAGCAGCTCGGCGAGCCTGCGTGTTTGCTGTCAAAGCAGCAAGGTTTGAAGTTACAGTTGTACCGATATTTTCACCCATTACGAGTGCAATACCCTGATAAATAGGCAATACTCCCGTTGAACAAAGAATCATCGTGATAGCCATAATGGCTGCAGAACTCTGCACACACATGGTCAGCACACTACCGATAAGTAGGAAAACGATAGTTGTGATGAAGCTTTGCGGGTCGAAGTTACTAAAGAAATCGAGTACAGCCTGATTGTGCGCAAGGTCCATATCAATACCTGTCTGACGTAGGGTTCCCAATCCCAAGAACATAAATGAGATACCAAAGAGGAAGTCACCAATGAGTTTACGCCTCTTAGAGTAGATCAGTACGATACCAATAAAGAATGCTGGCCATACAAAATCAGTAATGTTAAACGAAAAACCAGCCGACATAATCCATGCCGTCAGCGTCGTTCCAATGTTCGCTCCCATGATAACAGAGATGGCTTGCACCAATGTCAGCAATCCAGCATTCACAAAACTGACTGTCATTACAGTAGTTGCAGTTGACGACTGTACGGCAGCTGTGATGAATGTACCCGTAAGAATACCCGTAAAACGATTAGTTGTCATTGCACCAAGGATGTGGCGCAACTGCGGACCTGCCATTTCTGCAGTGCCTCACTCATTGCCTTCATTCCGAACATCAGCAAAGCTAATGCACCAATGAGCTTAAAGAAAATCCAAATCGACATATAATAACTTAATTTGTGATGTCTGTTTCTTGGATATTTGCAAAACTTTCCCTAACTTTACAATCCTATTTACCAAAGGACAATATTGTTCCCTGACATAATTTTAACCATCAATGATTATGAGACAAGTACTGCATATCCGTTGCAAAAATAATAAAAAAACTCAAGAAGTCCCAATTGGAAGTACACTTTCTGACATTTATAAAGAAATTAATCTTCAAATGCCTTATGGACCAGTGAGTGCAAAAGTAAATAATAAGGTGGAAGGACTCCATTATCGTGTCTATCATAATAAGGATGTAGAGTTCCTCGATTTACTTACACCATCAGGTATTCGCACTTACACCCGCTCGCTTTTCCTCGTTCTCTGTAAGGCTGTTCACGACCTCTACCCCACCAGTTCTGTGGTCATAGACATCCCTGTTTCAAATGGTTATTACTGTAACTTAAAGCTCGGACATGAGATTACAACAGAGGATGTTGACCGTATCCGTACACGAATGCAGGAGATTATCGACGCTAAGATGCCTATCCAGCGTTACGAAACAACAACCGAGGAGGCTGTAAAGATGTTCACTGAATTAGGCGATATACAAAAGGCTAAGCTCCTTAAAAGCAGCGGTAGCCTTTATTGTGTCTATTATGTGCTTGACGATTATAAGGATTATTACTATGGCTCGATGCTTACCAATACGAGTCAACTTCATCTCTTTGGGTTGGAGCCTTACTTTTGATGGAGTCCTCTTGCGCATTCCTTCCACACAAGACCCTTCTAAATTAGGGTGAATTGATACGTCAAGACAAGATGTTCGAGGTGTTCAAAGAGCATCATAGATGGCAAAAGTATCTTAGGCATTAAGACGGTGGGCGACTTCAATGAAGCGGTAAAGAATGGACTGGCAACCGACCTTATTAATGTCAGTGAGGCTCTGCAAGAAAAGAAGATATCACAGATTGCCGATACGATTGCTGCACGAAAAGAGATAAAGGTAGTACTCATAGCTGGTCCATCTTCGAGTGGTAAGACAACTTTCTGCAAACGTCTTTCTGTCCAACTATTAGCAAGTGGTGTGAAACCAGTACAGATTTCCTTAGATGACTACTTCGTTAACAGGACTGAAACACCAAAGATGAGAACGGAGAACTTGATTACGAGAGTATCTATGCACTGAATATCCCACTTATCAATGAGCAGTTTAATGCTCTTTTCCGTGGTGAAGAGGTGGAATTACCAAAGTATAATTTCCAAACCGGAATGAGTGAAAAGAGCGGTAAAAAACTGCATCTTGGAGAGAATAACATACTACTTGTGGAAGGTATTCATGCGCTCAACCCTGCACTGACAGAGCAGATTGCAGACGACAAGAAGTTTAAAATCTACGCATCTGCCCTCACTACAATCCTGTTAGACGACCATAACTATATCCCAACAACCGACAATCGACTACTTCGTCGTATTGTTCGCGATTACAAGTATCGTGGTTGTTCTGCACAAGAAACAATCCACCGCTGGCCAAGTGTACGTGCTGGTGAGAACAAGTGGATTTTCCCTTATCAAGAGCAGGCTGATGTAATGTTCAACACTGCCCTTCTCTTTGAGCTTGCCGTCATCAAACCGCAGGCGGAAGAAGTGTTAGAACAAGTGCCTGAGAACTGTGAGGAATATGCTGAAGCCTATCGTCTGCGCAAGTTCCTCAAGTATTTCGCACCACTACCTTTCCGCAATCTCCCTCCAACCTCCCTACTGAGAGAGTTCTTAGGAGGCAGTTCGTTTAAGTATTAAAGGGGGCTATTGACTATTAGTAGCTGATTTACCAATAGTAAACACAGCAACCATCAGAAAGCATTAAACCTCTTCCAAAATAACAAACAAGGAAAAAACAATGAAACATATAGTCGCTTTACTCATAACTCTCTGCTTACTTTCGATAGAAACCAAGGCACAGCAGACTCTTTCCTTTCCCGATGTAGATGCCATTGGATATAGTGCAATTCCGCTTCCATAGAACTGTATACAGCTATCGGACATAACCAGTACCGCACGAGAAGCCTGCGTACTAACAAGAAGTATGTAGATTTGGAAGGAGACTCAGATATGAAACTCGTCTATTGGGACTGTACAGAGGAGGATAATCATGTAACGAAGGAGCAGATTCTCTCTGATAAAAAAACTTTCCTCAATGTTAACGACCTGCCATCTACCTCATTGAATGATTATATCGGAAAGATATTCTACATCGATGAGAAGGGAACATGGAGGCGTGAGCATGAGAAAACATCGCTTATCCTGAAGTTCCTCAACCAAGGAACAGCCTCTATACAGGAAGTGTATTATGGTATTGAAGATGATCCCTATAATCGCCGTGCTGCCTCAACCACTCTTCCTGAATCCATGAAGACATGGCGTGTAAGCAGAGCAGACTTTTACACCCCACTGACACTGAAGTTTAAAGACAATAAAGAGATAGTTGTCCTCACTTCCATATGGGGTCAAGACTTTGATTATCTACTTATTCCAAGCAACGACAAAGATATTCTTATTAAGAATTCATCAGACCATCCCATTGTCAATATTACAGAGGCTACAGAGAAATACGCCGACACAAAGTCACATGATTTCACCCAATACTTTATCAAACGCTACTATGGTCTAAGGAAAACTGAAAACAACAAAGTTCAGTTAATAAACCGATTAGGCGAGAACGTACTGGGAGAAGACTATGACCATATTAGCTACGCTGACCGCTTTATCATCGCCCAGACGAAAGACAAGATAGATGTCTTCAATCTATATTTGAATAAACTAAATCTTGGTAAGGTCAAAGTAGTAAGAGAGGTACCAAGGAGTGTCTACGGACGTATTGAGGTGCTGAGCGATGAAGGTGCTGGCTATTATGACGAATTTCAACAAAAGGCATCCAAGCCTATCCGTAGAATCTTAGGTGTATGCGGCACTGTAAGTCACTGGTCATATGACATAGTCAATGAAAAGGGCGTATATATGATGCAAAAAACCAGCACCAGACCGGGTTGGGAATACCAAGAAAAGGTTAAGTTTATCTTAACTGACTGCCAGCCTGACGATTCTGTTTTAATAATTAACGGAAGTAAGCAGTTCTACCATAGTTCAAACTATGGCATCAATGGTGAGATTGCTATTAATCCGTCCTTGATCAAGGTTGGAAGAAATGGGAAATTCGGTATCCTGCGTTACGATTATGACTTTGACAAGAACATACAACCAAAGATTGTGGCAAACAAACCAGACAATTATCCTTTGGAGTTACATTACTATCCAACACAGAAAGTCAAAGGAGAAATCCTACTGCCGATCGAGAATGATTCAATAGTCATGCAGCAAGACGGTATGATACTATTCTATAAAGATGGGAAAATAGGCATCTTCGGACGGGATAAAACTCCTGTATTTGAAGAGCTGACACAGCAGACCAAGTCGTTCTATTACTTCAGAAAGGACGGTAAAGAAGGCTGGATTGACAGGGAGACTGACACCGAGTACTTCAAGGAATAATAACGAAAATAGCATATAAGCTCTTTAAATAAAGTAAACATTCCTGTTTAAAAGCCAATCTTGAAGGGTGAAAAGTAAAAGAATAAAAAGGTGAAAACCAAGGTTCTGAACCTTAAGAATTGCCATTTGCCGAATTATTTTCACGAAAAGAAGAGAGGGTGTGTCAAAATGTACACATCCTCTTTTTTATGCACAAAGCCCCGACTTTCTCAAGCCAGGGCTTTGCTATTTCCTAAAGTTTTTGTACCTTTAGGCATACAAAAAATCTCATTATGACAAAGGTACACTTTCGTTCTTACATACACAAGAAAATGATTCTTTTTCCTCAAAGAATCGATAAGGATATCGCAGAAGATGACCCTGTTCGTCTTTTAGACGCCTTGGTGGATAATCTTATGTTGGATAATGTCTACAAACTTTATAAGCCCAGTGGTCGCAAGCCTTATCATCCACAAATGATGCTCAAGGTGATTCTTTACGCCTATATGAATAATATCTATTCCTGCCGTCGTATAGAGTCTCTTCTCAAGCGTGACATTCATTTCATCTATCTTGCAGGATATGAGCAGCCTGATTTTATTACCATCAATCGTTTTCGTAATCGTGTGAAAAAGGAAATCAACAATATATTCACACAAGTCGTATTAGTACTTGCAGCCAAAGGTTTGATAAGTCTTGACGTTGAATATATTGACGGCACAAAAATAGAATCGAAAGCCAACAAGTATACCTTCGTTTGGAAGAGAACCGTGGAAAAGAACCGCGCCAAGTTGCAGGAACAAATACGCACACTTTTGCTTCAGGTTGATGATGTCATAGCGCAGGACAATGCCGCTAAAACAGAAGGTGTCGAGTTTACTGCAGCTCTGCTCGATGAGATATCCGAGGAATTGAACAAGTCTTTGGAATCAGCCCCTGAGCCTAAGACTAAAGAAGAGAAGCAGGCTGTTAGAACCAAAAAAAAACAGTTTAAAGAACTTGAGAAGAAACGTAATAAACTCCAGGAGTATGACCAACACCTTAAGATTATGGGAGAGAGAAACTCCTACAGCAAGACCGACCCTGATGCCACGTTTATGCACATGAAGGAGGACGCTATGCGGAACGGACAGACTAAGCCTGGATATAATCTGCAGATAGCAACGGAGAACCAGTTCATCACCGACTTTGCACTCTATGCCAATCGTACCGATACACTCACACTACCTTCTTTCTTGGAGTCTTTCAAATCACGCTATCATCGTTATACCAAGACAGTCGTAGCCGATTCGGGGTATGGCTCCGAGGAGAACTATCTGTTCATGGACGTACATAATATGGAAGCCTATGTGAAGTATAACTACTTCCATAAAGAGCTGCGTCCACGCTATACACCTAACCCATTCAGTCCCGCAAGCCTTTATTATAATAAGGAACAGGATTTCTACGTCTGCCCTATGGGACAGCATATGAAGCGTATAGGTATGAAGCGTTCCCTAACCTCTAATGGATTCGTTACTTACAGCGTACGTTATCAGGCAGAACGCTGTGATGGTTGTCCATTGAGAGGCTCATGTTTTAAGGCAAGAGGGAACAGAATTATAGAAGTAAACCACCAACTACAGCACTATAAACAAAAGGCACGGGAACTACTGACCTCGGAAGAAGGCATCAAGCATCGAGGACGAAGGTGTATAGAACCTGAAGCTGTTTTTGGACAAACAAAATATAATAAAGCCTACAAGAGGTTTAGGCATTTTGGGAAAGACAAGGTCAATATGGACTTTGCCTTCTTCGCTATTGCCTTTAACATAGGGAAAATGTGTAGAAAAACCAATCTCAAGGAACTAAAAGCCGTTATGGAGCTACTTTTAGTCACCTTCAGATGCTGTATACAAGTTTATATAGGTTATTTAAAGCCCAATAAATCATTTTATATGAAATTAGCAGCATAGCTGCAGTAAATAACGAATTATGTGGTACACAAAGTAAAGGAAGAATAAAAAAGAGGATGTATCAATTTTGACACACCCTCATTTTTCTTCATGAAAAGAAATATTTTTTTTCGTGAAAATAATTTGCAAGAGAGGGCTTATCATAGACTAAAAGACTACCAGAACTTTTGTAAACAAACTTCGTGTAATGCTTTAAAGTGTGTCAAAACAAAGGGCAAATCAGGCTTTTAATTTTCGAGAAAGAGTGGAGTTCTTTGGCAAGGGCATATCAACTTGACAAGAAAGAAATAACAAAAGGACAGCTATTCCGTGTATAGTGAATCGCATCACTGGTACAACACTGGAATAACTGTCCTTTGTTTTGTTGATATTTACAGGCAGATAGAAGTATCCACCACTCACACCATGCTAATTTCAGCGGGTTGCCTTTAACAGAGTTGGGACTGAAAGAACCTGCACCTTATCGGTCAAGTTTCCACGTAACACCGTCCTTGGTGTCCTTAACTTGGAAGCCAGCCTCAGCAAGAGCATCACGAATCTGGTCGCTAACAGCCCAATTCTTCTCTGCTTTGCCTTTGCACGAAGGTCGAGTACCATATCAACCACCTTGCCGTAAGCCTCCTCACGAGCATCGTTATTAGCTCCACGCTCATTCTGAAGACCAAGGATATCAAAGGCAAAGAGCTGCATTGCCTCAGTAAGTTCCTTAAGGTCGTCGGCTGAAATCTGCGCCTTATGGTCGATGAGGATGTTCACCAAGTGACAAGCTTCAAAGAGAGTTGAGATGACAGCAGGGGTCATCAAGTCGTCGTTCATTGCATCATAGCACTTCTGACGGAAGCCTGCAACAAACTTCTTTGTATTCTCATCTGACGCTGCAGCAGGCTGAATGCGTGCTAAATCCTCAATGCCATTCATCAAACGTTCGTAGCCCTTCTCAGCAGCCTGTAGTGCCTCGTTAGAGAAGTCTACTGTTCCACGATAGTGAGCAGAGAGGATGAAGAAACGAATTGTCATTGGAGAGTAAGCCTGTGTGAGCGTGTCATGCTCGCCAGTAAAGAACTGCTCAAGCGTAATAAAGTTGCCAAGAGACTTGCCCATCTTCTGTCCGTTGATGGTAATCATATTGTTGTGCATCCAATACTTCACCATTTCATCACCTTGTGAAGCCACAGCTTGTGCAATCTCGCACTCATGATGAGGGAATATAAGGTCCATACCGCCACCGTGGATATCGAAGTGATCGCCCAAATACTTGCGTCCCATCGCTGTACACTCGCAGTGCCAACCAGGGAAACCATCGCTCCAAGGAGATGGCCAACGCATGATATGCTCTGGCATAGCACGTTTCCAAAGGGCAAAGTCAATCTGATTACGCTTCTCACCAACACCTGCCAACTCACGAGAGTTGTTTATCATGTCGGTGATGTTACGACCTGAAAGAACGCCATAGTGGTGGTCTTTATCGTATTTCTCTACATCAAAGTAGATACTTCCATTGCTTTCATAGGCATAGCCGTTGGCAAGAATCTGATTTACTAACTCTTCCTGCTCAATGATGTGACCTGTTGCATGTGGTTCGATGCTTGGTGGAAGAACGTTGAGCGAACGCATAGCATCATGATAGCGATTGATATAGTGCTGCGCAATCTCCATTGGCTCCAACTGCTCAAGACGTGCCTTCTTCTCAATCTTGTCATCACCTTCGTCAGCATCATGCTCCAAATGGCCCACGTCCGTGATGTTACGAACATAACGAACCTTGTACCCTATGTGTTTAAGATAGCGGAAAAGAATATCAAAGGTGATAGCAGGACGTGCGTGTCCGAGGTGTGGATCGCCATAAACAGTTGGTCCACAGACATACATTCCTACGTTAGGAGCTGCAATCGGTTGGAAGAGTTCCTTCTTACGATGCAGTGTATTGTAAATTACTAAGTCTTGCATAATGCCGTTGTTTATATCTTAATGATGCAAAATTACAAAATAATTATCATCTGCACCACTGTTGTTCTGACTTTTTTTATGAGCTATGTTTAGGGCAAAAGGCTTATTAGGACTATTGGTCTTATTAGCCTAATTAGCCAACCTATTCATCAAAGCCTATTGGACGAAACTGATGCTGTT
>BNJV01000508.1_pt1 | contig 10314 bp, 13 predicted proteins | sample 8540591 | NCBI WGS metagenome assembly BNJV01 (sample SAMD00202457, study PRJDB9452) | human saliva metagenome | host: Homo sapiens
TGATTTAGAAGTTGGGAGATGGAAAAACATTCGACTCAGATAAAATAAAAAGGCTGGAATTTTTCCAGCCTTTTTATTTTTAGTGGTAAAGAAAAGGGGATTAGTTTACTGAAATGTTAGAAAATCAAAAGAAAAACTTATGGAGATTGATTTTTTTATTGATTTTCATCATTTTTGATTGGTGCAGCAACGGTGTTTGTGATACTATAGTAGAAAGATGTAAAGAGATTGGAGTTTTCAAACGATTATGGCAAGAAAAGGTTTATTAATCGTTTTATCTGGGCCTTCAGGTGTCGGAAAAGGAACAGTACGCGCAGCTATTTTTGCAAAAGGCAATCAAAAATTTGTGTACTCAGTATCTGCAACGACTCGTAAGCCAAGACCAGGTGAAGTGGATGGAAAAGATTATTTCTTCAAATCTAGAGAAGAATTTGAAGCGATGATTGAAAATAAAAAAATTATTAGAATACGCGGAGTATGTAGGAAACTACTATGGAACACCTTTAGAATATGTGCAAGAAACATTAGATAAAGGAAAAGATGTATTCTTAGAAATCGAAGTTCAAGGAGCGCTTCAAGTTCGCGAAGCGATGCCAGACGGAGTGTTTATTTTCTTAACACCGCCTGATTTACATGAACTAGAATCTCGCATCGTAAACCGTGGAACAGATTCAGACGAAGTGATTAAAAATCGTATGAAGGTTGCTAGAGAAGAACTTTGTTTGATGAAGTATTATGATTACTCTGTTGTTAATGACAAAGTAGAAAATGCGGTTCAACAAATTGAAGCTATTATTCAAACTGAACATTTACGAATTCAAAGAAATATAGAGAGTATTGAAGAGTTTGAAGATGAGTTAGAAGAAATTTTAGAGGAAGAGTAGAAAGAGGGAAAGTTGTTATGATGTTATACCCATCAATCGATAAGTTACTAAAAAAATCGATTCAAAAATATTCATTAGTAATTCTTTTCAAGTAAACGTGCGCATGAATTACACTCACCATGAACCACCATTGTTAGAAAACTATGAATCACATAAAAATGTTGGTCGCGTTGGAAGAAATTGCGGCTGGAAAAATTAACTATCCGTGAAGACAGCAAAACCAGAACATGTATAAATTAAATATATAGTCAAGGGGGTTCCCTGGCTTTTTTTATTTTGGCTCTTTGTCAAATAGTGTTGATGAAGAATTTTGGGAAGGGATTAGCAACTAATTGTTGCTTAATTCCTTTTTTTCTTTTAGACAAACATTTTTTTGTTATTAAAATAATTCTGTTTCTAAAATGGTAATAGTTTTTAAAGCCGTAGGCATTTCTTTTGAGTACTTTTTATTTTTATTGTTTATTCCTTCAATGGGGCCATTTGTTCTAGTTGGATACTCACAAGTATTTTTGAATATATAGCAAGTAAGTAATTAATGTCTTTAATACTCTTTTTAAAACCAGGAGATAGGTCTAATTGCGTAGCTGCTTCAATCGTTTCCTTGAATTTATATAGTCTCTAGTTTGAATACATTCACGAAGTGAATGTACAACCTCATAATCATTTTTAAGAGATGGATTGTTTTCTAAGATATAATCCACAATTCCTTTGCTTGTTATAAAACTTTCGAAAAGCTTATAACGATTATATTTATGGTCCTGAAGTTCGTTAGGATTCTTTAAAATGAACTTCCAATAATATTTTAACTTTCGATATAATTTAGCGTCTTTATAACGATGCCGATTCATGACACGTACCCGAGTTCGATTTAATTCTCTATTTAGGGCTTGTACAATGTGAAAAGGATCAATAATAATTTTTGCGTTAGGAAACATTTCTTTTATTAATTGAATGTATGGCAAGTACATATCGATGGAGATAGTTTTCACCTTTAATCTAGTCTTAGGCTCAAAACGATAAAAATATTGTTTTAAACTGTAAGATTTTCTATCTCGTACAACATCGACCAACTTGTGTGTGGTGCTATCACAAATAATGAAGCTCATATTACTATCGGAAGATTTGACAGATTTAAATTCATCAAAACACAAATGCTCAGGTAAATCATGTAATGGTTTAATCGTTAATAATCGTGCTGTATCATCTATGATACGTCTTACAGTATGAACTGAAACATTTGTTTCTTTTGCGATATATGTTTCAGATACTGTTTCACTTATTTTTGATTTGATTTCGTTTTTTAATCGTTTAGAGATATGACAGTGTTTTTCTACGATTCGACTAGTGTCTGCGGTAAATGAAGAGCCGCATTCTCTACAGAGAAATCTCTGCTTGCGTAGATTTAAGTAGGCCGGAAGGCCTGAAACAGAACAGAGAGTGATACGAGAAGTTTTCGTCCCATTTTTAACAATATTGTTATTTTGGCTAACGCACCCACAAACGGCACAAAATTTTGGTTTATGCGTATATGTAGCTGAATAAAATAAAGATTTTCTATTTTTAAATATCTTCTCTTGAACTTTATCATCCCAAATCATGTTTTTATCTTTGATTTGTAGCGTAGCTTCTAGTATATTGTTCATATGGTCATCATCCTTTTGTTTTAGGTTTAGGCGCTTTTAATATAATGGATGTTGGCCTTTTTGTATATACTAAAAATAGGGTTGGTGGAAAATTTCCATCAACCCCTAAAAATTATAGAACCTTTATTTTTTTGCAGTAGAGAGGTATAGCGTAGGCAACAACAAAATGAAGTTCAATATGGTATAATAAATAGTAAAAACAATTTTGGAGGTGAAAAGATGTATGCAAAAGTAATCGTTGATGTACCAGTCATTCAAGTAAATCGTCCTTTTGATTATCATGTCCCTGAAATATTACAAGAGAGCATTGAAGTTGGAATGCGTGTTGCCGTTCCGTTTGGGGGACGTAGTATTTCTGGATTTGTTTTGGCTCTTAGTGATGAAGTAGATTTCGACGGAGAAATAAAAGATATTTTGCATTTAATGGATTTAGATCCCGTCTTGTCACCAGAGATGATTGAGTTAGGCGCCTATTTATCGAAGAAAGTTCATGCATTCCTCATTCAATGCTATCAAACTATGCTTCCAGCGATGTTGAAGTCTAATTATGAAAAACGATTTGTATTAGTGAATCCAAAAGAGAATGAAGATGTATTTCGAGAAATTTTCCATTATGAGAACACATTACTTTATACAGATGACCTACCACAAGAACAACTAAAACGGTTGATGAAGTTAAAAAAAGAAGGCGTTGTAGTTATCGAGACGGTTGTGAAAGACCGTGCCAAGGTGAAAACGGAAGACTGGATTCGATTGAACTACGTGATGCAAGAGTATGAGGAGTTTATTCCTACGCTTTCTGCACGTGCTAAGAAGAAAATATCGCTCTTAAAGACTCTCGCTTCGATGGAAAGAATGGAAATCCAGAAGAAAAGTTTCTTAGAAGATACAGATTTTACAACGGCTGATTTAAAATTTGCAGTAGAGCATAATTGGATTACGATAGTTCAAAAAGAAGTAAGTCGCGATCCGTATAAGGGAAGATTCTTTAAGAAGAGTCTTCCGTTTCAATTGAATGAGGGACAGCAACTGGCATTTGATAGAGTAAAAGAAGAATCTATCGATCCACATAACTCAAAAGTATATTTATTAGAAGGCGTTACTGGTTCTGGGAAAACGGAGGTTTATTTGCAATGGATTAGTGAAGTTATTGCAAAAGGGCAAAGTGCGATGATGCTTGTTCCTGAAATTGCTTTAACACCTCAGATGGTCGAACGATTTAAGTCTCGCTTTGGAGATAGGGTTGCTGTTCTACATAGTGGACTGAGCACAGGCGAAAAATTTGATGAATGGAGAAAAATCAAGAATAAAGAAGCAGATATTGTTGTTGGAGCACGTTCTTCTATTTTTGCTCCATTAGAAAATATTGGCATTATTATTTTAGATGAGGAACATGAAACCTCTTATAAACAGGATGAATCTCCTAGATATCACGCAAGAGATATCGCAATTTGGAGGGGTGAATTCCATCACTGTCCTGTAGTGTTAGGGAGTGCAACTCCTAGTTTAGAATCAAGAGCTCGAGCGCAAAAAGGAGTCTATACTCTTCTGAAACTAACCAAAAGAGCTAAAGAACAAATTCTTCCAGAAGTGCATTTAATTGATATGAGAAATGAATTTATTCATCAGAAAGGATCGTTTTCTCAAACCTTATTAAAAGCAATCGAAAATCGATTGAAAAAGAAAGAGCAAACGGTTTTGCTATTAAATCGAAGAGGCTATTCCTCTTTTGTATTATGCAGGGATTGCGGTTATGTTTTAGAATGTCCAAACTGCGATATTTCGTTAACACTTCATATGGATACGAAAACAATGAAGTGTCATTATTGTGACATGAAGAGAGAATCCCAACTTTTTTGTCCTAAGTGTCAAAGTCGACAAATTCGTTACTTTTGGAACTGGAACTCAGAAAAGTTCAAGAGGAATTGCAAGAGGTATTCCCCAGACGCTCGTATTGTAAGAATGGATGTGGATACGACAAGACGTAAAGGACAGCATGAAGCGATTCTGAAACAGTTTGAGAATCAAGAAGCAGATATTTTAATTGGAACCCAAATGATTGCGAAAGGCCTAGACTATCCAAACGTAACGCTCGTTGGAGTGATTAATGCAGATACGGCACTAAATATACCTGATTTTTAGAAGTTCGAAAAACATTCCAACTGCTCACACAAGTTTCAGGTCGTGCAGGACGTGGGGAGAAACCGGGTGAAGTATTTATTCAAACCTATAATCCAACACATTACGCGATTCAATTAGCACAAGGACATCATTATGAACGATTCTTCGAAACAGAAATGCGAATGCGTCATATGGCTAACTATCCACCATATTTCTTTACGACGATGATTACGTTTTCTAGTGAAGAAGAAGGAGTGGCGTTGAAGAAAGCTATCGAAGTTCATAAGTCATTGATGGCAAATGTGTCACCAAAAGCAGTGGTGTTAGGTCCAACTGCTAAATCGATTGCGAGAATGAACAATCGTTATTATTTCCAAATTATTGTGAAATACAAAAAAATGAGCCGCAGCTGCAAGAATTTTTTTGGAGCAATTGATGATGGAAACGCAAGAGATTGGTTCGAAGAAAATACTCATGACAATTGATATGGAACCACAACATTTCTTATAGAGGTGAACAATGAAGAAAGTTATTTTTATGGGAACGCCAGAATTTTCTACAGGCGTTTTGAAACGATTAATTGAAGAGAAAACAGTTGAAGTGATTGCTGTTGTGACACAACCAGACCGTGCAGTTGGACGTAAGAAAATCATTACCCGACTCCTGTGAAGGTAGTTGCATTAGAGCATAATATTCCCTGTCTACCAACCAGAAAAAAATTAAGTGATCACAGGAATTGGAAGAGTTAATGCAACCAGATGCAGATTTAATTGTAACGGCTGCATATGGTCAATTCTTGCCAACGAAGTTTTTAAACTTCCCACGTTTTTGGTGCGGTGAACGTTCACGCGTCACTCTTACCAAAATATCGTGGTGGAGCCCGATTCATTATGCGATTATGAATGGTGACAAAAGAAACTGGCGTAACGATTATGCGCATGGTTGCGAAGATGGATGCCGGTGCGATTATTTCGCAACGTGCGATTCCAATTACTGGTGAAGATGACGTTGCAAGTATGTTTGAAAAATTAGCATCGTTGGAGCAGACTTACTAATCGAAACGTTACCAGAGATATTTGCTGGAACGATTACTGAAGTGGAGCAAGATGAAGCATTAGTATCATTCTTCCAAATATTTCAAGAGAGCAAGAGCAAATCGATTGAATAAAAACAGCGACTGAAGTAGATTGCTTTGTACGAGGCTTACGTCCATGGCCAACTTCATTTACGGTTTTAAATGGAAATCGTGTGAAGATGTGGGGAGTTTCTTTAACGGATAAACAAACCGCTAAAACTCCCTGGAAGCTTGTTTGTAGATGGTGGACGTCTATATGTGGCTTGTGGTGGCGGAACAGTGCTTGAAATTACACGTCTTCAACCAGCAGGAAAAAGCTCAAATGGACGCGAAGGCGTTTATCAATGGATTTTTCTGAATGGTTGAAGAATGATGCGATTTTTTTGAGGGATTAAACCATGAGTAATGTACGTGATATTTGCGTAGAATTATTAACAAATGTAGAAAAAAATCAAGCGTACTCGACTGTCGCGTTTCAAAAAATGTGTTGCAAAAACATAAATTGGATGTAAGAGATAGAGGGTTATTAACGGAATTGTTTTTACGGTACGATTCAACGTAAATTGACATTAGACTTCTATTTAAAAACCATCTATCGAGAAACAAAAAGAAAATGGAACTATGGGTGCTAAGTTTACTGCGAATGACTGTATATCAAATGGCGTATCTCGACCGAGTCCCCCGATCATGCTGCTATTTTTGAAGCTGTACAAATTGCTAAAAAAACGTGGTCATCAAGGGATTGCGAAATTCGTCAATGGTGTTCTTAGAAATGTTCAACGTTCTGGATTCGATGGAGTTTCTTCTATTAAAGATGAACGTGAACGTTTGAGTGTTGAATTTAGCATGCCACGCTGGATTGTAGAATTATTATTTGAACAATACGGAGAAGTGGCAAGAGAGATTTTCCCAAGTTTAAATATTGCGCCGCATTTAAGTGCGCGTATTCAAAATCCAGAGATGTCAGTTGAAGAAGTGCAAACTCTTCTAAGAGAAGAAGGGGTAATGGTTCAAGAAAGTAAGTTATCTCCTCGAGCAGTGATTGTCGAAGAAGGAGATTTACTAGGTCGAAAGCATTCAAAGATGGTATCGTTACGGTTCAAGACGAGTCATCCTCATTAGTGGCTCAAGTAGGAAAACTTCAACCTGGATATAAAGTGCTTGATACATGTGCTGCTCCTGGAGGGAAAACCACTCATTTTGCAAGTTATCTTGTGGCTGAAGAGGGTGGACTTGTTGAGGCGTTGGATTTGCATGAGAATAAATTACGCAAAATTCATCAAAACGCAAAACGCCTTGGGGTAGAAGACAGAATTCATACTCATGCACTCGATGCTAGAAAAGTAGGAGAACTTTTTGAAAAAGAAAGTTTTGATGCAGTATTTGTAGATGCCCCATGTTCTGGTCTAGGCCTCATGCGCCGGAAACCAGATATAAAATACACAAAAAATAGTGAAGATTTAACAAAATTACAAATAATACAGTTGGAAATTTTAGCGTCAGTTGCTACAATGGTAAAGAACAGTGGAAAATTGATTTATTCAACTTGCACGATTAATAAAAGTGAGAATGAGGAAGTCGTTCTTAAATTTTTAGCCAATCATCCGGATTTTGAATTACAACCAATAGAAGAGTTTGGGTGTACTAATGAAAATCCGATGCTTACCATATTGCCGCATGAATATCACACAGATGGTTTTTTCATTGCAAGAATGGTAAGAAAAATAGATTCGCAACAGGAGGGAAAAATATGGAGATAGCCATCAAGAGTGACGTTGGGCAAAGACGTACGTTAAACGAAGATGCTGCCGGATATTTTTTGAATACTCAAAATGTGCCACTTATCGTTGTTTGCGATGGGATTGGCGGGCATAATGCTGGGGATGTAGCTAGTGCTATGGCATTATCTCATTTGGGAAAAACGTTGGGAAGAAGAAAGTATTACGGATACAGAAGCGGCCTACCAATGGCTGGTTAAAAATATTCAGGCTGAAAATGATCGTGTCTTTCAGAAAGCAAACCAATATCGTGAATTGGATGGGATGGGGACGACAATTGTTGCAGCAGTAATCATTGATTCTGAATTATTAGTAGCAAATGTTGGAGACAGTCGAGCTTATTTATATCGCAATTTTCAAATTAAGCAATTAACGGAAGATCATACACTCGTACAAGAATTAGTGAAATCTGGAGAGATTACTGAAGAGGAAGCAAAAAGACATCCTCAAAGAAATATTGTTACTCAGTCTTTGGGAATTACTTTGAATGTCCAAATAGATTTTGTACGTGTGACTTTAAAAAATGAGGATACGATTTTACTTTGTTCAGACGGATTGTCTAACATGTTAGAAGATCAATATATAAAAGAAATATTAGGTAATTATTCTGATGTAAATACACAAGCTCAAAAAGCGGTCTTAGCTGCTAACGAAGCAGGTGGACGGGATAATATTACCGTGGCGATTGCCAAATATTTGGTGAGAGAGGAGGTAGCATAATGTTTGAATCGGGGAAGACAATCGGAGGTCGTTATAAGATTCAGTCTCATGTGGGAACTGGTGGTATGGCCACAGTTTACTTGGCAAGAGATTTAATTTTAGAGCGACCTGTTGCTGTGAAAGTACTTAGATTTGATTTTCACTCAAATGAAGCAGCAATGAGACGTTTTCAAAGAGAGGCACAATCAGCAACTCAATTAGTTCATCCTAATATTGTAGGAGTCTATGATGTAGGAGAAGAAAATGGAACTCATTATATTGTGATGGAATACGTCGAAGGAACCGATTTGAAAGAATATATTCGAGAAAGAGGGCCTCTACCACCACGAGAAGCAGTACGTATTATGACACAAATTGTTTCTGCCATAGAGGTGGCTCATCAAAATAGAATTATTCATCGCGACATTAAACCTCAAAATATTTTGATTGATAAACATGGTGATGTTAAAATTACGGATTTTGGGATTGCGATTGCTTTATCGGAGACTTCGCTTACTCAAACAAATACGTTATTAGGATCTGTTCATTATTTATCTCCGGAACAAGCTAGAGGCGGAATGGCTACGATTCGAAGTGATATATACGCTCTTGGAATTGTTCTGTATGAATTGTTAGTTGGTGAGGTTCCTTTTGAAGGGGAGTCTGCTGTATCAATTGCCCTAAAGCATTTTCAAGAACCACTTCCGCGAATTTCGTTAATGTTACCAACGGTTCCTCAAAGCTTAGAAAATGTCGTTCTTAAAGCAACTGCAAAAGAACCTTTGGACCGTTATAATAGTTGTGAAGAGATGCTGGAGGATTTACAAACGTGTTTAAATCCTGAAAGGCTTAATGAACTGATGTTTAAAACCTACTACATTGAATCAGGAAACAAAAGTTTTACAACCTGATTGCTACAGGAGCCATACTCGAAAAATTCCAACTTCGAGTAAAGAAGTTCCTGAAATTCAATTTGATGAAGAAAAGAAGCCTATTACTCAAGAGCCGAAGAAAAAAAGAAAAAAAATGGCCTTTGGATTTTTAATATTTCTTATAACCCTTATTGGGGCAGCTGCCATTTTTTGCATATATTCAATCTGCGCCAAAAAGAGGTTACTATTCCAGATTTGAGTAAGTATACGGAAGCTGAAGCAAAAGTAAAATTAGCAGATTTGAATCTGGAAATTTCTGATGTTCAAAAAGTTAAATCAGACACCGTGGAAGAAGGAAAAAGTGGTTGAAACTAATCCTAAAGCTGGAAGTAAAGTTAGAGAAAAATCAAAAGTAGTTTTTAAAAGTTAGTGCGGGAAAGATACGGTGACGATAGGAAAACTACGTTGGTAATACATTCGATAAAGCAAAAGATGAACTTCAAAAATTAGGGATTTCTGTAGAAAAGAAAGAAATCTATTCTGATACAGTTGAAGCTGGTAAAGTTACAGAACAAAGTATCGCAAAGGATCAAAAGGTTGTTGCGAAGGAAACAAAGATGATTTTGACAGTTTCTGAAAGGCAAAGAACCAGTGACCTTAGTCAACTTAAAAGGCTACACTCGTTCAGGAGTTCAAGAATACGCTAAACAGAATGGACTAAAACTTCAAATTACTGAAGAGAATAGTAATGAGACAGAAGATACAGTTATTAAACAGTCTCCAGCAGAAGGGGCCACTTTTAAAAACAAGGAGATACATTAACGGTTGTTATTTCAAAAAGGAAAAGGGGAAAGAGTCGTTAGTCGTAAGTTTACGATTCCTTATGAAGAAAAAGAAACAAGCGAATAATGGAAATGGAAAACCATACTTCAACTCAAGAGAAACAACTCGAATACGGTCGAAGTATTTATTCAGGATGCTAATAATAATATAAATACGGCTTATCGATCGTTCAAAATAACGGAAACAACAACAATTAGTATTGATTTCACCTTTAATAATCAAGTGAATAGTGGTAAATACATCATTAAAAAAAGATGGAGTAACGATTGATACTGGTGTTGTTCAGTAAGAGGTTATCATAGAGACAGAGTCTACGTTTTTAATAGTTAGACTCTGTTTTCTTTTTCTAATAAAAAAATATTAAAAAAATCATGTCCATTTTTAGTTGCAAAACCAAAT
>BNJV01000547.1_pt1 | contig 10281 bp, 13 predicted proteins | sample 8540591 | NCBI WGS metagenome assembly BNJV01 (sample SAMD00202457, study PRJDB9452) | human saliva metagenome | host: Homo sapiens
ATTTACTTGTAGGAATGGAGGGGTAGTTGGTTCTGTTTATTAAACAAGTATTTACGAAAAATAATGCCATTATAAATGCTTTTGTGTGTTTATAATTTTGCTATTTCCCAAATATAGAGTGATAAAGTTCACTGAGTTAGAAGAAGATTTATGGTGATTTTTATGATAGTAATGTTGTTTTTAATTTGCTGTCACTTTTAACATATCTCACAAATCTTCTATTAATCAAGTGTTTGTATGCCTTGTGTATGCTGAAAGGAGTGACAGGAAATTTAACTTGAGAAAAATAGCTTTGCTATAATCTTATTAAGTCAGGAGAACTTATGATATATGTGAACTCTGTTATTTCTTATATATTGGAGAATCTTTGTTATAGTACTATTAGATTACACTTAATCCTTGTTTTAATTTTTTTAATGGAAGATACTCTCAGAGATCTCAAGTGATGCTATCACTCACTACTTCTGATGTCTTAATCCTTGTTTTTAAAGGAAAAAGATACTCTCAGAGTTAACGTTTGACCAATTTGTGGAACTGAAAGAAACAAGTCTTAATCCTTGTTTTTAATGGATGATACTCTCAGAGAGACTTGAGCTACGGAGCTGTTTACCTTGATTGTCTTAATCCTTGTTTTAATGGAAGATATCTCAGAGAGCACAAATTTCTCAATTAATGCCTTATTATGGTGGGTCTTAATCCTTGTTTTAATGGAAGATACTCTCAGAGCTCTAAAACATAGTGCAATATATGAAAACATTGTATGTCTTAATCCTTGTTTTAATGGAAGATACTCTCAGAGGCTCTGCAGTAACAACCATTAATAAAAATAAATTATGGTCTTAATCCTTGTTTTTAATGGAAGATACTCTCAGAGTGTATACAAAGATTCTAAGCACAATGTGAATGAGTCTTAATCCTTGTTTTAATGGAAGATACTCTCTGAGTATACTGAGGCAAAGAAACTTAGAACTGCCGTTTACAATATGTCTTAATCCTTGTTTTTAATGGAAGATACTCTCTGAGAGCCACAGGCGAAGCTAATGATGATATAGATTATGTCTTAATCCTTGTTTTTAATGGAAGATACTCTCTGAGACAACATTCATTAATCTTACTCCACACGCCATTGTGCTGTCTTAATCCTTGTTTTAATGGAAGATACTTCTGAGTGATGACATTTATTTGAAAGTTTTTAGTTAGAAGTCTTAATCCTTGTTTTAATGGAAGATACTCTCAGAGGCAATGCAAACGGCTATTAAGTTTGATCAAGCGAAGTCTTAATCCTTGTTTTTAATGGAAGATACTCTCTGAGTTTTGCTTTTTGCAAATGGTCTTAGTAATTACGAAGGTCTTAATCCTTGTTTTTAATGGAAGATACTCTCTGAGTTTACGATAACAAGAAGTACACAATAGATGAAGCTGTCTTAATCCTTGTTTTAATGGAAGATACTCTCTGAGTTGCTAATGGTGGTAAGACCCAGGAGTCTTTCAGTGTCTTAATCCTTGTTTTAATGGAAGATACTCTGAGGGATGCCCGAAATTAATAATAACTTCATAAACATAGGTCTTAATCCTTGTTTTAATGGAAGATACTCTCTGAGTTGAGATGTACGATAATAAATGTGTCGTATATTTAGGTCTTAATCCTTGTTTTAATGGAAGATACTCTCTGAGATATTGAAAAATATATTTATAAAAAAATATATTAAAAGTCTTAATCCTTGTTTTAATGGAAGATACTCTCGAGAGAAAGAATGTTGAGAAGAACGCAAAAAATACGAGTCTTAATCCTTGTTTTAATGGAAGATACTCTCTGAGCCATCGCTCGCTTCGGTATCATTATCAAACACTCAGTCTTAATCCTTGTTTTTAATGGAAGATACTCTCTGAGCAAGCAAAAACGAGCAGTTAAGTTAGCTGCAAAGTTGTCTTAATCCTTGTTTTAATGGAAGATACCCTCTGAGTGATTATGATAGCAATCGCAAAGGCTTCAATGAAAGCTGTCTTAATCCTTGTTTTAATGGAAGATACTCTCTGAGAAGGATGATGGCTTTTGGGCGCAGCTAAAGCGCAGAGTCTTAATCCTTGTTTTAATGGAAGATACTCTCTGAGAATAATAAAAAATTTGAAGAGGCTGCCCAGAAGGGTCTTAATCCTTGTTTTTAATGGAAGATACTCTCTGAGCACAATCCATGGTCTGATAATACAGACAATGTTACCGCAGTCTTAATCCTTGTTTTAATGGAAGATATCTCTGAGATAAGATATGAGTAACATTAAAAGTAAAGCAGCAGTCTTAATCCTTGTTTTTAATGGAAGATACTCTCTGAGATACATTGACATTTAGTATTGTAATGTATGATTTGTCTTAATCCTTGTTTTAATGGAAGATACCTCTCTGAGTCCTGAAGGTCTTACTGAGATAACACCAGGATTAGTCTTAATCCTTGTTTTTTAATGGAAGATACTTCTGAGTGAATTTAAGTTTCTTGAGTATTTTTAACAAGAAAACGTCTTAATCCTTGTTTTAATGGAAGATACTCTCTGAGCTCTATATGTTTCTGAACCAAGAATTATTCGACATGTCTTAATCCTTGTTTTAATGGAAGATACTCTCTGAGTGCGTCAAGCGACGCACAAAAAGCGTCTTTTATGACGTAATGTCTTAATCCTTGTTCTAATGGAAGATACTCTCTGAGATCGCCCTAAGTACAACAATAACAACAATTTTACTAGTCTTAATCCTTGTTCTAATGGAAGATACCTCTGAGCCTCTCGGCTTGCTTCTTTGTGACGGTGGAGATCGTCTTAATCCTTGTTCTAATGGAAGATACTCTCTGAGCACAAATACTAACGTACTTTGACATTATACAAAAAGTCTTAATCCTTGTTCTAATGGAAGATACTCTCTGAGAAGGTGGATATCTTTACTATCCAAGGCTCAACCAACGTCTTAATCCTTGTTCTAATGGAAGATACTCTCTGAGATATGGCAAAAAGAGACACGTATTACTGGTTATTTCGTCTTAATCCTTGTTCTAATGGAAGATACTCTCTGAGATGTTCCTTAAGAAGTTCAGAGGTTCACTTGCTGTCTTAATCCTTGTTCTAATGGAAGATACCTCTGAGAGTGAATGAACTATCTAACGGTGTTTGCGACCGTGTGTCTTAATCCTTGTTCTAATGGAAGATACTCTCTGAGACTCGAAGCTTTCGAGTACATAGAGTTTGAGGGAGTCTTAATCCTTGTTCTAATGGAAGATACTCTCTGAGCCCTAGCGACATATTAACAATTTAAAACAAATATTATGTCTTAATCCTTGTTCTAATGGAAGATACTCTCTGAGAGTTTATAAACAACAAAGAAGTTGCGCACGACACGAGTCTTAATCCTTGTTCTAATGGAAGATACTCTCTGAGAGTATCTTGTTAGTCGTGAAGACAACAAATTTCTGTCTTAATCCTTGTTCTAATGGAAGATACTCTGAGAAAAAATATAATAAGGTCTTTAGAAAATCCTCCAGTGTCTTAATCCTTGTTCTAATGGAAGATACTCTCTGAGTAACAGATGACATTAGACGCAAAAAGGAGAGGGTTTTGTCTTAATCCTTGTTCTAATGGAAGATACTCTCTGAGCGGGTATTGTGTACCTGTATCTAGAGAGTAAGAAGAGTCTTAATCCTTGTTCTAATGGAAGATACTCTGAGTGTTGGAACAGATTAAGAACGGAAACCTCTTGAAGGTCTTAATCCTTGTTCTAATGGAAGATACTCTCTGAGTCTCTTTGCTTCAAAAAGAGAAACCTACAGTAACCAAGTCTTAATCCTTGTTCTAATGGAAGATACTCTCTGAGTTATCATAGTTCTTATATGCAGAATTTGATGTAAGTCTTAATCCTTGTTCTAATGGAAGATACTCTCTGAGATATTAACAAATTTAAATTAAACAATTATGGAAGTCTTAATCCTTGTTCTAATGGAAGATACTCTCTGAGTGTGAGTGCACAGAACCATCCACCAACCATTCTCCGTCTTAATCCTTGTTCTAATGGAAGATACTCTCTGAGACAGAACCTTCACCCAACCATTCTCCCTTTTTCCCAGTCTTAATCCTTGTTCTAATGGAAGATACTCTCTGAGGACCACACAACTCAAAGGTAAGTGGCTGAACTGTGTGTCTTAATCCTTGTTCTAATGGAAGATACTCTCTGAGGTAGCAAAGAGGAAGTAGAAACAAAGACACCAGAGGGTCTTAATCCTTGTTCTAATGGAAGATACTCTCTGAGCCAATAATCTCTTGACCACTGCTAGGTGTTGTCTTAATCCTTGTTCTAATGGAAGATACTCTCTGAGAGCTAAGACTTAGATTCCTTTATTTATCACTATTTGAAGTGTCTTTGATCTTAAAAAGTACTTCTGTTAACATAAATTAACTGCTTTCTTTTCGGCTGCAAAGGTACTAAATAAAGAATCATACTTGTGTATGATAATTTGTTAAATATGCTTTTAATTTGTGGCTGCTTTTCAATCAGACTTACATTTTTTTCCCTTAAACTGACTCTATAATGTTTTGTGTGAGTTGATTGCCCCTGAATAAACTAATGTTCGTAATATTCGTAGGAAGTAGTCGTTTATCTAGTGACGTCTTGGTGTATCGCAATCATAAGCTGACAGGCAAAACAAAAACCTACTACTCAGAGGAGATGAAATAGTGTCAAGGTTTCAGGCTATGGAAATCAGGACTAAAAAGAAACATTTGCTTACTTTTTAATTCTAAATATCATGATTTACGGCTGATTAAAACAGGGTAAGATTATATCTATCAATGTGATAGGATGGGTTTAAGGCTTCGACTGATAACTTCTTTGGGCATGTTAAGTCTCATCAGTTGTTCGGCTGATATCCTTCAGGTTTAGTGCGGGTGCTTAGCACGAGTGGTGTGGAGGCTCAGCACATGATGTGCGGAGCGTATGCACCACATGTGCGGAGGGTTTAGTCAAAGGTCAAAAGTCAAAGCTGGACAAGTGGGGATGGGCTACTAGAAATTACAAACAGAAAAGGACATACGCAGTGTATGCCCTTTTCTGTTTGAAAAATAGGATGTTTCTTAAATATCTTTAGATGTTTGCAATGCTTATGACGTTCGCAAGCACACCTGCTGCAGTAACAGATGCCCCAGCACCATATCCTTGAATCTGCATTGGATACTCTTTATAGCGATCAGTTGTGAGAAGTACGATGTTGTTAGAACCCTCCAGATTATAGAAAGGATGGTTTGCATCAACCTCTTTCAGTCCGACGCTAGTTTTGCCATGTTCCATTGTGGCAACAAAACGCCATCGTTTGCCTTCCTTATAAAGTTTCTTGCGGCGTGCTTCAAAGTCGGCATCAAGCGCAGGAAGACGTTTCCAAAACTCTTCTACTGAACCATTGAAATAATCGTCTGGTACGAATAGATGCTTCTGAACATCCTCTTGTTCAACCTTGTAGCCTGCCTCACGTGTAAGGATGACCAACTTACGAACGACATCCGTTCCACTAAGGTCGATACGAGGGTCTGGTTCACTATAGCCTTGTTCTTTAGCACGTCTGACAGTTTCAGAGAAAGGAACATCAGCTGCTATTTCGTTAAAGATAAAGTTTAGCGTACCTGATAATACGGCTTCAATCTTAAGTATTTTATCACCCGAATTACGTAAGTCGTTGATAGTACCGATAATAGGTAAACCAGCACCTACATTCGTTTCAAAACGGAATTTAACGCCACGTTGCATGGCTGTTTGTTTTAAGTGATAGTAATTATCGTATGCACTGGATGCTGCAATCTTATTGGCTGCTATCACCGAGATGTTATTCTCCAGCAGAGACAGATAAAGCGCTGCCACCTCTTTAGAAGCTGTACAATCCACAAACACCGAGTTGAAGATATTCATTTTGAGAATCATGTCACGTAGGTGTTCAGGGTTTGAAGGTTCACTCTCTTGAGTTCTTCTCGATAAGTATCGAGATTTAGACCGTCACGATTGAATATTGCATTCTTAGACGAGGCGATACCAACAACTTTCAACTTTAAGTTAGAATTCTTTTTAAGTTCTTCATACTGGCTCTTGATTTGTTCGATGAGCTTTTCCACCAACAGTGCCAACGCCACAGATAAAGAGGTTTAGTACTTTATATTCTGATAGGAAGAAAGAGTCATGAAGTACATTCAACGACTTCCTTAAATCCGAATCCTTCACAACGAACGAGATGTTCATCTCTGATGCACCCTGTGCAATAGCGTTGATGCTGATACCAGAACTGACCAAGCGTCTCAAAAAGCTTACCACTAATACCTGGGGTATGCTTCATGTTCTCGCCAACGATAGCCACTGTTGCCAAGCCACCTCGGCGTGCATCGGGAACATACGTCCATCCTCAATCTCAAGTCGGAACTCTTCGTTGAGCACCTTTACAGCATTGTTAGCATCTTCATCCTTCACACCGATAGAGGTGTTGTTCTCTGATGCGGCTTGTGACACGAGGAAAACACTGATACCGTTGTTTGCAAGTGAACTAAAGATACGACGATTGACACCCACAACACCAACCATAGAAAGACCTGTCACGGTGATGAGTGTTGTACCCTTAATTGAAGATATACCCTTGATAGGTTTCTGATTGTTTTCAATGTGTGCTTTGATGATTGTGCCCTGCCCATCAGGATTAAAGGTATTCTTAATCTTAATGGGTATATTCTTCCACACACAGGATAAATCGTTGGTGGATAAACAACCTTTGCGCCAAAGTTACAGAGCTCCATCGCCTCCGTATAAGAAAGCTCATTAATCGTATAAGCTCCCTTGATAACTCTTGGGTCAGCGGTCATAAAGCCATCAACATCCGTCCAAATCTCTAACACCTCAGCATTGAGCGAGGCAGCAAGGATAGAAGCAGTGTAATCACTTCCGCCACGTCCGAGATTGGTGATGTCGCCAGAATCACGATCTTGTGCTATGAAACCAGGCACGAGGGAGATGCGGGGAAGCTCAGCGAAAGCGTCTGAGACAAAGTTTGTTCGTCAGTTCTGAATCAAGACTTCTCTTACCATGCTTCTCTTCAGTTTTGATAAATTCACGTGCGTCAAACCATTTCGCTCCACGAATAAGTGTTGTCACTATTATTGAACTAAGACGTTCGCCGTAGCTAACGATAGTGTCCTCAGTCTTTTTACTGAGGTCGTGAATTAAGAATACACCATAATAGATAGACTGTAGTTGTTCAAAAAGACCATCTACTTTACTGAAAAGATGCTCACGGTCCTCTGGGTTGGTGATAATGGTATCAATCATCTTATGATGTCGTGCTACCATTGAATTGAACTCCGTTCGCCAGTTTTCATTACCTTGAAAAAGCGAGCCGGGATGTTGCGATGAGTTGATCAGTTATACCTCCCAAGGCACTAACAACCACAATAACTGGTTGATGTTTAGCCTCCTTTTCTACAATCTTCTGCAGACTTAAAATACTTGAAACAGAACCTACGGATGTTCCACCAAACTTTAATACTTTCATTCCTGATTTCTAATTTGTTATTATTTAGCATTCCCTTTACAATAGGGTAGGTGCAAAACTTAGGCACAAAAATAATAAGAAATATTGCAACAGCCAACGTTTTTTTCTCGATATATTTGAGTAAATTTGTGGCAAAAAGAAGAAGTTAGACTATCTATGACAGAGGAATATCAGTTGCGCGTTTTTGCCCCAAGAAGCTCATAATGAAAAATAGTTTAAAGGCATATCTTTCGAAGGAGAAGGGGCTGGATGAGCGTACCATTTATCGTGTTCGGGTATTGAAACGTTCTATCGATGCACGTCATCGTGACATATATGTTAATCTGAAGGTTCGTGTTTACATTAATGAGTTCCCACAGGATGACCCTTATGTGAAGACTGAGTATCAGGATGTAAGCTGTCGTCCTGCGGTTGTAGTTGTTGGTGCAGGACCAGCTGGTTTGTTCTCTGCTCTAAAGCTCATAGAGTTGGGGTTGCGACCAATCGTCCTTGAACGTGGAAAGAATGTACGTGACCGTAAACTTGATATAGCTTCAATCACCAAGGCGCAAGCCGTTGACCCTGAGTCAAATTACTGCTTTGGTGAAGGTGGAGCTGAGCTTATTCAGATGGAAAACTTTATACACGAAGTAAGGCGCGGACCCGTGGATAAGATTCTAAACGTCTTTTGTCAGCATGGTGCATCGCCTTCTATCCTTGCAGATGCGCATCCACACTGGTACGGATAAACTTCCACGTGTGATTGAGAACATGCGTAATACGATACTTGACTGTGGGGGTGAGGTTCATTTCCAAACCAAGATGACCTCATTCATCATCGATGGTGATAAGGTCGTTGGTGTTGAGGCTGTGGATAATCGAAGCGCAATCGCTGTGAAGCGAACTTTTCATGGTCCAGTCATTCTTGCAACGGGGCATTCAGCACGTGATGTCTATCGTTATCTTGCAGAAGCCGGAGTTGAGATGGAGGCAAAAGGAATTGCGGTAGGTGTGCGCTTAGAGCATCCTTCTCATCTGATAGACCAAATACAATATCATAATAAGAACGGAAAGGGGAAGTATCTTCCTACCGCAGAGTACGCCTTTGTGACACAAGCACAGGGACGTGGCGTTTATTCCTTCTGTATGTGTCCAGGTGGATTTGTGATACCATCGGCTACTGGCCCTGAGCAGATAGTTACCAATGGTATGAGCCCCTGCCAATCGAGGTACGCAATGGTCGAACTCGGGTATGGTCGTTCAGTTGAATCCAGAGGATGTTGAAGGTGATGATGTGCTGCGTATCTTACGTTATCAAGAGCAACTTGAACGTGACACCTGGCAGCAGGGAAATCGAAAGCAAACCGCTCCAGCGCAGCGCATGGCTGACTTTGTGAATAATCGTCTGTCGTATGACCTTCCCAAATCAAGTTATGCACCGGGATTAATTTCCAGTCCACTTCATTTCTGGATGCCATCCTTTGTGACGAAACGACTTCAAGAAGCTTTTTAAGACCTTTGGTCGTCAAGCATGGCTTCCTAACCAATGAAGCTGTCATGATTGCTTCAGAGACTCGCACCAGTTCCCCTGTTCGTATTCTTCGCGACCGAGAACGACTCATGCATGTGCGCCTTGAAGGTCTTTTTTCCTTGTGCAGAAGGTGCTGGTTATGCAGGTGGAATCGTTAGTGCAGGGCATTGATGGAGAACGCTGTGCAGAAATGGTTTCCGCTTATCTCCAGCAATTGTAAGGTCATTTGCTTCTGATAGTAAGAAGCAGAATAAAGCTTTTGTTTATAGTTTGATAGAGAAAGTATTAGAGTTCTCGTAGTATCTTTTTCTACTTCTATAAACTATTCTAATCGAATTATTTTCACGAAAAGAAATATTTTTTGTTCACGTAAATAAATATTTCTTTTTCGTGAAAATAATTCTTTTTATCATGAAGATAAATTGTAATCTATGGTCACTTTGTTTCTAAAAAGTATTCTATAGGGTAGCTGGCAAGCGTAACTTGCCATGTTATAAATATACTTTTTAGATAACGACAAAAGTATTTTGATTTCTTTAATCTAAAACTCTCTGGCGCAAAAGGTTGTGTTCCAATCACCAGTTTCGATACCTTTCTTCAACCAGTACATACGCTGTTCGGATGTTCCATGTGTGAAAGTCTCAGGAAGTGCATAGCCACGAGCTTTCTTTTTGGAGATAGTTATCTCCGATTTTCTCAGCGCAGTCAATAGCCCTCTTCGATATCACCATCAGTAAGACTTTTGATATTTCTCATTGTCATAATGTGCCCAACAGCCAGCATAGTAATCGGCAAGGAGTTCTAACTTCACACTCAGTTTGTTCGCTTCTTCCTTACTAACACGCGCCATCTTTGCATGACATTTGCCAAGGATTCCGCGGAGATATTCCATATGATGACCCACTTCGTGTGCAATCACGTAAGCATAAGCAAAGTCAAGGTCGCCCTTTGCTTGTATTCCCTAAATCCTTACGCATACCGCTAAAGAAACTCAAGTCGAGGTAAAGACGCTGATCACCTGAGCAGTAGAACGGTCCCATTGCAGCAGAGCCATTACCGCAAGCCGTTTGTACAGCACCTGTGAAGAGAACAAGAGTAGGGTATTGATATTTCATGCCATGCAACTGGAATTGTTCCGTCCATACATCTTCTGCAAGAATCTTTGGTGCGGGTGGTGTGTGTGGTGTGTGTGTGTGTATATATGTGTGTGTGGTGGGC
>BNJV01001601.1_pt1 | contig 10280 bp, 9 predicted proteins | sample 8540591 | NCBI WGS metagenome assembly BNJV01 (sample SAMD00202457, study PRJDB9452) | human saliva metagenome | host: Homo sapiens
GACCGCCGTCAACCGCCCCTCGTGCGCGCCGCCATCGACCGCTCCTGGTACTCCCGCGAGCGCCGCGAGTTTGTGCGCGTTCGCCCCACAGGCTCCCCGTTCCTGCACAACGCCGCCGTCATGGGTACTCGGCCTGTTGCTGCTGTCCGCGCTCGCGGACCCAACGCCTCGCGGTCGTCCCCGAGGACGTGACGACAGTGCGCGCGGGTGACCGTCTGCAGTGCCTGGTCCTCGAATGAGGTGCTTCCTGCGTCGCCGCACGTGCGTGTGGGGGCGCGACATCGAGATGGTGACGCTGCGCGTGGCCGATCCGGTGGGCCGTGGTTTCCCTGCGTCCCGGACCGGAGGGAAGCGAGAATCCGCGTGAGCTCGTCGTGCGTCCCGTTCACGGCGAAGAACATCGTGCGCTGGATGCCGTGCGTCGCGCCGACGGGCACTGGCTGCGTCCCTGGGAGGCGACGCTGCCCCCGGAGTCCCTCGAGCATATTCCGACGTTCTCCCAGTACGTGCGCCGCGCAGACCGCGATCAGCGGAACGGTAACGCTCTGATTTTTGGCGTGCAGATCGATGGTCGCTACGTGGGTCAGTTCTCCATCTCGAACGTGCACTGGGGCGCGATGTCCTCGGGCATGCTCGGATACTGGATCGTCTCGGAATGGTCGGGTCGAGGCCTGGGGTCCCTCGTGGCTGCTCTCGTCCTCGACCTCGTCGTCGGCGAGCTTGGCCTGCACCGCGTCGAGGTGTGCGTGCGTCCCGAGAACGAGCGCTCCCTGGGAGTGTGTCGAGGCCTCGGCCTCGTCGAGGAAGGTCTGCGTCCCCGCTTCATGCACATCGGTGGGCAGTGGGCGGATCACATCGCGTTTTTCATCGATTCCGAGTCGCTGCCGGAGGGTGGGCTCGTGCAGCGTCGCTGGGGTTGCTCCGCGATCGACTGACCGTCGTTACCCGCCCGCGTCCGGGGTGGGGCGCGGTTTGTGTGCTGGTTGGCCCTGGTGTCATGGTGCCAATGGGGCAGATGTTGCACGTGTGACACTTGAGGAATCTTCTCTTTTTACCGAAAGGTTTGAGAGCCCGACACGCGCCCACCGCACAAAGCGCGACACCCCAAACGCCCGTACGTTGAGGGGGTGGAGATCGGTGGACCTCGTCATCGTCGCGGTATTCGTTGCGCTTTTTGCGACCGTACCGTCACTCGTCGCGCGCCGACGAGCGATCGTCCAGTCTCGCGAAATCGACCGTTTTTCGCCGAAGCTGCGCATCATCCACACGAATAAGACAGAATTAGACACGTGCGACCACGCCAGCGGAACCATCCTGGCACGGGGCGCATTGACGAGCGGAGGCAGCATGCACCAGGGCACCACGGGACGTAGCCGCCCCGTTATCGACCGACGCAACAACAAAGCGGTTCGTGACATCGCGAAGCTGCGCGCCCGCCGCGCCGCCCGCCTCGCCGCCGAAAGTGCAGCCGGACGTCGCCGCATGGTCATCACCGGTGTCTGCGCTCTTGCAACCGTCGCGCTTGGCATCGTCATCGCTGCTACCTCCCTCGCGTGGGCGTGGATTGCGATCCCCGCCGCCGCCCTCGGGGCTTCCCTCGCCGCCTCCCGCGTCGCGGCTGTCCGCTCCCAGCAGGCCTCCGAGCGCGAGCTCGAACTGCTCACCAAGCTGCGCGGCGACGTTCGCGGTGCCGGCCGTCCGACCGCCGCTGTTCCCGTCGAGTCTCCCGCTTCGTCGTCCGAGGACGTCGTTGACGTGAAGGCGGACGAGGTCGTCGAGCCTCAGACAGGCTCCGTTCCCTCCCTCGTTTTCAACGTCGACGTCCCCGAGGTCGTCGAGGTCGCTGACACCCCGGCGCGCGCATGGACCGTCGTCCCTGTCCCCGCCCCGACCTACGCGTCGCGTGAGCGCGTCCGCGGCCGCATCGTGCACGCCGACACCGACCTGCGCGGTATCCCGCGCATCGCCGCTGCCGTCCCGGCGCGCCCGATCGCACAGACCGCCCAGGTGGGCGCCCGCTCCACCGCCGAGGTCGTCGCCGATCAGGCCGTCGCCCTGGACCTGGATGCCGTCCTGGACGCGCGACGCGCCCAATAGGGGACCTCTCAGTTGCTGATGCGCGCGCCGCGGGCCTTCGGGCTCGCGGCGCGGTCGCATGTGGGCTCAGTGTCATGCCGCACGCGGCGGTGGTCGGCTTGCATGGCTGATTGTGATGGTGCTAAGCTGTTCGAGTCCTTGGGGCTATGGCGCAGTTGGTAGCGCGTCTCGTTCGCAATGAGAAGGTCGGGGTTCGAATCCCCCTAGCTCCACCACAGGCCGACATTCGATCCGGATGTCGGTTTTTTGTATGCCTGGGCGCGTTGGTGTGGTGCCTGTCGTTGTGTTGCTTGTGGCGCCGCTGGTGTTCCGGGGTTATAGGACAAAACGTGTTGGTTTTATGGTGACTTTTCGGCTTTTTGGTGCGGAAAAATCGGTATTGAAGTTGGTGGGAGCCAACTTGAAGGATGGACTAAACGTGTTGGTTTTGTAGCGACTTTTCGGCTTGCTGGTGCGGGAAAATCCACATTGAAGTTGGTTGTTTCATCGTGGGGGTATGAATACCCCCAAATGTCCGGCGTGCGGGCGAGTGATGACCAGGTATGGGCACTCAGCGTCAGGGGCGCAGCGATGGCGCTGCTCCCTGTGCAATATCAGCCAGGTCAGCCGCATTAATTCCACGGCGAAGCATCTTGATGAGTTCTTGGCCTGGCTGCTCAGTCGGCGCCGTCAGGCGGATTTGCCTGGCGGGGGCCGCTCGTTTCGCAGGCGCTGTGAGCCATTGTGGCAGTTATGGCCTTTCAGTCCGATCGTCGATGAGGTTCATGAGGTCATCTTCGTTGACGGTATCCACCTGGGCCGAGGCGCCGTGGTTTCTCATCGCTCAAACTCCCGATTGCGTGCTGGGTTGGTACGCGGCTAGGAGTGAGAATTCCCGTGCCTGGGAAGCGCTTATGAGCCGGATCGCGCCACCGGCCCTGGTCGTCACTGACGGGGGCAGTGGGTTCGCGAAAGCCTGCAAGAGAATCTGGCCGACCACGCGTGTGCAACGCTGCACCTTTCATGCGTATTGCCGTATTCGCCAAGCCACTACGACGCGCCCCAAACTGGCGGCCTCACAAGGTTTATACGCTCTTGGGCAACAACTCTTGCACGTGGAGGGCCGAGAAGATGCTCAGGAATGGATCGGTGCCTACCAGGACTGGTGCGCGCGCTGGAAGGACTTCTTGGAGGAGAAAACACACAGGCCTGACGGAGGATGGGAATACACTCACGAGAGGCTTGTTCGGGCTCGTAACAGCCTCAACAAGCTCATCAGGCAAGGCCTGTTGTTCACGTACCTGGACCCCACCTGGGACCATCCGATGCCCGCAACAACCAACCAGATCGAAAGCACGAACGCGCGCCTACGCCAGATGCTGCGCGATCACCGTGGCATGCGCCTGACCCGACGCATCAAAGCCGTGTTTTGGTGGTGCTACACCCACTCTGCGCACCCACAGCCAGCAGCGACAATCCTGGCCACCATGCCCACCGACGCAGCCCTCGAAAACGCCTGGCAACAAGCCGCGCAAAACCACCAAGCCACCGCCATCATCCCCGGCTGGGGCGACGCAATCTGCTTCAACGAACTCCACCACACCACCCCCTACCACAACACCTGGGACTAACCCCTCAACCAACACGTTTTGTCCTATAACCCGTGTTCCGAGCGCTCCGTTGTGATGCTTTGTGGGGCCCTGCTCGCTGTAGTGTGCCGGTGGGTGGCGGCCCGCCCGCGAGATCGTTACACGCGAGCCTGACGGCTCGGAGTGGTCGATCTCGAGGCCCGCCCCTGGCCCCTGCCGCCACCCACCGGCACCGCAGCCAGGCCCCGCTACCGCCCACGGGTACCACAGCCTGACCCCGCCGCCGCCCACGGGCACCGAAGCCAGGCTGTACTGAGCCTCTCGGCCCTCCATATCGACGAATCTGGTTGTGTACGCGGATAGGTTATTGCGATATGGATAGGTTACGAGGATGCGGATAGCTTATTAACCTATCCGCATGCCGATAACCTATCCACATCATGGCAACCTATCCGCATAGGCACAGGTCTGGTCCGCGCGCGCTCGCCGCTCCGTCGGTCGTGGGGGTTTTGCACTACACGAAGCTGTGCGGCGGCCTGTCATCGGCGTGTCGGGCCCTCATGTGGTGCAATTCCCCCGATCCAAGGTGTGCAAGCCATGACTCGCGAGGGTTGGTGCCCAAAACGCAGACCACCTCGGTGAAATACGTTGAAAATGGGCTCTTGTAGGGGAGGTGGTCTGTGTTTTGAGCAAATCGGCAGCTGATGGGGTGCGTTGTTCGCGCGTGAACTCGCTATTCCGAGCGCCAACCGGCTATGTCGCGTGTTAACCCTTTGATGCGTACGTTAACCCATGGACATGCACGTGGGCGGGGCTGCCAATACGCAAGGCACAGGGTTAACTTTCGGGTTCTCGGGCAAACGTGCTTCTTAGTGGGTTCGTGCGCGCCCTGGTTATGTCTGATGGCGGTCCTTGGATCTCGGGCTAGGCATCGCGTCTTCTAGTCGAGTGAGGAGGTGCTGACTGTCAGGTCTATCTGGTCCTGCGGCATTATGGAAACTGCTCATTGATCGAGCTCCTTAATCGGCTTTTGGAAAGCCGACCGAGTAGATAGCATAGGAAACCGTGAATGGAGTTTCTTGGGCAGATTCTGTCGCTGCATGGTCGTCCGTTGCTACAGCTATTTTCACTCTAGGGCTACTAGTTGCAGCAGTCTGGGCTGGGTTTACAGCTGTATCAGCAATGCGCGCATCGAAGGCAGCGAGTGACGCAGCTGCTGAAGCCAATGAGCAGATGAAATTGGATAGCATTGCACAGACGCGTCCGTACGTGTATGCGGAAATTGTTCCTAGTCTTGCAGGGGCCCGCCATTTCGATCTCCGGATCATGAATGTCGGTAAGACAGCTGCGAGAAACTTATGTATCCAATTCGACAACTGGCCGGATCAGATCGATGACGTTGCTGAGAAGGTCAAGCTCTTATTCGAGACTGAAAGAACATTGCCTCCTGGGTGCTCAATCCGCACTTACTGGAGCCTCCATGGGCAATTTACAGACGGGACAACCGACGTTGGGATGCCTGACGAAGGAGTGATTGAGCTCTTCTATCAGTCAGATGACCCTCGGCACCGCAGTATCGGGACAAATACGAGGTATTAGTGTTCCGCTCCGGTTTGTTTCCCTGTATCGGAAGATGGTCCGAAACCCGATAATCTGCATGGCAAAGAGCGTACGTTCTATCTTCTCGGTCAGGCCATTGCCCGATCCATAGGGAACTTGAGTCGTTAGCGATTCACTGTCGGGTGGTCGAGCTGCAACGATGTTGAGTGTTGGAGGAGCCGCCTACGCCCCGCATAACCCTTGATATCGTTGAACCGTCGCGCGCTGATGCGCCAAAATGGGGAGCACCGGAGCTTCTCCGCAGATGGGAGGCCACACGATGGACACCATCAGGAAAGCGGAGAGCCGCCGCGGGCGGATCGCCTATGAGGTTGCGGGGCTCGCGTGGCTCGCCGAGGCCTCGGGCCCCGGAGCAGCCGTCGTGCCTGTGCTCGATCACGGCGCGACGTGGCTCGAGGAGCCCCGCCTGGTCTCTGTCGCGCCAACCCCGCGAGCCGCCGAAGACTTTGGCCGCGCCCTTGCCCACACGCATGCCGCCGGGGCCAGCCACCTGGGTGCGCCGCCGACCGGCTTCGCGGGGGATGGCTGGATGGGGGAGGCCCACCTCTCGCTACCCGACCGCCCGAGCCCGGCCCCGGCCTCGTCGTCGGAAGGTGAATCCTGGGGTGCCTTCTACGCGCGTGAGCGCATCGCCCCCTACCTCGACGATCGCACCTTCACGGCCGCCGAACGAACGCTCGTCGAAAAACTCTGTGAGCGCCTCGAGTCCGGCGCTCTCGACCACAGCCAGCCGCGCCTCGTAGAAGACGCGAAAAACCGCCACAATAGCATCGGTGCCGCCCGCACCCACGGCGACCTGTGGAGCGGCAATATCATGTGGACCCCTGAGGGTGCCGTCCTCATTGACCCTGCCGCGCAGGGAGGCCACGCCGAGGAGGACCTTGCGGCCCTCGCGGTCTTCGGTTGCCCGCACTACGAGCGGATCCTCGCCGCCTACAACGAGGCCTCGCCCCTGGAGGACGGCTGGCGCGAGCGCGTCGCCCTGCACCAGATGCACATCATCATGATCCACTGCGCCGTCTTCGGGCGCTCCTACGTGCCCGAGGCCGCGGCGATCGCCCGCAGGTACGCAGAGACCACGCCTCCCACCGTGCGTCCGCACGCGCGTGCGTGGAGACGAGGAGGGAGGCGTGGTACCGCTCGAAGGCAGAGAATCTCAGGCGCGAGCGTCGTAGTGCTGCAGACCAGAGTCCTCTCGCGAGCCGCCCTGGCCGTCGCCCACGTCGTGGTAGTCGTGGATCCACTCGAGGCGGCGCACCCACTTGACCATCTTGTAGCCGTGCTGGGAATCGGCGCGCAGGCGTAGAGGGCCGCCGTAGATCTCGGGCAGAGGCTCGTCGTTCATGCCCCAGGCGAGGATGCACTCGTCGTCGTCGATCATCGACGGGTCGATGCACTCGTAGTAGGGCTCGGTCGGGCGCCCGTCGTAGGTGTGCCCGACGTGTCCGAAGGAGGTGGCCATCAGGTAGTGCGCGCCCTCCGTGGGCGTGACCTGCTCGAGGAGATCCTTGAGGCGGATGCCCTCCCACTTTGCGATGCCCGTCCATCCCCTGCATGCAGGTGTGCATCGTAATGTTCGTGACCTTGCCCAGGGCCTTCAGCTCGTCGATGGAGAAAGACTTCTCCTCCTCGACCAGGCCGCCGATCTCGAGGCGGAAGTCCTTGAAGTCGTCCTCGCGCAGGGCGATGTACTCCTCGGACTGCTCCTGTGTCGGCGGGCGCGTGTTGACCCAGTGGAACGGGGAAATATCGTCCTCAGTAAAGGTCTTCTTTGCGACCTGACGCGACTTCAGACGGTCGATCGTGAGCGCGCGAATCGGCTGCGTCGCACCCCAGATCCAGCGCTGGGTGCGGCGCAGGTTCGACAGGGACCAGTAGGAGGCTCCGATCCACAGGGCGATGGCGACGACGATGCCGATGATCAGCATGGTGACGGCCTGAGCGAATTGTGCCGCCGTGATGTCGTTGTAGTTTTCGCCCAGCATCATGTGCGCGATGTTGTACCTCGGGTGGACGATGAAGACGAGCGCAACGTGAATGACGACGAAGACGCAGTAGAAGGCCATGCCCAGGAAGTGAATGGAGCGAGCAGTCTGACGGTTGCGGAAGAGCTTGACATACCCGGGGAAGCGTCCCGCGAAGGTGGGGGACATGATGGGGCCGGTCGCGATCATGAGGGGCGCGACGATGAAGACGACCGTGAAGTACATGAGCTTCTGGAGGGCGTCATAGGGCTGGAAGTGCTCGATGGAGGGAATCTGCAGGCCCATGTAGATCTTCGCGCTCTCCCAGGCCTCGGGGAAGATGGACCACGAGGTGGGGACGATGCGTCGCCACTGGCCCGTCCCGAAGAGGAGGGCGACGTACACGAAGCCGTTAAGGAGCCAGATGGCCGTGACGAGCGCGTGCCACGCGCGGCCCAGGCCGATCTGTCCGCGTCCGGGCAGGGAGATCAGCGGGTGGAGGTTGCGCTGGTCGTCGCGCGCCGTGAACTCGCCGGGAACGGTCGACACCTTGTCCTTCGTGAACTTGAGCCACTCGGATCCGGGTGTGCAGTGATTGTTCCAGTACAGACGTGGGTGTGATGCGAGGACCTCCCAGCCGGAACGGATGAGGAAGCCCATCATGATGAAGTTGATGAAGTGGGTGATCCTCAGCCAAGCGGGAAAAAGTGTCGAGGTCGACGGCACCGGCTGCGCTGGCCATTGCTGCGAGCGCGTGCATTGCGGTTCCTCCTGTGTGGCGTGAACGATAGAACGCCTCGCATATTAGAGGGGAAATGCACGCGAAAAATAGGTGTCAAATCACCGTGTTAGTGTGATCTGCTACAAGTTGCGAACTTGTCAAGCGTTATTTGAGTGGATAAAAAGCCATTCTTTTGAAAAAGCTGATGTTTGTAAAATGCGGGTAGGCCCATGAAAAAACGAGGCCGGGGCCAGGTCGTGCGTTGACCCATCCCCGGCCTCGTCCCCGGAGATGTGAATGGCCTACAGGCGCGGGATGTTGCGCATGTTGGAGGTGGCCATCGAGAAAGCCTCGGCGATGCCGCGGTTGAGAACGATCTTGCTCATCGCGGTCGCGAAGCCGACGACCTGGCCGCCCCGTGATGGTGATGGAAGCGACAGTGCGTTCGGATCCGTGATGACCTCAACGAGGGCGGGGCCGGGCGCAGCGAACGCCTCGCGGTACGCGTCCTCCAGGCGAGAAGCATCCTCGACGCGCTCTGCATGGAAGCCAATTGCGCGGGCGATCTCCGCGTAATTCGTATCAGGGACATCCGTCTGGAAGTCTGGGAGGCCGTTGACCAGCATCTCCAACTTCACCATGCCCAGCGTCGAATTGTTGAAGACGACCACCTTGACCGGCAGGTCGTACATCTTCGCGGTGATGAGCTCGCCGAGAAGCATCGAGAGCCCGCCGTCGCCCGACACTGACACGACCTGGCGATCCGGGTAGGCGACCTGAGCGCCCAGGGCCATCGGCAGGGCGTTCGCCATCGACCCGTGCAGGAGGGAGCCGATGAGACGGCGCGTGCCGAGCGGATCAATGTAGCGGGCGGTCCACACGTTGCACATGCCCGTGTCCGCGGTGAAAATCGCGTCCTTCGCGGCCGTCTCATTGAGGAGGTGGGCGGCGTACTCGGGGTGGATCGGGCGCATCTTCTCCACGTTGCGCGTGTAAGCGCCCACGGGAGCGTGCATGATCTCCGAGTGCTTCTTGATCTTGGACTTCAGGAAGGAATCGGAGCGGTTCGCGCGCAGGTGGGGGAGGAGTGCCTCGATGAAGGGCTTGACCTGCGCGTGGATCGCGAGGCCGACGTCCGTGCGGCGGCCCAGCTTCTCCGCGTGCGTGTCCACCTGAATGGTCGGGGTGTCCGGCAGGAACTGGTCGTAGGGGAAGTCGGTGCCCAGCAGGATCAGCACGTCAGCGTCGTTCATGCCCTCGGCGGCCGCGCCGTAGCCCAGCAGGCCCGTCATGCCCACGTCGAAGGGGTTGTCGTACTGGATGAAGTGCTTGCCGCGCAGCGAGTGGCCGATCGGTGCCTTGAGGGCATCCGCCAGGGCGATGACCTCGTCGTGGGCTCCCTCAACACCGGCGCCGGCGAAGATAGCGACCTTGTCGGCCTTGTTCAAGAGCGCTGCGGCCTCTTCAATATCGGTGGCGTTGGGAGCAAGCGTCGCGGGGCGTGCGGGCGCGTAGGTGGGAACGTGCTCAACGGCCTTGAGGTCAGAGACGTCGCCGGGCAATGTGATGACCGAGACGCCGCCCAAGCCGACCGCGTGGCGGATCGCCGAGTTCACCGTGCGCGGTGACTGTGCCGCGGAGGAGATGAGCTCGTTGTAGACTGAGCACTCCTCGAAAATGCGGTCCGGGTGAGTCTCCTGGAAGTACATCGTGCCGATCTGAACGCTCGGGATGTGCGAGGCGATGGCCAGGACAGGTGCGCCCGTGCGGTTCGCGTCATACAGGCCGTTGATGAGGTGCAGGTTGCCTGGGCCGCACGAGCCCGCACACACGGCGAGCTTGCCTGTCAGCTGAGCTTCGGCCGACGCTGCGAACGCCGCCGCCTTCCTCGTGGCGCACGTGGATCCAGTCGATGCCGCCCTTCTTCGAGCCGCCGGTTTTTGCGCACGGCGTCGACGATGGGGTTTAGTGAATCGCCGACAATGCCGTAGATCCGGTGTACCCTGCATCAACAAGCTGGTTCACGATCTGTTCCGCTACGTTCATGCCATCTCCTTAAATTGATTGGCTGCGGCCTTGTAAAACCACCATACGCGCGACTAAGGTCCTATGTCGCCTCGGCGTGATCGACGGATCAAGACGAGGTGTCGGTGGAAGAGGTCAGTGTTCCTCCGATAGGATGGCACCGCCCCAATAGCTCAGTCGGTCAGAGCAGCGGACTCATAATCCGTGGGTCGTCGGTTCAAGCCCGACTTGGGGCACCATCATCCCAGTCCGGGTATCGCCAGCGTCGCGCCTGACGAACACGCC
>BNJV01002428.1_pt1 | contig 10233 bp, 7 predicted proteins | sample 8540591 | NCBI WGS metagenome assembly BNJV01 (sample SAMD00202457, study PRJDB9452) | human saliva metagenome | host: Homo sapiens
AAAATCATCACCTCCGTGCAATAAAAAAATTCTCTTGATCGTAAATAATGCATGATTTTAATGTTTTATTCACAATCAAAAGCATTTTTAGTCAGAATGCACTTTACATCCTGACAAACCCTTCCAAAACTCAATATATTCCTATATTGGAATATAAGAATATACGCTATTAATGCATTAAAATACAGCAAATGACAGCTTTTTACCACTGTCCAGCTGATAACCTTTCACGTTCTCCGCCCTCTAGAGCATACCCCTAAGAACAAAATAGTTTAGGTCACATATACTATATTTATGTGCCGAGAGGTTCTCGTGTAGAAGCATTTTTTCCTATATTTTTCTCCATATTTAAAACCGCTACCGACCGTGATATTCTCAAAGGGTTTAGACCCTTAATACGGAAACAACACACATTCTGTAGTAACGAGAGGACCATCATGGTCACTATCATCGTGGCGGCACACGGGGAGTCAGCACCCGCGCTCTTAAAGACCGCCAGCATGATCCTCGGAAACCTCGATAACGTGTATCCGGTGACATTTCTTCCCGGGCAGGGTCCGGAAGATTTGATCGAAGAGTACACGCGCATCGTTGCGGAAACAGGATCCGAAGAAACCTTTATTCTCGTCGACCTCTTCGGCGGCAGTCCCTACAATGCGGGCGCTCGATTCGCGGCAGAACACGAAAATATTGATGTTGTCGCAGGCGTCAACGTGCCGATGCTCATCGAAGTTATCAGCGGCGCCGGTCGCAAAAATGCAACCCTCAAGAGCCTGGTTGCCAAAGCCCATAAGGCGGGCGTGAAGGGTATTCGCTCCTTCCAAGAAGCCAACCAACCGGTACAGGAAGAAAAGCCTTCTCAAGAGGCAAAACCCGCCGAAACACCGGCGGCACCGGAAATACCCGCAGAACAACAGGTTGAAGGCGGGCATATGGATGCTATTTTTACGCGCATCGACTCCCGCCTGATTCACGGGCAGGTCGCGGGCACCTGGGTTCCTTATGTGGCACCGCAAACCTTTATTGCCGCATCGGATGCAGCCGCCCACGACAACCTCCGCAAGACCCTGCTGCTGCAGGTGGCGCCCGCCGGAGTCAAAACCAATGTGCTCGATATTGCTAAAGCGGGGCGCGTATACAACAATCCCAAGTACACCGGCATGAAAACCATGTTTGTACTCGAATCCCCGGTCGATGTGGTGCGTCTAATAGACGAAGGCGTCGAAATTCCAGAGGTCAATGTTGGCGGCGTAACCTACAAAACCGGTATGACGCAGCTTTCTGAGGCAGTTTACGCATCCGAGGAAGACCTCGACGCATACCGTGAACTTCTCAAACGCGGCGTCAAGCTGTACGTACAGCAGCTTCCCAACCACAACCCCGTCGATCTGGCAAAAATTTTGAAAGAGAAAGGTCTCGCCTCATGAGTCCCCTCGCATTTATTCTCGTCATTGTGGTGGCGTTCATTGCGGGTGTCGCATCCGTGGTGGACGAACGCCAGTTCCACCGCCCCTTAGTAGCATGTACCCTCATGGGTTTCGCCCTCGGCGACCCCACCACTGGCATTATCTTGGGCGGTATGCTCGAACTCATTGCCCTCGGGTGGATGAATGTCGGCGCGGCGATGGCGCCCGATGCGGCGCTCGCATCATGTATCGCAACGGTCGTCGTTATTCACGGTCACCTTGATAAAGCGCAGGGCATCGCCGTTGCTATTCCGATTGCCGCAGCCGGGCAGGTACTCACCATTTTCGTGCGAACTATTACCGTCTTCTTCCAACATCAAGCCGACCGGTTCGCCCAAACGGCGAATTTCCGGGGTATTGAGCTCATGCATATCAGCGGCATGGTTCTGCAAGGTTTGCGCGTAGCTGTCCCAACCGCTGTGGTTGCCCTTATTAACTCTGCAACCCTGCAGAACTGGCTGCAGTCTATTCCTGCTGAGGTGACGAACGGCCTGCGTATCGCTGGCGGCATGATTACGGTGGTCGGTTTCGCCATGGTCATTAACATGATGAAGTCCCGCGCCCTCATGCCGTTCTTCTTCCTCGGATTCATCGCGGCAGCCGCTATTCCGGCGTCCCAGGAAATCACGCTCAGCGGCGGCAACAAGGATGCTATCGGCAACCTTGCCGTAACGCTGGCAGATCCCGCGCAGCTGAACCTAGTCGCGATCGGTATTGTCGGGGCGTGCCTGGGACTGCTGTATACCCAGCTGAATCCAATCTTCCATAAGAGTGAGGCGGCACCAGCAGCCGCACGCCCAGCCGACGACCTCGACAACGAGCTTGAGTAGGAGCGAATCATGACTGAGAACACTCAAGAAAAAGTAACCGCCGAGGTTCCCGACCTCACCAGGCGCGACAAGATTGATACCTACATCCGCTCCACCTTCCTGCTCGGCTCCTTCAACTTCGAGCGTATGCAAGCCATTGGTTTTGCGGTGTCGATGATCCCCGCGATTAAACGTTTCTACACCAAGAAGGAAGACCAGGCGGAAGCACTCACCCGTCACCTGGAGTTCTTCAACACCCAACCCTGGGTCGCGTCCTCCATTATGGGTGTGACTGCCGCTATGGAGCGCGAAAAGGCAGCCGGTAAAGAAGGTATTGACGATGCCGCCATCACCAACGTGAAGGTTGGTCTAATGGGTCCGCTCGCGGGCGTGGGCGACCCGATTTACTGGGGTACCGCGCGCATCGTGCTGGCGGCGGTGGGCGCATCCTTCGCTATTGCGGGCAATATTCTGGGACCGCTGATTTTCTTCTTCGGAATGACCGCGATTCGGTGGGCGACCCGCTGGTACGGCTTCAAATATGGGTACGAAAAAGGTACCCAAATCGTGGGCGAAGCGGGCGGTAACACCCTGCAGAAGATTACGCAGGGCGCCTCGGTGATGGGTCTGTTCGTGATGGGATCGCTCGTGTACCGGTGGACGACCATCAACATTCCGCTCAAGCTCACGGAATACGAACAAAACGGTAAGAACGTTGAGGTCACCGTGCAGTCGATGATGGATCAGCTGCTGCCCGGGCTTGCCGCACTGGCTCTGTGTTTCCTGTGCATGTGGCTTCTGCGCAAGAGGGTTAACGCCATTTGGATTATTTCGGTCTCTTTGCCGTGGGTATTGCAGGTTCCTACCTCGGGTTCTTGTCACTTCCCTCCTAGGTCTGGGTGACCGTTTGATAACCTCGCGGGATGCGCGCTCCGGTAGACTGGTACCGGGCACGCATCCCGTGATTTTTAGCCACCGCACAGACCTGAGGAATCCCATGAAAAAACTGATGGCATTCGATCTGGATGGTACACCCTAGAACATAAAAACTTTTGTTTATGTACTTAGACTCAAGAGCTATTGATATGTATTTCTGAATATCAGCCCTGGCGGTTATTAAGTCTTGTGTGAATCAACGGCAAAAGAAGTCGATCGACATCCGCTTTGAATTGTGGGTCTGACAGATATTTAACGGCGAAGTCCTGGTTTTGATTCATACGATCCAGGACGATGTCTTGGATCCGCTCGTCGTAGACGATGGAGAACATATCCAGTGAGTTATGGGCACGTGACTTGACCTCAGCGTCTTCGATCATATCTTCAGTGAGCTGCTCGATGACTTTATCCATGTGGGTGAACTCGGTTCCCCAGCGGTCGTTGAGCTTGGAGATGATGTTGGACAGGTTGTCTTTCTCATCTTCGCTGACTCTTCCCGCGTCGGGGTTGTTCGACAGCTGGCCTTCCTCGTTATCAAGGTCAATGGAGCCTTCGTAGACCTTCTGGAGGCGGTAGTATTGCAGCGCAACGTCGTCTTCCAAGTGCGGGGCGGGATCCCCATCAATGTGAAGCTTACGAACCAGGAGCTTGGTGTAGGCTGCGAAGCGGTGCAGACGAGCGTCGTCGTAGCGAATGATATGGGTCAGAAAGTCGTAGTTACGATTGAACTTGTTTATCTGTGCACGAACTTCGATCTTATCCTCATCGTCTAGCTCGTTAAACCGACCAACAGCAGGGTCAAGGTAGGCGTTAAGGCGACTGAAGTCGAGGTTGGTTTGCTTCTTTGCTTTGGTAAAGAACACTTTAGCAAAGCCCTCGATCTCTTTGTCCGTCCATAGGTGGTAGGAGGCAAGGGAATGGTAGAGGTCGTAGACGATATTCGGGTCAGTATCTTCAGTAATGCCCGTGGAGATGTAGTAGTCTTGGAAAGACTTCTGGATGTCTTCAGCGGTATTGACGAAGTCGAGCACGAACGTGTCGGTCTTTCCCGGATGCATACGATTGATCCGCGACAGTGTCTGTACTGCTTTCACGCCGTGGAGTTTTTTATCCACATACATCGTGTGCAGCAGCGGCTGATCAAAACCGGTCTGATACTTTTCGGCAACCAATAACAACTGGTACTCACCAGTAGCAAACTTCTCGGGCAGCTCTGTTTCGGGAATTTCATTGAGTTGTTCTTCGGTATATTCCACGCCCTGATCCTCGACGGCACCAGAAAAAGCCACTAAGACACCCAGATCCTTGTAATTCATGTTTTTGATATAGTCGCGGAATGCGAAGTAGTAGCGCACTGCATGCAGACGTGAGCCTGTCACCAGCATAGCTTTGGCGTTGCCACCGATCTTATGGGCAACGTTGGCACGGAAATGCTCAATGATGATCTCGGCCTTCTGCCGCAGGTTGTACGGGTGCAAGCTTAGGTACTTACCTAGTGCTTTGTTGGCTTGCTTCGTTGAGTACTCGGGATCGTCGGATGTGGTTTTTCCTACCCGGTAATACGTCTGGTATGTAGTGTAGTTCTTCAACACGTCAAGAATAAAGCCCTCTTCAATCGCTTGGCGCATCGAATAGACATGGAATGGACGCGGGGTAGCATCAGGTACTGGGGTACCGAAGATTTCAAGTGTCTTTTGCTTCGGGGTTGCGGTGAACGCGAAGAACGACAAGTTTTCTTGGAAGCCTTGCGTACGCAGCTCTTCAGCGATCTGCTCATCAATCTCAAGCTGTTCTGCCTCAACCTGGGCTTCAGCAGCCGCATAGCGTTCCAGCAAGTCCTCCTCAGAATCCTTACCCGCAGTGGAAGTATCGGCAAGAACTTGTTTAAGTTTCTCCGATGCCTCGCCTGTCTGCGACGAATGTGCCTCGTCCACAATCACCGCGAACCGTTTTCCGGTGGTGGCGACCTCACCGACATCAACAAACGGGAACTTCTGCAGCGTCGAGATAATGATTTTCACCCCGTTAGCAAGAGCCTCGGTCAGTTGGCGAGCGTTCTTGTCAACCTTGACCACCACACCGCTGGTGTGGTCCATCGAGTAGATCGTATCTTGGAGCTGCTTATCCAGTACACGGCGGTCAGTGATCACGATGATTGAGTCGAAGACAGCACGCTGTTGGTTATCATGTAAATTTGATAAATGGTGCGCAAGCCATGCGATTGTGTTTGACTTACCCGAGCCAGCCGAGTGCTGCACAAGATAGTTCTTCCCTGCACCGTTAGCCTTTGCATCGGCCACGAGAGCGCGCACCGCGTCAAGCTGGTGGTAGCGCGGGAATATCAGTTTATTCTTGCGTGAGTCATTCTTATACGGATTGAACTGGACGAAGCGATGCAAAATGTCGAGTAGGGAATCCTTTGCCAGTACATCCTCCCATAGATAGGAGGTCTTGTACTTGCCTGCCACCGGCGGGTTACCCGCTCCATTCTTGTAGCCACGATTGAATGGCAAGAATACAGTGTCCATACCAGCAAGCTTGGTCGTCATCCACGCCTCGTCAGTATCAACCGCAAAATGAACCACGGCACGGTGGTTGAGCCTGAACAGATCCTCAGACGCAGAACGAGAGCGCTTGTACTGATCTATTGCGTCTCGGTAAGTCTGCCCGGTGAGTGGGTTTTTCAACTCCAATGTCACCACCGGAATACCATTCACGAACAACACAGTGTCCACAGAGTTCTCATTCCTCGTGGAATAGCGCAGCTGCCGCACCACCGTCATCCGGTTCGCCCAGTATTTCTCAGCCAACTGTTCGTTCAGATCTGAGCCAGGGGCGAAACACCAGCTCGAACCGCTTACCAAGATCTTCAACGCCACGACGCAGCACCTCAACCACACCACGCTGTTCAAGCTCACGCGCCACGCGCTTGCAGAACTTCTCACCAGCCTTCGAACCGTGAATACGCTCCAAACGCGCCCATTCCTGCGGCTGAGTCTCACGCACAAAATCCAGCAAGTCCTGCGGATACAGACCTAATTCTCTATCGTAACCAGACGGGCTACGGGACTCGTAAAGGTCGAACTCTGAAGCCCCAAAATGTGTCAGCGAATACTCAATCTCGTCTTCAAACCTGCGCTCAGATATGTCCATTACGCCACCTCTCCCACACGGATCTTGCCCGTTACAACATCATTGATAATCTGCTTACGATACTGCTCCAGAAGCTCAATCTGCCTGTTGATCCCCGCAACAGTCGATTCAATCTCGGCATACTTATCTTCGATACAGTCAGCGATCGCAACTTGTTCTTCCAGTGGAGGCAAAGGAAACTTCATATTCAAGAAGACCTTTGGCTGAAGCCGCCATCGACCAAGATTGGAGACTCCCTGACCAAAACGGTAGAAAATGCGTCGCGTGTAACCCATTTGCAAGATATGGGTGAAGTACCTGGGCTCTGCTGCAATATGTGAACGTAAGCGAAATACCCGATAATCAGGGCTGGTGATCCCATCATATTCACTACGATCTACCCACCCGGTAAGAAGATCCATACTGTTCATGGCGTAGTCGCCAACATCAACACGTTGATAAGCGTCATAAGATTCAGCAAGCTGACCAAAATGTGAGCTCAAATCCTTTGGGACAATTCCTTTTTGGGTGATAGATAAAATTTGATCGGAGAATTCAGGCTCAATTCTCTTAACTATCTTGAAAAGACGGCGAACCGGGATGGTCGACCATGTATTAGGTATAGATCCAATCCAATCAACATTGCTTTCATGAGTGGCCACGTTGGGCTCCAGTCCGGATGTTAGAATATCCCACACAAATTCACGCCGATACTGTTCCAGCAACTCGACCTCACGACGCAACTTCTCAATCAGTCCGTCAATCCATAAAGTCTCACGATTAAGATACTGGACTATCTGACGAGATTCGTTTTGTGGGGGAACAATGCACCAAGCACTCTTGATCACTTTTTGACTTGGGTGAAATACCTTCGTCCCCATCATATGAGGACGGATTTGTTCCCTGAAAAATAGTGAGTCAAATAGGTATGCCGTATAGTCAACATCCATATCAGAATATGGGGTCAGCACAATCGTGTCAGTTCCTGCAATAGCACTTCGGTTCCCGCGAATTAACGTGAAATTCCCGCTGCCTTCATAGTCTTCTGAAGAACCAGCGAAAAGAAACTGACCAGCACTGACATACTCACTCACCCCAAACCGCAAAGGCTCATCAATTCGACCTAACCTCGCTGTATTTATATCAATCGCGAAGTGGTAGTCACCATGAATATCACCATAGTGAATACAGGCCACCCCAGTATCTCCCATATCGGCTCTTCCGATAGTGTATCCACGTGAAAAGCGAAAGAGGTAACGAGCTTTTATCATGCGCCAACCAACTGGCAAGCATAATTTCATTTTTTTCATCGTTTCACCTGCTCATCGAAAAGTTTGGCAATATCGGCTTGAACACTTGCGGAGAGTGTTTGGATTTCTGCGAGGGTTTCTACGGGGTCGCCAAGTTCTTCGTACTTGTAGAAGTAGCGGGTGAAGGGAATCTCATAGCCGACTTTAGTCTTGTCGCGGTCGATCCATGCGTCTGGCGCATACGGGATGACCTCTCGCTGAAAATAGGCTTCAATGTCTTCTCGGAAAGGGATCTGTTCCGTGTCGCGCAGGTCTGCATCTGGCTCGGGGTTACCCTTCGCATCAAAGCAAATATCGGCGTCAGGGTTCCTAGTGCCGAGTTCTGCAACAACCTTACGCAGTACTGCTGAGCCAATTCTCTCACCCCGTGTCTTAATGCCTTCACGTATCAAGTCGGTGAACTCATCTCGGTTGAGGTATACCCGTTCGGCATCGAATGCAGTTAGGGTGGCGACGATCGAGTCTTGGAGTCGTTTTCCTGTCTCAATCTGTTCTGTGCGGGCTGGTTCAGTTCGCTTCTTAGATATTGCGAGATCCGTGAAGGCCTTGGACTTTTGGAGCATCTCGATCGTTTCCGAAGTCACTTGGAAGCTCATTCGCAGGGGTCGTTCAACGGTGATCTCGTGATAGGCGAAATCTTTGGTGTCGAAGATCTTTGACACTTCGGTTTCCATAAACCCGCCGTAAATCTGCGTAATATCTGCAATGTTATCTTCACTAAGCTCTTTACGCTTCTCACCTAGGGGTTTGCGCATCCGCTGAAAGTAGCTCGTGGCGTCGATGAGCTGCACTTTATTCTTTCGTTTGCGTTCCTTCCTGTTGGAGAGCACCCAAATATAGGTAAGGATGCCGGTGTTGTAGAACATTTGGTCCGGCAGGGCAATGATTGCTTCGAGCCAATCATTTTCAAGGATCCAACGTCTGATTTCTGATTCTCCTTGCCCTGCGCCTCCGGTGAACAAGGGGGAACCATTGAACACGATGGCGATACGCGTACCAGGTGCATTCACCGGGTCCTGCAGATCATAGGGTTTCATTTTCGAGATCATGTGCTGTAAAAAGAGGAAGGAACCATCAGATTTTCGCGGCGTACCCGCCCCGAAACGTCCCTGCCAACCCTGACGTTCTTCCTCCTCAAGTATCGGGTCCGCATATTTCTTCCAGTTCACGCCGAACGGTGGATTGCACAACATGTAGTCAAACCGCCGACCGGCTGTCTGATCGTTTGTTAAAGAGTTTCCAAAGTAAATACGCTCTTGGCGCTCACCTTTGATCATAATGTCAGACTTTGCAACTGCATAAGTCTGAGGGTTAAGTTCTTGACCGTAGACCTCCAAACGAGCCGTGTCGTCAAGGTCTTTAATGTGCTGAGAAGCGATGGATAGCATGCCCCCTGTACCAGCTCCTGGATCGTATAGCGATGCCATTGCTCCACCAGCGCAGAGTCGGTTGAAATCTTCTTCTGGATTAAACAAAATGTTGACCATTAAACTGATGACTTCACGCGGGGTGAAGTGTTCACCAGCAGTCTCGTTTGACAGTTCAGAGAATCGACGAATGAGCTCTTCGAAAATGTAACCCATCTGCGTATTTGAGACCACATCAGGATGAAGGTTGACCCTGGGTGAAGTGAATTCACTCAGCACGTGATAGAGCAGGTCAGCTTTATCGAGGCGTTCAATAACGTTGTAGAAGTCATAGGCCTCCATCACCTCACGCGCAGACGGGGCAAATCCCTGGACATAGTAACTCAGGTTCTGCTCAAGGTTGTCCGCATCATTGAGGAGGGTCTTGAGTGTGAAGTTTGAGGTGTTCCAGAATGGGTAACCAGTCACCTTGGCGTACTGTAGCTCCTTGACTTGCTCGGGGACCGAAGTGACCTTGATGTCTAAGACTGCTTGTTTTGTGTCGACAAGGACAGAGTCGAGGCGGGTGAGCACGGTGAAGGGCAAAATGACATCGCCATATTCATGCTCTTTGTAGTCGCCACGCAAAATCTCTGCGATATTCCAGATGAGGGAAACATGGTTAGTTAGCCTGTCAGTGTTCACTGGTATATATTCCTTTATTTATCAGCCGTTCCATAACGTTCAGACAATATCAGAGCTGCAATCGGCTGCCATAACGCGTGGAGTAAAGAGTCGTCCCCTGGTCTGCAATTTCCCAGATCAAGTGGGAGTCCTAGCCATGCTCTAACTCACCGATGTCGATATGTAACATAGTGAATTTGGACGGGTTGTATATATCGAACTTCTCTGTGATGAGATCAGGAAAAAATCCTCTCAATACACACTATTCCGGCTTAGTAACAGAAGCGTATGCTCATAAGTAGAACCAACCCGAGCTACATCCGATTCCTCACTTTAATACTTGCCTCCATAGTACCTCAACCAATACCCCTGAAATCGCAGTACTTCCTTCACTATCAACTACTCTCTGGTATTTATATGGTGTGGCAAGACCGACTTATATCTTCTGATTGATAAACTTGAAATTTCCACTTTCAGAGGGTGCCAGAGTAAAACATCTGAGTGACCGTTTGATAACCTCGCGGGATGCGCGCTCCGGTAGACTGGTACC
>BNJV01002498.1_pt1 | contig 10223 bp, 8 predicted proteins | sample 8540591 | NCBI WGS metagenome assembly BNJV01 (sample SAMD00202457, study PRJDB9452) | human saliva metagenome | host: Homo sapiens
AAAGGAGATCACGAAATCTGTCCCCATTATCCAGAAATATTTAGAAAATGTGAAAAGATATCTCTGATGATTTACATGGTTAGATAAAATGGATGAAAAGTTGAAACTACCGGTTGAAGATTTGTGAAGAAATTAGAAAAGAATTTAAAAACGCTAAAACGAAAACAGAACATTGTAAATTTAATGAAGGCAGATTTCTCTTTGTAAAATCAGTAGAAGAGAATGTGCTGGCAGAATCTCAATGGACGTTTCTAAACTAAGAAAAGATGTATTTTGAAAAGAACAAAAACTCATGGTTTAGCTCATCTTATGGGAAAACCTTTAATAATAAAAGCGATTGTCATAAAATAAGTGATGTCAAACATATTGATTTGAAAGAATTATCTATGTTTGGCATTGCCTCTCACAAGCTATCATGGATAATATTTTTATTATGGAGAAGCTATTATTTTGCATTTTACCTTTAAACCTGAGGAAAATGATATGGTTTATTTGTGTTAGTGAAAGTAATATGGTATAGATAAAAATATTGCATACACCTAAGCTGTCATGGACTTATATATAGAGAAATTCCTTTCTGATTATGAAAAACTGATCAGTGAATTAAAAATTGAAAGTGCTCAAACTCTTAGAAGAGAAGGAATAGGTTTTGTGTCAGGATACTAGCAACATCGAAAGTGAAATGCAGAAGTCAAAGTCTACCTCCTTTCTGGGAAAATATATATACGTAATGTACCCGATTTCGAAAAATCCAGATCACAGAGAATTGAAAAGAAAAATAAAGCCTTTGGACCCTGGACGCAGATAAAACTTATGAAGAGAGAATTTATGTTGGAGGTTAAATAATGTTTTTCTCTTAGGATATCGAGTATGTCTAGCATTACTCACTTTGATAGATGTGTCAATATGCCCTTTTCACACTTTCCTAGGCTAGAGAACATTATGTTTTATTGGTAACTCTCCTTTACAAGGCACAACAGCACTTGGTACTTTTGGACTGGTCAATTTAATTCTCTAGTCTATGCGTTGTCATAGCGAAAGTGTAAAGTGCTGGCAGGTAGTTCATCGTTAATTACAGTACATGTTGTACTTTTCAATTTATAGAAGAACAGTTATCTTTTCTCATTCCTATTTGACACCGCGACAAACATAATAGAAATATAAAAGTTCACCTTTTATATATTTTTAGTCCCCAAGTCTCTCTTATATCTTGTGCTACTTTTAAAATAGTGGATAGAATTTTGATTACGTACAGAGAAAACTAAAGAAGTGAGCAGAAGATTATTTTACCATTCATGACAGTAGAAGAAGATTCTTACACATCCATATATTAAATTTATGCGCACCCTTCGCTGTCAGATTTATATCTCTACTGGAAATGGAGATACAGAATTTTAGCAGATACAGTGCTCTAAATTTTCGTAAATGAAAAGGAATTTTTGAACAAGCCAGCAGCAACAAGTATAAGATTACTCAAAGATGCGTTGGAACAGATACTTCTGAAAATCAGACTTCATAGTTTTAAAAAGAGAAATTTATTATTTATTATCTTTGAGGATTATAGAATGAATGAAAATAAAAATGGGCTATATTTATGACGACATTAGATATGTATATCTAATCTGCAAGATTTAATTTACAAGCATAATTTTTATCTTGTTAATATTATCTATTTCTTTTTCTGGTATTGTATTATCCTTTTGAGATCTTAGTTCCTATGATAAAATAAAAATATTTTTGTTTATAATGCAATGTTAGTCTTTATAATCTTTATGGATATTGATAAATACTCATTATACAGAAAAATATTACAAGAGTTTAATGAGCTGGAAGTTCCAAGAGAATTTGAAATTAAAGCTTTTAAAAAGAAGAATAATTCTCAAATGATAGTACCGTTATTATTTTAATGAGTATGTTTGCTTTTGAACAAAAAGCTTTACTTTGATTATCTATTCAGCTTAATCTTAAGTGTGAATATGTGCTTTATGTTCTATAGAAGCCTTTAGAAAATTTCAAAATAGTAAGTATTCTTTAAATATAAAAGGAAATACTCTAAAATATTCTATGAAAATAATGAAAAAGAAATTATTACGACAGAGAATATAAATTATGTCAGCTGCTCTTCGTCGGGAAAAGAGGAAAGGAAAGAAAACCCACTTTTACATTTTTGACTTAGAAGAAAGAATTCTTGCTGAAATGACTATAGAAGTTACAGATTATTTTAGATTAAAAAGATATTTATATATAATGTGGAAATAGTTGATGACCATGAATGGAGTTAAGACATGTGATATTCAAATTACCTAGACATACCAAAAGTATTTTAGTTTTTAGCTTTAATATCTTGAGCTCTATAAGTACAAATATATATGATAAAACTTGAGGTAAAAATATTATTTTTAGCTGGAACTGGTGAAATAGTTTTCTAGCTTATATCTTCTTTCAAAATAAATGTTCATGCTAGAGAAAAGATTGCAAGAAATTGATAGAATTATCAGATAAATTTGAAATTAAATCTTTAAGAAAAATACTTTGTATATTTTTATCATATCATACTTTTTATTATATTAATTTTCATCTTATTTTTCTGATAAATATATTATTAAAAGAGTTTGACATACAAAACACATTTTTATAGTATTATTTTTAATTGAATTATAATCTTTAATTACTATAATTTTTAAGAGAAACTAAAAGCTGAAAAATATTTTTAACTATAAATGGAAAAACTATAAAAATATATTATGAAAAATAATGAAAAAGAAGTTATTACAACAGATAATATAAGTCAAGTTAGATTTTTATGTTATTGATAGTGGAAGAGGAATAGGAAAGAAAAACCTAGCTTACAAATCTTTTGATAAATGAAGAAAAATACTTGTTGAAATGACTATAAGTGCTAATGATTATTATTTATTAAAAAGTATTTTTGAAAAATACAATGTAAGAATAGATAATCAATATAGAGAATTCTAAAAAGAATAGGTGAAAAATTATGGAATTATTAGAAAAAGATGAAGAGTATATTAGTTCCTTACTCAAGCAAGGGAAAAAGTAGAGGCTATAGCTTTTGTAAAAATAAAACAGGAATGACTTTAAAAGAAGCTAAAGATTATATTGATAAAAAGTCTTTCTATTTCAGAAAAGATGAACAATACTTATCTTCTGATCAATGAAAATAAAGAATTAGAGGCAGTTGTTTTTTCTCATAAAAATAAGGATATGTCTTTATTGGAAGCAAAAATTAGTACAGATAGGTTAATTTTAAAGAAAACATTGAAACTAATAAAAAGGTCCTCTAAATTTGGCTATGTTTATGATGAAGAATTAAATACTTTTGTTCCAAACTTAGTTAGGCAAAAGAAAGTACTAAAAATAATGCTAAATATTTTTCTAGTACTCTAGTTATTACATTAATTCAGTTCATATTTTTTTAGATAGAAGCTCAGATATAAAAATGATAATTTTTAAATTTTCTATCTCAGGTATTTTAGTTTTAATTATAACTTTCACCTCTAGGTAGCTTTAAGTATCCACTATATAGAGAATAAATTGAAAAACTTAAAAATCTAGAACTTTCAAATCAATTTGAAGTTAAAGCTTTCATTAGTAATTTTCATTTGTCTCTTACACGTCCTATTAATTTTATATTTATTATTATAATACCTATTTTACTTAAAAATAGAGTATAAAGACTATAAGGGAATTTTTATTTCTTTTGGCTGATTGCAATCACAGTTGCTGGTATTTATGAACCTTAAAAATGTTGAAGTATAAAAATATTTCTCAAAAGATAGATAGCAGAGAAATTACTTTGTTATATGATAAGAATGAAATAAAATCTATAAAATTTGAGAAAATAAATTTTATTAAATTTTTATACAAAAATTTAAGGAGGAGAAAATGATATTCCTACTATAGAAATTTTTGATATGGAAAAAATATATTTACTGAGCTAGATATAAAAATAAGTGACTATATTCTATTAAAAATGTATTTTTGAAAAATATAAACCATCGGTGAAAGATGAGTTTAAGAAAATTTAATTCAAGAGGGAGTTTTTAAATGAGAGCCAAACTGATGGAGAAGATGAAATCTTGTTTTTGAATCAGGAGAATTAGAAATGGCTACTTATGAAGCATTTTATTAAAATAGGAGAAAAGATAAATGTATATAGAACATATAGCAATGTATGTAAATGATTTAGAAAAACTAAGGAATTTTTATAAAATATTTAGGTGCAAAATCAAACAATATTTATCATAATAAAAACTGATTTTAAATCTTATTTTTAACTTTTGACAGTGGTTGCTGTTTAGAGATTACGACTAAAACCAGAATTGGTTGATGATATAAAAGATTTAAAAAGAACAGGTTTTATCCATATCGTATCTCAGTGTTGGAAGCAAGAAAAGTAGATGAATTGGACTGAAATACTAAAAATAGATGGCTATGAAGTTATTAGTGGTCCAAGAACAACAGGTGATGGCTATTATGAAAGTTGTATTGTTGGTATTGAAGCGAAATCAAATAGAAATTACAGTTTAAGGAGAGTTTTACAGGAACAAAGATTTTGATACTAATATTCCAGATTTTTCAAGAAGAAAAAGGCTTTAAAAATAATATTATCTTTATTAGTTATATCCCTTATTATTTTTAGCAGTACAATTATTTTATATAGATGATTTGTCTTATCTTCAAGGAAATCTTACAATTATAAATTCTTTTTATAGCTTTTATCTTGTTATTTTTTTATATATTACCTTAACAGCAGATATGTATGTTACTATAAAAAAAGAATGAAAAGAAAAGAGAAAAAGTTGAAGTACCTAATGAATTTAGAGTAGATACATTTAAACAAACTTATTTTTATAATTTTATATACCATTATTTTAATAATATTTATTTTTTATTTTTTTGTGTTTAGTATAGTTTTTAAAATTGGAATATTTGGAATAATTTTAGTCTTCTTGGTATAGGTATATTTTCTTGTTTTCTTTCTGTTATGATTAAAAGTAGAAAATATTCTTTGGAAGTTAGAAATAGAAATATTAAAAGTTCTATACAAAAATCAAGAAATAGAAGTTCTTGAAATAAAAGATATACCTTTTTGTTGCTTTTTGGAAGTGGAAAAGAAAAAGGTGAAAAAGGTGATTATCCTATTATGGAAATTTGTAATATTAAAGGAGAAATTTTTAAGAATACTACTATCTTTAAGAAAATTATTGGTTGATGAAAAATATTTTTTTGAAATATGCTGTAGAAATTAGTGATACCCATGAAAATTAAGGAGAAAAATGGAAAACTTTATCTCAATATGAGTTTGAAAAGTACTCAGCAGAATGCAAACTAATAAAAATTTAGATTTCATGGAATATCTATATTCAGAGATTATGTAGAAGTTATAAAAGAATTTAAAGATTATTATGGTTTTATACATCTGGGTTGGTGAAAATTTTATTTTGTTTGTGTATATTTCTACCTTATGAAGATGGGTATACTTTATATATTTCAAAAGATAAAATTAATATTAGTAATATCTTCTTCAAACAGAGAAGAAACTCAAAAAGAGATTTGTTATAACTTAAAAAGAATATTTTAAGGTTATAGAACAAGGAAGGTTTAAAAAGGGATTAGATTATGAATATAGAACTAGCAAAAGGAGTTATTATCATTTCATTCTTGTAGAAATGAAAAATATTGATGATCCAAGATGGGAAAATGGATTTTTAGGAATTTTACGTCCTTTCCAAGGAGAGCTAAATGAAAAATTTCATTGAAGTAATGGAATGTTTAAAAGTATTAGTACCTGAAATTCAAAAAGAAAAATATAGATAAAAAAATATAGTTTCTGATATTATGAATATTATTCATTTTACAAAGAACTGGGTATCAGAAGAAGGAATATTAACTAGAAATAATAAAGTAACTACTGAGCAAACTAAATACCTATTAGCCTGGATTGATATCATAGAGACTTGTTTTATCTATTTACTAGAAGATGCAAGTGACATTGCTTTTTGATGATTACACTGCTTACTGTAATAATGAATATTTTTAATGTAGAAGGGAGTATTTTAATTGGAAGTTTTAGTTTATGTAATGCTCATGCCATTTTTTTATTCATTTTTATTTGTCATAGCTTATTTATTTAGAAAAAGAAAAGTAAAAATTTTATTTTCAGAATTTGATGATGGTGAAAAAGATTTAGAAACTAGAGAATTTTTTTAATAGGATATTTAAACTTGAAAGATTATCCAAACCATTTTTCTATGCTCAGGTAATATTTTTTAATAATAGATACTCTATTTATTTTATTTGGTGGCTATAAAACTTATCTTGAAGAAGTAGAATTTGTAAAAGAATTTCCAAAAATCATCATGAGTCCCTCTATCACCTCCTTTAATAAAAATTTATGGTACCAATTATAATGTGGTGTTTGTATTTTTCTCATTTATATATGTAATGATTTTGAAAAAGAAAGAAAATAGAAAAGAATTGAAATGTTAGATAATTTAGAGAATCTTAAAACATTTAAAATTTGCAAAAGAAGATTTCTTAAGGTCAGATAGAATACTTGTAACAGGAGTAGTTGGAGGTGATATAAAACTAGGAGATAGATACTTATTTTCCTTTTACCCAGTTTCTAGTAATTCCTTATATTTATATTCAAAAGATGAAAGTTAAAATATCTCGTAGGGTAAAAATGGACGTATTTATTACCTAGACATTGCTTTTAAAAAGACCTTTTCAGAATATAAAGATAGATTTTTGCAAAGAAGATGTTGCTGAAAAAGTTAGAGAATTTAGTTTAGAAAGAAAAAGACTTAAATGAAAAATAGAATACTAATTACTGTAATAATGAATATTTTTAATGTAAAAAGGAGAGTGTTTTTAATTGGGAGATTTAGCTTATATGATGTTTATGCCATTTTTATTCTATTTTTTAGCTTATTTATTTAGAAAAAGAAAAGTAGAAAAATTTTATTTGCAGAACTTGACGAAAGTGAAAAAGATTTAGAAGCTAGAGATATAATATATTGAAAAATGGAAAGATCAGCAAAAATCATTTTACTATCTAGAAGTAATATTTTTAATAATAGATACTTTTTATTCTATTTGGAGGCTATAAAACTTATCTCAAAGAAGTAGAATTTATAAAAGAATTTCCAAGTTTTTAGCATAAGTCCATTATCATCTGTTTTAATAAAAATTTATGGCACCAATTATTATAGTGGGTGTTTTGTATTTTTCTTATTTATATTTTGCAATGATTATGAAAAAGAAAGAAATAAAAGAATTACTGAAATGTTAGATAATTTAGAGAATGTTAAACATTTAAAATTTGCTAAAAAGAAGATTTCTTAAGGTCAGATAGAATACTTGCAACAGGAGTAGTTTCTATGAGTGATATAAAACTAGGGAGACAGATACTTATTTTCTGTTTACCCAGCTTATATAATTCCTTTATATTTATATTCAAAAGATGGAAGTTGAAAGATTTTTATAGACGTCATGGAGGAAGCATTTATTATTTAGATATTATTTTAAAGATCTTTTCAAAATATAAAGATATATTTTGCACAAAAAAGATGTTGTTGAAAAAGTTAGGAATTTATTTTAGAGAGAAATAAAGACTTAAGTAAAAAGAGAATACTAAGGGAATATTTAAAAGTTGAGAGGAGAAAGATGTATACTCAATGATTTTCATAATGATAATAATAAGTATTATAATGCTTGTGGTTACAATAAGTTTATTAAAAAAAGAAAAATTGGGAATGTTTCTATATAGAAAATGAAATTTTTATTTACTCTTTATTTGTAGAAAGAAATTCCACTTTCTAATATTAGAAATATAGAATTTGAAACTTTTTCGTTCACGTGGTAGCCATAGTGGAATAATAAGAGTATATCAAAAAGATGCAAAAGGTAGTTAAACGTTATTTTCAAACAAGTAAATTGGCATTTTTGTAAATGAACAAATGGTTTTAGAAGAAATAGAAAAATAACACCAATTTTTAAAAATATTATATTCCTTATACTATTAATAAAGAAAATAAAGGTTGTTTATAACAGCCTTTTTATTGATTAAATTAAAAAGGGAGTGTTTAAAGTGGACTTAATGCCATACAACATTTTTATATTTATATTGTTTATTTTAGTGTAGTGTTTTAATAATTAGAAAAAGATTAATAGCTATGCTTTTAGAAATTGATGAAGATTTAAAAATTTAGCACCTAAAGAATTTTTAAACATACTTAAAAGAGAAAAGTTTTCAAAAATAATTAACTATGTTGGATTTCTTTTCTTTTTATTATTTATATTTTTATTGTATTTTCGAGGATACCAAGAATATATACTTTTTAAAGAGGAATCTGATTCCTCAATTAATCCTCATCTCATTTATATTAGATAAATTTAAAATACCGATATTTATATGGTTTGTTGTTTCGCTAATTTACTATTTGCTTTATTGATAAAAAGAGAAAATAAAAGAATTTATGAAATGCTAGATAATTTAGAAAATTCTAAACTTTTTAAAATCAGCACAAGTGGATTTTATGACTCCAAATAAAATAGTTGAAAACTGGATTATTAGGAAACGATATAAAATTTGGAAGTAAATTTCTATTTGTTCTTTATCCAGGCTATATAATTCCTTATTGTTGGCTTAATGATGTAAAAACTATAGAAAAATCCTGGTAGATATGGAAGTAAATCACATTATGTAAATATTATCTTAAAAACTTCTTCTAAAACCCATAAATATAACTTCACAGAAATTTAGAAAAATAAGAGAGCTTTTTATATAAAGAACAGATAAAAATAATAGACAAAATATATAAAAATAGATATATCATATAATTTTTAGTATTTACACAATAAAAATAGTAGTATAATCAATAGGTTATTATTAGATACTAGGAGAATATAAAATGTATAAAACTAAAGATGTAGTTATTGACTGGTTTTGCACTTTTTGCAATGTTATTTGGTGCTGAAAATTTGATATTTCCACCGATGTTAGGTTATGAAACTAATTCAAGTTGGATAATGACAATGTTAGCATTTTACAGTAACAGGAGTAGGCTTTCCTTTCTAGGAATTTTATCTGTTTCAATTGCAGGAAATGGAATAAAAAATTTTTGCTAACAGAGTATCTCCAAAATTCTCAATAATTTTTGCAATTATCTCAATTTTGGCAATAGGTCCAATGCTAGCAATCCCAAGAACAGGAGCAACTGCTTATGAAATAACTTTTCTATATAATGGAATGGACAGTCCTATATATAAATATATTTACTTAATTGTTTACTTTGGAATAGTTATTTTATTCTCGTTGAGATCAACAAAGTTATTGATAGAGTTGGGAAAATATTAACACCAATATTATTAATACTATTATTTTTAATAATTGTAAAAGGGGGCATTTTTACTGATTTATCTGTAAAGCCAGATATTTATCCACATGCTTTTAAAAAGAGGTTTTTAGAAGGATATCAAACAATGGATACTATTGCTTTCTATTGCCTATGCTGGTATTATACTGACTGCTATAAAAAGGTGGAAGAACTTTGACTCAAAAACAAGAATTTTCTTTTTAATAAAAATCTGGTCTTGTAGCTATAATATCGTTAGCTTTTAATATATGGTGGTTTTGCATTTGTTGGAGCAAAAATGCACTTGTTTTAAAAACACTCAAGATAAAATAGAATTATTAGTAAGAACAACTTTTATCTTTTAGGTAGTTATGGAAATTTAGTATTAGCTGTTTGTGTTGCAGGAGCTTGTCTTACAACCGCAATAGGTTTGGTAGCTACTGTGGGAGAATTTTTAGTTCTATAACTTCTTTTAAATATGAAAAAGATAGTTATTTTTACAGTATTAATAATAAGTTTTGCTTTATCAGTTTTAGGGAGTTGAAAGTATAATTAGAATTTCAGTGCCAATATTAATCTTTATCTATCCTGTAACAATCTTTGATACTATTAAATTTATTTGGAAAAATATAAAAATGATTATGTCTATAAAGGTGTGGTATTTTTTTACAGGAATTGTTGGTTTGATAGAAAGTTTAGACTCATTGGGAATTGGAAAAATTATTATACAAAATTAGTCTTAGAAATACTTCCATTTTCAGACTATGGTTTAACTTGGTTATTCCCCGGCTTAATAGGATATATACTTTGTTCATTAATATTTAGAAAAACTGAAAAAGAAGA
>BNJV01000489.1_pt1 | contig 10203 bp, 11 predicted proteins | sample 8540591 | NCBI WGS metagenome assembly BNJV01 (sample SAMD00202457, study PRJDB9452) | human saliva metagenome | host: Homo sapiens
TGGAATATTCTTTCTTTGGCAATAGTTACACACTGTGAGCCAAAGAATGGAAGAAGAAAGTGAAACGAAAAAGTAGGCAGTGTATGGCATAGTAGAGTCACTCCTCTTCGCTCTGCCGTGGGAACCTGTTACCCTATTATGTAGTCTAATTTTTTTAAGAGTCCCAGGATGGAACAGGCTATATATGAAATATACCCAAACTCCACCAAATATGATAGAGATGGACAGAGCTTTAATAACTCTGCCCATATAATAATCATATTCGCTAGTTCTATACTTATCCTTTCTTGACATTTTTTTAGGGTACAACCACCATGTAATACGCCATGCTACCCAGAAAATGGGAATCGCTATCAAATATAATAAGAATTCAATTATAATCATGACAGAATCTTTTGCTTGTAACTTTTTTTGATAAGGCAATACAATATAGGAATCAACTCTCCTTCATAACATTTGTGTCCACCGGCGGCTCTTAAATGTAGTATTAGTTTATTGTCTTGTCGCTGCATATCTATAATATTTTTAGCAAAAATACTATAATGTTGTGTTGTAGACTTAAACTCTAAGAGATTATCGAAAAGATATATACTAATAATCGAAGACTTATCACTCAGAAAGTTAAATTGGCTATTTTTTTATTCTCACTGGGATTTCTGTCATATTCATTTTTATGTAACAAGGTCGATTATTTACTAATATATCATTCTGTAGTACTGAAGGTTCAATTTCTATGGTTTGAATTTTTTGCAAGAATAAAACCTTGTAATCTCTTATTAAAGAAATTATCTACATTTGGATTAAATGTATATATTTGATAACAATTTATCAACTCATTTAAGCTTTCAGATTCCTTAACCTTTCTTGATATTATATTTTTCGTATTTGAGCGAAAAGAGAGAATCTAAAGCACCTTTTTTTAGAGCAGATAAACTATTTGGAAGAGATGAAATATGACTAACGTGAATATCATTTAAAAATCTTAATATCATTGGTATCATCTATCATAGGTTTAATCATCTTTTTCATACTTTTTGAGAGAAAGTCTTTGATAATTCATCTCTTATTTGTTTGTTGTCATTTTAAAGATAGTATGTAATAATGATAAAAAGCCCTTTAATTTTTGTTAAGTCATTAGTATTCTCTATACATTCATTAGCAACTTGATAATATTTTTTGTTGTAAAGTAATTCTGTAACTTGTTGATAGAATTTTTAAACATTGTATAGCTTCTTCTGATTGTGGAAAATGGAAGTTTTTATGTGAATTAAGATTTGTACATTCCACAAGCAGTTGATGTAGTGATACGATATCAGAAGATGACTGTATCTTTCTCTCCATATCTTTTTATTTTTCTCAATAAGCATTTTTTGATAACTCTGTGTCTGCTTGAAGCTTTTCTAATTCTATTTCTTCTTGTTCCCCTTTTTCTTTCAACCTTCTATGTATCTTGACATATAACCATATTGCGGTTATTACAATAATACTGATTAACAAAAATTTTTTTCCTGTAACGATAAGTCCAGTAACTATCTCTGTTTTTGTAAGTTTTAATTAATTGCACTATAAATACAACAACAAAAACATACGACAGCACATCCTCCACCTAATTTTTTTATCCATATTTTTTTAATATTAAATATAGGACTTTTACACCTATGTATCTAAGCAAATATAAAAAGTCCTATCAATAGATTAAGAAATTATTTAAAGTTCATTTTGCAGATACATTGCGATTGCCCCCAAGTCATCATAACTGATTCTGCCTGAGGGGTGGGGTATACCTATAATCTTTATATCGCCCCACATCGCTTTTGCTACACCGTGTTTAGCAGGTTCTCCATTAACTATTGGGGGAACTATGCTCTCTACTTCCTTAATGTTTAAACGATTGATAAAAGGAGTAAAACAATCGGGTATAGAGAAGCAGACTACGGCTTTTGGATGGTAAATATCCTTGATAACTTCCGCACTAAAATCAAGACATTGATTGATGATTTCAGCACTTCCTTTCTTGGCTTTCAGACCCTTGATATCCTGACTGCCAAAATAGACAGCATTCATAAACACGAAATTACCATCTTCCATAGGCTCTGTAAACTTAGCCCATTTCATGGCTGCATAGAGTTTTCCCCATACAGGCCACTTTTCACGCTCAGTGTAAAAGTAAGGATTTCCTTCATAAAATCGTTCCTTGTTTGCTCCTTGATAAGGGAAGGGTTCATGGGCATTGTAGCCAAGGAATACTACCTGTGGAGATTTATCCAACACAGGTTTAGACTGCATTGCACAACTTGTACAGTTAATTTCAGGACCTACACTCTCGATATACTGGCAGACCTTGTCTACCCATTTTTCATACAATTCTTGTTTGTCCATAGTCAATTATTGAGCCTTTATCCAGTCCGTTTAGCCCTTAAAAAGTTAGTAATAGGATTAATAATACAGAAGCGTGAACTGGCTATGTCCACATTCTAAGTCGAAGGTCCTAGGAAAACCCATTGCACGAAAGTAGTAATAGCAGCCCACGCTATAGCGTGAGAACCACTCTTTATCCTTGTGCAAGTGTCTTGAATTTTCCTAGGTTCTCGACTTACAAGATAAAGCATAACGCCTCTTATTTTTTTCAACGATGTCATTGTGTCTCTGAAGAAACACGCTACAAAATTAACATTTTTTTATTTTTATTATTAGGTAATAAACGTGGATAAAATTAGAGACAATATTATTACTATAACAAGATAAGTTTATCAGGCTTAAATTTCTTTCCAAAAAAATAGTCTATAGTCAGCACAATAAGAATGTAAAGAAAAGCTACAGACTGAATGGTCCAAAAATATAATTCCGTACTAAGACTCTTGAAATTGTCTTATAGGACAATTTTTTTACTGCCTAATAGCTATTGATAATCAGATATACGCATTGCGTGTCCCTGACAATATATACTTTCGTGCCCCCACAAAAATGTACTATTGTGCCTCACAATATATACTTTCGTCAAAAGTGAAGTTCTTCATGCAAGATTCAAATAAAAATATGGTATCAAAAGCTACTTAAAGTATGCCTTTGATACCACATTATATTATAATAAAAATATTATTATCTTATTCTATCAGCTGCTCTGACCAAAGCCTCATCGGCAAGAATAGCATGACGAGCCAACCATAAAAGAATAAATGCAATCAGTGGCAGACATGCTGCAAATTCTATATGGAAAGTAAACCCAGTCATTAACACCTGACTGAATACGCCATATACAACATACCACCCAATAATCATCAACATAGAAAACAAGCAGAAACGAGCTTGACGCTTACGATTGTGATAGTCGAAAATTGCAAACAAATCTATTGGACAAGTAACTAAAAGTATAGCAAACAATGCCCAAACGTTAAAGTTCCTTCCTCCGTTTGCATCAGTAAGCCAAAGATTCATCAACTGATTATCAGCACCCATCCCTTGTGGCTCAAAACTACCAATCGGTAGGCAAAGACAGGCAAGCGTTACTATCAATGCCAGAAACAAGAAGATTGTTTGTTTCCTTTGTATCATGATTACAATTCTTCCTCTTCTTGTGCCTCCTTAGAAGGATCACGCCAATAAACATCACCATCTAAGAACTCTTGCGTAGCCAACAATGTTGGTTTAGGCAACTTCTCATAATAGCGGCTAATTTCTATCTGCTCACGATTCTCAAAAACCTCTTCGAGAGAGTCGTTATAAGAAGCAAACTCTGCAAGTTTCTTACTCAAGTCTTGCTTTATCTCAACAGAAATCTGGTTCGCTCTTTTAGAAATAATTGCAACACTCTCATAAATATTACCTGTACCCTTCCAAAGTTCTTGAACATCACGGGTTACCGTATTTGACGGTGCTTTTGACTTCTTGTAATCCATTCTTATTATTATATTTTTTTAAGTCTTTAATTTCTAGTCTTTTTGTTATCTGCTTACATTTCTTTATGAAATCCTCAGCAGTTTTGCGCTCTTTTCGAATTAGGGTATTCATTGATGAAACCATAACATTCATCTTCCGCATCTTGATAACGCTGTAACTTCTTTGACTCAACACTCATCTGTGCCAACTCATACTTACTCTTCATGATTAGGATAGAAAAATCTTCACGAAGATTACTATAAGGATAATCATTCAAAGCGTTTTGAGCTGTAATGATACATGCCTCATAATTATTGCCACCACTGGTACAATTACCAAAATATGAACCGAGATTATAATAAAGCTTTTGCATTCAGATACTCCTTACGAATAAGTTTATCCTGCAAATCGAAGAGGCGTTGTTGAGCTGTACTCTTCATCTTCCCTTCTGGGAAAATATCTAAAGTAATCTTGGAAAGCAGCTATTGCAGCAATTGTGGGAGTCTGATCAAGACGTGCTTCTGGCGTTCCCTCAAAAAGACTCTGACCAATATAAAAGGATGCCATTTCGGCATACCTTCCACGTGGATAAGTTTGGTAATACTTCTTGAAAGTCTCTGAAGCAGCTTCATAGTCCTTCAATCCATATTCACCCATTGCCAACATATAAAGGCATTCCTCAGCATTATCAGTACCCTTTTCTATTGTTACAAGATCCTGTAACAAGGGTACAGCAAAGCCGTATTTTCCCTTTGCGAAACACTCTTTAGCGAACTCATACTTATAATTGTTATCAGTTGTCTTGTAGACCTGATTATATTCATGAGCACAACTTGTTAAGAGCAAAAGCAACACAAATGCCTATTAAAAAAACTCTTCTTCATATATTAATTTTTGAAATGCAAAGTTACACATTATTCTATAAATACACAAAGGCACTTTGCTTTTTTAGCAAAAAATCACTATTAATGAGATACTATCACTTGATTTTCGTACCTTTGCCATCCAAAGATTGTTCTCCTTTTTACAGATATAATGAACTTCAAATTAACATCAAAATATAAGCCTACAGGTGATCAGCCTGAGGCCATTAAAGGAATTGACCGAGGGATTAGAACGTGGAGATAAAAGCCAAGTTTTATTAGGAGTAACGGGATCAGGTAAGACGTTTACAGTAGCTAATGTGATTGCAAACGTGAATAAACCGACGCTTATCTTATCACATAACAAGACTCTAGCAGCCCAACTTTACGAGGAAATGAAAGCGTTTTTCCCAGAGAATGCTGTGGAATATTATGTCTCATATTATGACTATTACCAGCCTGAAGCTTACTTACCCACAACCGATGTTTACATTGAGAAAGATCTTGCTATAAATGATGAAATAGACAAGCTAAGACTTTCTGCTGTTTCTTCTCTATTATCAGGTCGCAAAGATGTAATTGTGGTCTCATCTGTTTCATGTATATATGGTATGGGTGCTCCAGTCGCAATGAAGGAGAATGTCATCCATATCAAGAAAGGGCAAATCATCGATCGAAATGAGTTTTTACGACACCTTGTTGATTCCTTATACACGCGAAATGATATTGACTTACAACGCGGAAACTTCCGAGTAAAAGGAGACACTGTCGATATAGCAATGGCTTACAATGACAATATCTTGCGCATTACTTGGTGGGACGATGAGATTGATACTATCGAAGAAGTTGATCCAATAGCATTCCATAGAATTGCCACTTTTGATGATTATGAGCTATATCCGGCAAATCTCTTTGTTACATCAAAAGAACAGACAGAAGGTGCCATCCGACAGATACAGGATGATATGGTAAAAGCAAGTTGACTTCTTTACTCAACTGGGGGACAATATCAAGGCACAACGCATAAAGGAGCGGGTTGAATATGACATTGAAATGATTAAGGAACTTGGTCATTGTTCCGGTATTGAGAATTATTCGCGCTACTTCGATGGTAGAAAGGCTGGACAGCGACCTTATTGCCTACTTGATTTCTTCCCTAAAAGATTACCTGATGGTCATTGATGAGAGCCATGTAAGTGTACCTCAGATTTCAGCAATGTATGGTGGTGACCGAGCACGTAAGACAAACCTTGTTGAATATGGATTCCGTTTACCTGCGGCTTTTGACAATCGACCATTAAAGTTTGAAGAGTTCCATAACCTGATTCATCAAATTATCTATGTGTCTGCAACACCTGCTGACTATGAGTTGAAGGAATCAGAAGGAGTTGTTGTTGAGCAATTAATTCGACCGACAGGATTACTTGATCCAGAGATTGAGGTTCGTCCTTCAGAGAATCAGATTGATGATTTAATGAACGAGATTGTTATCCGTGCAGAAAAGGAGGAGCGAGTGTTGGTAACAACCTTAACAAAGCGAATGGCGGAGGAATTGACGGAATACTTACTCAATCACGACATCCGGACAGCCTATATCCATAGTGACGTTGCCAGTCTTGATCGCGTCAAAATCATCAATGATTTGCGAGCAGGACTATATGATGTCCTTGTTGGTGTGAACCTATTGCGTGAAGGACTTGATCTCCCAGAAGTATCGCTTGTCGCCATACTTGATGCGGATAAGGAAGGATTCCTCCGTAGTCATAGAAGTCTTACGCAAACAGCCGGACGTGCAGCCCGTAACGTAAACGGAAAGGTGATCATGTATGCGGATAACATAACCGAAAGTATGCAGCGAACCATTGATGAGACAATGCGGAGACGCATCAAACAGCTCAAATACAACGAGGAACATCACATCACACCAAAGCAAATTGTCAAGGCGATTAAGGATACTTTGCCAAAAACTGGACGCTCTACAACGGCACAAGCATTTCCCTTTGCTAAAGGAACAAAAGGCATATATACCGAACCTACACAATCAATGGCATTTGCAGCCGACCCTATCGTTATGCGGATGACGAAAGAGCAATTAGAAAAAGAGTATTGCCAACACAACAGCTCTTATGAAACAAGCTGCGAAAGACCTCGACTTCTTACAAGCTGCGCAATATCGTGATGAGATTATCCGACTGCAAAAGCAGCTCGAAACAAAATAAACACAATATCCTTAGACAGAATATCATACTTTAAAGACAGAGTAACACACGAACATATTGCCTTAATATGTTACCATGACCCTATGTTCATCTGTTACCATATCGCTAACCAATATGTCATTGAAAAAAATTATGTCTTTATGGCATTATGTCTAACAACTCTGTTACTATCCCCTTATGTTCCTCTGTTACTCTGTCTTCAAAAACTTATGTCATTGAAAAAAACTATGTCTTTATGGCATTATGTATCTAAATCCTATGTTCTTCTGTCTCACACAAAAGCCCCACCCCGTTAGCTTGGGGTGAGGCTGTACCACAAGAGCGAGAGAACCAAATTAATACACTAGTTTTGAAAGACATTAATTTCACAATTAATATAATCGATTGTCTTATTACAGAACGATTGATACCCTGAATCAATCTTTTAAAATGCCCCCGTGGTATAGGAAGCCTCACCTACCCTGCCTGTGATCCACTTTCTTCCTCTTTCTTTTTCTTTTCCTCCTTTTTATTATCTGTCTCCTCTTCATCTTTCTTCCTCAACGATTCGTAGGAGTTTGCAGCCAACTCTCGCTTCAATTCCGTTCCCGGCGTGAATACCACACGAGGCTTAATCGTCTCAGTCTTAAAGGCTTTTTCTGTTTCCGAACCTTTGCTCGACAACGTGACACGCATTGAACCGAAATTACCTAACTGAATACTGAAACCATCACGGAGGTAATGTGGCAGACAATCGATAAAGTTATACAACACGTTCGACACATCACCACGTGTCAACGACGAACGTCCCGCAATATCACGTGCAATATCATCCAGCGACTTATGCCCAACATTTACCGGATTGGCATAAAACTTTACTTCCTCCCGCTTCTGCGGATTCTTCTTCTGAACTAATTTAAATCTCATGATTCTTAGGTTTTTAAATTATTAATACTATTGTTGTTTATCATAGCGTAGGGCAGCACGCTTCCGCAGCTTTCTACTTGCATCTTCATGCTGCCCTATTCTATTTCCTTAATTAATTTTCCTCCTTTCATCGTTTCCTCTTTCACCCTTTCAGCATCCCTCTCCTGCCAGATGTGTATTGCCTTGCTGCCGAATGCGTATCTACGTTCTGTCAGATGCGGTGAGCGTTACTGTTAGATGCGCATCTAGTTACTGTTAGATGCGCATCTAGCTACTGCGCAATGCGTATCTAGCAGTCCGTAGATACGCATCCGCCAGCACGTAGATGCGGTGAGCGCAACGACGGAATACGCATTCAGCAGAAACCCTGTCCGTTAAGCACTCCCTATCCCTCGGCGAGGGCTGGGTTGGGTCCCTTTTTTCGTCGACCGCCTGACTGCTTTTTTTGTATCGTCTTTTAGAGGGCGACATCTGTAAATGGACAACCACAAGGACTATTCAAGCACCGCCTCCGCCCTGGCACCCATGTCGCGGAAGTAGTAGGTCGTGAAGATGGAAGTACTACTGATTTGCAGGGCGTACGCGCAGTCACGACCCCGCGGGTCAGCACTAGACGACCAATAGCCACCAATGCTGCCAACGCTGGTCAGCATACCATTGCGATAGAAACCCAATAAGGGCAGGTAGAAATAATTACCTGCGTCAGCTGCGGAAGGGGCACTGGGATTAATTATGTTGTTGACGTAGTTCTTGAATGTTGTACGCAAGTCGGTTGTATTATCTGCAGATTTCTCGATTTTGTAATAACCTTCTGCCTGCAAGACTGACTTCTTCTTAAACCATATGACACTTTTGTATAAATGACCCATCGTGGTCCATAACTCGTCACGGTCCCAATGTGGATCACCGTACGTAGAGTACCAAGACATCTCGTTAGCATTAGGAAAGTCTTTACATGAGTGGGTTGCTGGATTACTTACACCATAACCAGGGAAACTCTCGCTGTAGTAACGAGGATCACTGTTATTTTTGGCGTAGTTACTGTTAGTATCCCATGTCAACACAGGCTGCCATGGATTAGCGCTATTCCATTCGTGACCTGCCCAATAATTCTGCTGAGCATCCCACATGTAATACTTTGTTCCATCGTAGTCACGTACGTCAAGGTTAGCAGTAATGCTGTAATACTTATTTTGGTCGTAGATTGCTGATGGCAATGTCTTAGTTATAGCTCCCTCTGTACCGGTTGCAACGTCCTTTACCCAATAACGGATTTTGAGTATGTGCGTACCTGGCTTTTACAACTACGTAAGCACCATTTGTAGCTGCACTTGTGGTATTGTTAGTTAAAGGGAAACCATTTTTGTATGTACTACCAGTACTTCCTTTCGTAGTAATTGTAATCTGCTTGCCTGTACCTGTACCTATTAATTTGCCAGTTGTTGGATCGAGGGTATAAGTACTGGTAATATCGTTATCTGAGTTTATTTCTACTTTTGTCAAGTAGCAGTTATGTAAGATGGTATTGCTAGTACGTGGCAAGAAGAGAAGGTAAGCAGCCTTGTGGTCGAGTGTGAAAGCAAATCCATTCTTTGTGTTTGACCATGTGGCGTCTGCCATTCCACAATCGCCTGATGTACCGAAGTGAGCAGTGGTATTTGGCATTGCCTGGCTCTGATTTGCAGCGATTGTAACTTGATCCTTATTGCCATTCTGACCTGGATAATAAACCTTATAGGTGCTAGTCTTTGTAAACGAACCAGGTACTTCGAACTTAAAGCTGGCTGTCTTTTCTGTTGGAGCATTACGACTTTGCTGCCATGTACCGTTATCATCCTTTACCCAAATCTTGTCGCCTGCTTCCCAATAGAAAGCACCATTGCTTTCCATGGATGTGCGTGTTGCTGGGTCGCCCGTTGAGAAGATGGTAAAGTTCTTATTGTTATCTGTGCCATTAGGATTTTGTGCTATGTCCTCATTGGCACAAGAAGCAAAAGCCAAGGCAATGCCGAACACGAGTGCCAAAAACTTTAGTCGTGATGCGAATGAATGTTGTTTCATTGTTTTCTTCATTTTACTTTGTTTTTTAGTTTATTACTCTCTGTTAGTCTTCCCACATTGGATTTTCTTCTTCGCCTTCGCCTTCAGACATCCAATTAGGAGCCTTCTTGGCATCTCCAGATGTTCCACCTGATTGTGCTGGATTATGCTGACCTGGCATAGACGCATCCATCAAATAAGTGGCTTCGTTGACTTGAATTATCATGCACGCTGGTGCAGAGTAACTCTTCTTTACTTGCTTTTTTTCTCATTACTTCATTGATTAAAATAGTTGTTAT
>BNJV01002261.1_pt1 | contig 10150 bp, 18 predicted proteins | sample 8540591 | NCBI WGS metagenome assembly BNJV01 (sample SAMD00202457, study PRJDB9452) | human saliva metagenome | host: Homo sapiens
AAAAGTTAAATCTTAGATTTTTAAGGGTTGTTGAGGCTTTAATTTGTAACAACCCCTTTTTATTTTTAGATAATTATTAAAGTATAAAAGAGTTAAAATTTTAATCACGATATCTCTTGTATAGACCTTATCTTTATAAGGAGTAATTTCTTTATCTATTCTATTTGCTATAATAATTTCACTAAAAATTATTAAGTTCATCGATACTTTTACAAATTTTTTTATTTTTATCAAGAAAATTTATATTTTTTTAAAAAGTGGTTCGTAGACAGCAATTTGAATACCATGTGAAATAAGAGTATTTACTATTTCAGGAGTACAGAACCTCTCATGTTATCAGAATTCTTCTTCATTTGCATCCTATAGATTCCGATTCTTTTTATTTTTTTATAAATTTATTTATAATGTATTTTTCTCTTTTCATTAGATTCTACAATTGCTGGAATAAGAGAATTCTAAAAGATTGGCTAACTCTTTAGAATCTTTTTGGTAAACAGTACCCACCATAACCAAATGAAGGATTATTATAGTAGTCACCAATTCTTCCATCAGAACATACTCCTTTGATAATATTATATGAGTTTAAATTTTTCTTCAGCAAACTGGTCAAGTTCATTAAAAATGCTATTCTCATAGCCAGATAAGTATTTGAAAATAATTTTATTGATTCAGCTTCAGTAGTTGAAACATACTGAATATTATTGCTATTAGAATACATAAAGGTAATTACATCTAATAATTTATCTTTTCACCACCAACTACTATCCGTGAAGGATTTATAGTGTCATAATATGCTTTTCCTTCGCGTAAGAATTCAGGAATAAAAAAATATTTTTACTTTGAAATTTTTCTCTCATTATTTGAGTAAAATTAATAGGAACAGTCGATTTTATAATAATTTTAAAAAGTTCTTTATCTTTATTTAAAAGATAAAAATTAATTAAATTCTCAAGTTCAGAAGTATCTAAAAGTATTTTTGTTCTTGATTATAGTCTGTGGGTAATGCTAATATAAAAATATTTACTTTTTCTATTAATTCCAAAAGTTCTTTACAATAAAAAGATTAGAATTATATTTTTTAAAATCCTTTTCTAAATCTATGTCTTTTAAATGGTAATTTTTAATGTGAGATTTTTAATTTTTATATTATCAATATCCCATATAAAAACTTTAGATGTTTTTGATATTGCTACTGCAGTTGTTAATCCAACATAGCCTAACCAATTATTCCAAATTTCATAATATATTTCCTTTTTGAATTTTTCATAAAATGTACTATTAAAGTATTTTTCTAGTTTACTTATCGCTAAATCATTATTATTTCCAGAAACAATATTCAGCATTTTTAAAGAATTTTTCTTGTGTGTTTTCAATATAATAAAGCAAAAGTTCTTTTGTTTTTATAAACTTTGACTTTCACATCTATTCCTTTATTTAATTCAATCCACTTAAAATAGATATCATCAGTGTAGAGCGACATTCTTAATAACATTCAAGTCAAAATCTTCAAAATTAAAAGTTCCACTAGGATAGAGAACCCTCCTACACCAGTAGCTAAAAATTTTCGCTGTTGATTCTTTAATCCCAGGAGAATGAAATTTCCATTTTTATATTCCAAAAATATTTTCTTCTTTAAAACAGATTTCATGTACTTGATAACAACAGATACAATTTGGATATTTTTATGTAAAGAAATTAATTTTTAAACAATTTTGTGGATAAATAATATCATCATCTACTGTAATTATGTGAAAATTATTATAATATTTTGAGGCGTAAATCATTTTTATATGATAGAACATCCTCACAGAAGGCTATTGTTAATCCATTTTTCTAATTCTCTCAATTTACTATTTATTAAATTTTTTATCTTTATGAGCGACCCATACAAAACAACTTTAGCTAGTTTGCAATTTTTGATCAAAAATACTTTTGTATACTGAGCCATACAGTTTTTAGTCTTTCACCATAGGAAGTTAAAGAAACTATATACTCACTTTTCGAATCTAAATTTTTAATTTTTCTTAAAATTTTTAATAATTTTTGAATATTTTTATCATACATCTCTAATATTATATTTTCTTAGAATTTTTTCTCTTATTTCCAAGCATAGACCACTGTCTCCGTTAAATTATTTAATTTTTATGATTTTCTAATCTTTAAATTATATGTTGGGTCAATTTCTTTTTATTTTTAAAGGAACTTCCCAAAAATCAGATTGAAAATGATAGATGCATATAGCTAGTTTAGGACTATATTTCTTTATTGTTTTATTTAATCCATCTAAAGCTTCTTTCTCAAGACCCTCTATATCCATTTTTATAAATGAGAAAGGTTCTTCTAATGAATCTCCCTTAATACAATTAACTTCAATATCACCATCTTCCCAACTCTTGAATTACTGAGGATTTATTTGTAGATAAAAATTTTATTATACCATCATAATTATATAAAGCTTTTTATTAAAAATATACTATTAACACTTTCTAAAATTTTTCTTTGGAAATAATATAATTATTTGTATCAGCTTCTAAAAGCAACAATTTTAAGTATTTTCCAATTTACCTTATTACAAAATTCAAAAATATTTACTCCATTATATACCCCAGCATCTAAAAATAATTCATTATCTCTATATTCAAAGTCATTACAAAAATATTGAGAAATCTTCCTTTTCATAATAAAAATGAAATTGATATGGAACTGATAGTCTAACTAAAACATTAAAAATATATTTTTAGATTTTTCATCAGAAAGTAAATTTATGACCTCAGTTATTTTATCTATATTTTTGTAATATTTTCTCTTTTTCATATAGATCAAAGTATCCATTAGAAGTTGATATATATAGATATTATCTTCATTTATATCGCTTGCTTCAATTAATTCATATAATTCATCAGAGATTATTTTTGAAATAAAAATAATGAGCATTATTATCCCATAATGAGAATTGATGTAGTAGAGTTTTATTATTTATATAAATTTCTAGTACATCTATTCTTAACTGATTATTATAAAAAAATTTTTAATTTCTTATACTTCATGAATTTCACATATAACAATAGTCTTTTTATTATTAAAATTTTTGTCTTTTTGAATATAAAGATTGATACGATTTGTAATTTCATTAAAAAGCTTCTTCTTTTTCATTCATTATTCCCCTATAATTTTTAAGATTTCAATTTCATGTTTATTTCCTGGTATAAAAAAACATTTTCATTTAATGGTATATTAAGAGCTCATTTACTTTTTGAAATTAAAAATGTCTGTAGTATCTAAAAAGATTAATTTTTTAAAAAGATGAGAGCTTTCTAAAAATCATGTTATCAATATTTTTCTTGTTCCTTTGCACGATAATCTCCACTTGTAGCGACTAATAAACTAGGAATACCTAAATACAATAATTCACTAGCTACATTTTCTACCAGCTCTAACAATAGCAATTCTTACATCTTTGTATATATCTCTTGGAGCTGTATATGAAGATATTATATTAATATTTAGAGACAAAGAGATATTTTTAAAATTTCATTTTTAATAAATGTATCATTACAATAGATATCAAAACTATAATTATTTAAATGTTTTTGCTAATATAATAATCTTTTTCCTATTTCTATTGTAGATTTTTATAAATTCATCTGATGAATTGACCGAGCCTCCACCTAATACTCCAATAATTCTTTTTACTGTTATAATTTATTCTAGAGTATTTTCTAATATTTCCTGTCTAAGTAAAGTTGGAATATAGTAGATATTACAATCATTTATTTTAACAAATTTATTTTTAAGTCCAATTCCATGTATAATAGCATTGGAAGAAGATAAATAATTTTTATGATAAAATTTAATAGTAGACTCTGGCAATGTATCATTATGTAAATCGGAAGGATTAAGTAAAAGCAACTACTTTTCTTTAGGATAAACATCACATAATGTACTTTGCAATAATGGTTCACCATCAATGATAACAATATCTGGTTTTTCTTCAAGAATTTTTGCCTATTATTTTTTTGTTGCAAAGTGGGTAATTGGATTAATTCCTATAGATGTAATATCACTTGATTTTATCTCATAATTAAGTAATAGAGGAACAGATTGTTTTTGTAGAGCATCTAAACCCTGAAGATAAGATATAGCAGCAATATCATATCCATATTTTGAAATTCTTTTAATATAGAAATTCCTGAAGAAACTCTCCCTAAACCTGAAATCCTCTAAATATACCATAAAATTTTTTCATAACCTTCTCTCCCTATATAGATATAACCTTTGAGCAAGAACTCATATCAGATAACAAACTATAAAAATAGATTTAAAATCTCAACCTCAGATAAGTTTTTTGTTTGAATAGGTTTTAGTAAAAAAATACAATTCATTAGGGATAAATCAGGTAATAATCTTATCTCACCATATTCTTTACATAATTCAATATCTTTTTTATAGCAAAGGAGATTCTATAATTTTTACAGCTCCTTTATTATTAAAGGATCAAAAGATAAAACCCTTTTTAGAATAATACTCTAATTTACTGTCTAAAGAATTTAATTTCTGAAAAAATTTTTCTAAGTATTTTTCAGAAGAGTTACTAAATTTATTATCTAAAAATGGAAGTAATTTTACTCTTTTTCCTTTATTAATAGAATATTCAATAACACTATCAACAGCATCTATAGTATCTGGATAAAGAGTATAATTAAATGAATAGTCTATATTATATTTATCGAATAAATTTACACAATTTTCAAATGACTTCAGTCACATTTAGTTACTCTAAAATAATCATTTTCTCCAACACAGGAAAAATGTAAAGTTACCATTACTCTAGTTTCTCCTAATTTTTCTTGCTATTTCTTCGGTAACAAAACTTCCGTTTGTAGCTAAACCGATTTCAACATTTGAATTACCATTTAACCATTCTATCATTTTTAATGTTTCAGTATTTACTAAAGGTTCTCCACCAGAAAATCTAACTTCTTCTATACCAACTTTTTAATGCAATTGAAAAATATTTTTATAAATTGTTCTAAAGCTAATATTTTTGATTTTTGATTTTTTCTTCTTGTCCTTCATTATGGCAATATATACATTTATAATTGCATTTATTAGTAGTTAAAAACTCTTAAAATTTTCCATCTTTCACTTTTTATTCATTCTTCTTTTCTTCCCTCAATAGTTTTTAATAATTTTTATAAGAAAGATATTCTTTTTAGAATACTTTCATATTTTTCTTTCACTAGTTCAATCATATGGTTTGTAAATTTAAAAACAGAATTAGCTAATGTATAAAAATCTTTTGAATCAATATACTCTATTCTCTTTTCTATTTCTTCAATATAAATTGGTCTAAAAATATAATTTATCGAAAACAGATCTTATAATTAAATATAATAAAATAGAGATATTGTCCATAATCCACCAATTATTCTTAGTATCCCATTTTTATTTTTCCCATATATAATTTTTGAACTATACTATCAATGGAATTTTTACATTTTCCCATATTAGTTAAAAGGATTACAAGGTAAAGGTATCATAAAAATGAAAATAACAATTATCCTTTTTAAAAATAGATCTTCTCTTAATTGATATAAGAAAAAAATCTTTTACAAGACTCTCCAATCATAACCATTATTTATAAGAAGAGTTTTTAATTTTTCATAAGCACTTGGGTGGAATTAAAAATCAATATCTTTTTCATCTTCTAAATAATCAGGTATTTTTATTACCATCATTTTTATAAGCACATAATTAATATTATTTTTGTTAGAAGCAAAAATAAATCTTTAATTAAATTTGAATCTACCATTCTTTTTTTCTCAATTTTAATATAATGTATGGGACTTTATTTTTAGTAAATATAATTCTTTTTAACTTTTTATCATTTTTATAGAATTATCATTTATTAATCTAAAAACATAGACTTTTATAAGCATCTAAAAATATAGTTATTCTCATCAATATATATATCATTATTAAGATTATTTTTATGGATTCTAACAACTCTTCTTTTGAAGACCATATATCTCTTTTTGAGTTCATATTTATTAATAATTTCTTTATCGCTTCTAAATAATATTTATATATAGGACTATGTCTTAAATTTTTCTTCAATTACTTTTTCCATCCTCATTTTTCAAAACAATATTTTAATTCATTAATATCTACGATATCTTCCTCAACATTTTCTATATATGGAATGGAGCTAGCTATTTTTTCTAAAAATATTCATTTTGCTTATTTAAAATCAAAGCTAGGAATATTAAGTTGTTCATTTAAAATATTTATAAGTTTACTTGAAATATTATTAAATTCTTTTTATAGAAAGATCAAAACGAACAAGTCCAATATGAAAATGTATGGCTTCTCCAATATTATCCTCTATTGTAAAAAAATATTATTCTTAATTATAGTTTTATTTAGTTCAAATACAGCTGGATTACTCATAATTCTTTTTAAACCTCTCCATTCTTTTATTTGCAAGAAGAATTGCTATGGCAAACTGAGAAAACTCATAGTCTTTTAAACAAATATTGATATTTTCATTTTGTATATGAATATCATATAATTCTTCTTTTGTTCCACCATTTAATTCAATAGAGTATTTCTTATCTCCCATTTCTATTTCAGCTAATTCTCTAATTTTATTTCCCATTTTTATTCTATATTCTCCTTAATTTCATCTTGTCTACCATATTCTGACTTTAATTCATTATGCATATAAAGATGTTTTGTTGAACCTAATTCCAGACATCTAAAAATAACTTTTCCATAATTTATTTCTTCAGTTGCAAAAATACTATAAGAAGAAGGAGACATAAATAATAAATTTAAAGCTATTACTATCGAAATATTTAATAGATGTGCAATAATTATTGCCATTGTTGCAAAAATGAGTAACAATAATAATTTCATCTGTATTTCGTTTTTGTGCAATATATAGATTGCCTTCTCTAGTATAACCATTTTTCGCTAATAATTTTTATCAATACCTTGCCAGACTTCTTTTTACTCTTTTTAGGAATTTCTGAATTTTTTAATTAATGGGTTATTAAAAACATCATTATAATGTAGAAGCTCATCATTATTAATCCAATATTCAGGAGCAAGCTCCCATGGAAAAAAACTCCTTTTTCATTTAATAATGGAATTCTATATTTAAACTCACTTAGCCATTGATAATATTCTATATTGTAATTAAATTTTTTTATTTAAAACATCTGCACTTTCAGTTGCTCTCTGTGAAGTTGCACTAAATATTTTAGATACATTAAAATTTTTCTTTTTAAATATTCTCCTAATAACTCAAGTTCATCAATTCCCATTTTAGATATTCCATATTCATATTTTTAGTGGTTCACCATGTCTTACAAATATTAATTTCATTTTTTAAATATTCCTCTAATATTTTTTTACTAACAATATGCATAAAATTTTTTACATCTAACATCATTACATTTGATGTAGAATCAAATTCTGATAAAAAAAGCTTATGTAATAATTCCCTTTTTCTTGTAACAACAATTCCTCCATCATTCATAACACTATTTACAGGAATTTCAAATGTTCTTCCATCTACTTTTCCACTTTTTGGATGCCATATCAATATATTCATTATTTTGAAAATAATGGCTCAGCTAAAAAAATCTTTATATTTCTGAGAAAAAGTATATCTTTCATATATTTACAACTTTTCCTCATTAAAAAAATTTATTTTTTTATCTAACATATATATTGGTATAGTCATATGCTGTTGTTTTTAGCAACATATTTATTATGAGGGACTAAATATTTTTTTCAATAATTTTTGTATTTTCAAAGCCAAAATCTCTAATAGTTTTTATTAATATTATTTAGTCCCAAAAATCAATAAGCATATTAGCTGCCATATGATCACTAATAGAAATCATTAATTCAACTAAGTCATTAGCCTTGACTCTTATTCCATAAGATAAAAATTTTTACAACTCCAGCTCCTGTTGCTGAATTTTCTTCAGTTACAATTAAATATTCATTTCCAATAATTCTCTTTTCATTAATTTGTTTCATATATTCTAACATAATAAATACTTTTTTAAAAGTACAAGCAGCATCAATAATGATATTTTTCATCAAAAAGAAAAGATATTTTCTTTATTTTCATCATAAGCACATATTCCAATTTTTACATTTAGGTACATATTTTTTTAATTTCTTGTATTAACATAAATTTTTCATTTATCCTTTTTATAATCGCTCACTAAATCAACAATATCCTTTAAACATTTTTATTTCTGAAGAAGTGTTGTCAGTTGTTAACCTAACTTTTTTCTTTTTTTCTTCTACAGTACTAATAAAATCAACTATAAGTAAAGAGTCTATACCATATTCAAAAAGGTTTCAAATAAATATCATTTAAATCTCAATTTTTAGCTCCAATGATATTTATTAAATATTTATAAATTCTTTCTTTTAAATCGTTAATATTTATATCCTTTTTCTATGAATTCTTTTGAAAATTTCTTTATTTTTCTTCCTATCTACTTTTTCCATTTGGTAACAAATAAATATTTTCAACTGAAAAATACTAGAGGTATCATGTAGTCGGGAATATTCTCTTTAAGCCTTCTTCTCAATTCAAAACTATCTATATTTCCCACATAAAAAAACAATAAATAGAAGCTTCTCTATATTTATTATATGATGGTATAACTACACACACTTCGACTTCTTTTTATTTGATTTATAAAATATTCTACTTGTTCTAACTCAACTCTATATCCAAAAATATTTACAGAATTATTTTTCTCTTCCCAAAACAATAATTTCATCATTTTCAATTTTTAGCAATATCTTGAGTATAGTATAAATAAAAATCATCTTTTTGAAGCATATTAGTTTTTTAGATTTTTCATTTACATAGGAACATAAAAATTTCTTTTTAGACCTTAAATATAAATGACCTTTAGTAGTTTCATTTAATTCTTCATCTAAAACAACGGCTTCGTATCCTTTTAAAGGTTTTCCAACCCCTACTACATTAAATGCCTGTAAGTCTCTTAATTTTATATTAAATGAACAGTTAAACATTTTTTTCCAATTTCAGAACATCCATAGTCATTTACCAATGTTATATTTCTATTATGAAATTCAACAATTAAATCAGCTGAAATTACAAGAGGTTCTCCACCAGTATAAATATATTTTATTGAACTTGGCATATTATCACAAAGTCTATGATGTTTAGAAAGTAATTTTACAATAGGAGATGCCCAAAAATACAATAGAAGCATTATATTTTTCAATTTCTAAATACATTTCTTGAATATTTTTAATTCCTGTGTTTTTAGCTCCAAAACAGATAGTTGTTCCACCAATTAATAATAGTAAAAGTATTTTTCAAAACCATAAGCAAAGTTTAATTTAGCATATTGTAGAGACAATTTCATTAAATAGAAATGGTAATCAAGAGCTAAAAATCTTGTAAAAATGCTAATAAAAACGTTTAGCAATCTTTGGCTTACCTGTACTTCCAGAGGTTGCTATGTAAAAAGCAACAACCTCTTGATTTTTTTATAGAATTACATTCAGAATTTTTTTAAATAAGAACCAGAATTCAAAAGTTCAGAAAGCTTTTATATATTCTACATTTTCAATATCAATTTTATCATCTGTTACTATCATTGATATTTTTTAGCTTCAGATAAAATATCTTGTAAAAACTCTTAGGACTATTTTTATCTATTATAATAAATAGTATTTCAGCAAATATACAAGCTAATACAATAAGCATCAAATCAATTTTATTTTTCTATGCTAATCGCAATTTTACTATAGTCTTTATTAAGTAATGAAATGGATAACTGCTTAGAATTTTTTTAATAAATCATTATATGTAATCTTATCCTCTTGGTACTGTAATGCAATTTTTTTGTTATATTGTAAAAATTTTTTTCGTGTATTAAAATTTTTTAAACTTATTTTCATTTTTAAATTAACCTACTTTTTATAAATTTTTAAATTAAAAAAATTATACCATATTTTTATATTTTTTTCAAATAGTCATAAAAATAAATGTGAATGTAAAAATTAAATCTTTCTAAAATACTTCAATTAGATTATTTTTAATATATAAAATATTAAATTTATAATATTTTATATATAACTT
>BNJV01001690.1_pt1 | contig 10106 bp, 11 predicted proteins | sample 8540591 | NCBI WGS metagenome assembly BNJV01 (sample SAMD00202457, study PRJDB9452) | human saliva metagenome | host: Homo sapiens
AAAATAGAAAAAAATTTTTAAGAGAAAAAAATACTTAAATGGCGATATAGTTTGCTAGTTGAGTATTTTTTTATTTTATTGCTAAAAATTTTTAGACACATATAAATATTAATCTAATTTTTAAAAAAATTCAGATTGAAAAAAAATTATCAGATGTGATATAATATTATTGTAAAAGTAAAAATTAATTGAAAAAAAGAATTTACAGAATAAATATTTTTATACTATAATAAACATAGTGAAACTAATCTAAAATCAGAAACAAAAAGTTGTGACTATTTTACTCAAATCTTAAATTTATATGATTTTTTTAACGGTTTAATTTTGAATGAGTTTGAGTATGTTAGTAAAAAAAGGATTGAAGGCAATATTTAAAGTAAAAAAAATAAAAATAAATTTGAGGAGGCGGAAATAATGGGAAAAAAAGCATTAGTAATTGGAGCTGGAGGAGTATCGAATGTAGTTTGCCATAAATGTGCACAAAATTCAGAAGTATTTAGTTCGATTATGATAGCTAGCCGTACAAAGGCAAAATGTGATGAAATTAAGGAAAGAATTGAAAAAAGCAAGTATGCTGGAAGGATTGAGATTCAGACTGCACAGGTGGATGCTAATAATGTGCCTGAACTGGTGGCACTGATTAATGAATATAAGCCTGACATTGTGATAAATGTAGCTTTGCCATATCAAGACTTGACAATTATGGATGCTTGTCTGGAAACTAAGACTGACTATTTGGATACAGCGAATTATGAGCCATTGGATACTGCCAAGTTTGAGTATAAATGGCAATGGGCTTATAAGGAAAAATTTGAAAAGGCTGGAATTACGGCTATTTTGGGAAGTGGATTTGATCCAGGTGTTACAGGAGTGTTTTCAGCTTACGCGCAAAAGCATTATTTTGATGAAATAAATTATATTGATATTCTTGATGCGAATGCTGGGGATCACGGTTATCCATTTGCTACAAATTTTAATCCTGAAATTAATATTAGGGAAGTTACTGCTAATGGAAGCTACTGGGAAGATGGAAAATGGGTGGAAACAGAACCTATGGAAATTAAAAGAGTATATAATTTTCCGCAAATTGGTGAAAAAGATATGTATTTATTGCACCATGAAGAACTAGAATCACTTGCTGTAAATATTAAAGGAATTAAAAGAATCAGATTTTTTATGACTTTTGGACAAAGTTACCTAACTCATTTGAAAGTGCTTGAAAATGTTGGAATGACTTCGATTGAACCGATAGAATTTGAAGGAAAACAAATTGTGCCATTACAATTTTTGACGGCAGTATTGCCTGATCCAGCTTCACTTGGACCTAGAACAAAAGGTAAAACTAATATCGGAAATATTTTTAGAGGTAAAAAAGATGGGGTTGAAAAAACTTACTATGTTTATAATGTGTGTGACCATCAAGAATGCTATAAGGAAGTCAGTTCACAAGCGATTTCCTATACAACAGGCGTTCCAGCGATGATTGGGGCTGCAATGGTGCTTACTGGAGAATGGAAAAAACCAGGGGTGTTTAATGTAGAAGAAATGAATCCAGATCCATTTATGGATGCGTTAAATAAATTTGGATTGCCTTGGGTTGAAGATTTTAATCCAGTATTAGTTGATTAATTATTTTTGAAAGAGTAAGTTATAGGTAAATCACTGTAAAAATAATAGTTGAAGAAATATTATTGTAATGTTTAATAATTATTTCTAAATTTTTTTCTTTCATTATTAAAAAGAAAAAAATTTGACTAATTTGATTATATGTGGTAACATTAAAATGAGATAATTAAAATATAAATAAATAAATTGGAGGAATTAAAATGGGATTATTTGATTTATTCAAAAAAGGTAACAAAGGTGAAGAAGTTAAAAAAGAATTTGATGGGAAAGTAATAGCTCCTATTTCAGGAAATTTAATGCCTTTGTCAGAAGTGCCTGATGAAGTTTTTGCACAAAAAATGATAGGAGATGGAATTGCAATTGAACCAACTGCATCAGGTGTGATGGTTGCACCAGCTTCTGGAAGAATAGAAAAAATATTTGATACTAACCATGCTTTTAGTATTGTAACACCTGCTGGAATCGAAATTTTCGTGCACCTTGGAATGGACACAGTTAAACTTGAAGGAAAAGGATTTGAAAGAATTGCAGAAGAAGGAGCAGTAGTAAAAGCAGGAGATCCAATTGTTAAATATGATTACGACTTCTTAAAAGCAAATGCACAATCAATTATTACACCAGTAATAATTTCAAATAGTGATGACTACAGTTCATTAAACCCAGTTGAATCTGGAAAAGCAGTAGTTGGGGAAACACTTGTATTGAATGTTGTAAAATAGTTTTTAATCTCAGATTAATAAAAAAATCTCTATTTAAGCAAGAAAGATTCTTACTTATCTAGAGATTTTTTTGTGAAATTTATATAATTATTGCTTCCTTTATTTTTTTAAAATCTTTTGTCCAGTCGATACTTTTTTTACAGAAATAAAGAAGATTAATCCTGCCAGTGTATTTGAAAAATAAATTTCCCCAGAAAAATTGAGTAAAGTCCAAGATATTTTTGAGTTACCAGGATAAAAAAATGTATCTTAACAGCCATATTCTTAAAATAGACATAATTAAAGGCACTTTTTGTTCTTCCAAGTGCTATAAAAAAACCCTTGTGAAATCATAAAAAAATGCTAAATCCAATTACCGAATATGTATAAATATGCAAAGCCTTATCGGCAATCTCAATAACTTTTGAAACTTTTGTAAAAGTGAGCACAAGAGGCATTGAAATTGGTAAAATTAAGATAATTGTTAAAATAGAAAGTATTGCTCCTGTTCTCCAGCCAATTTTGAACACATCTTTAGACTTCTTCACATTCCCAGTTCCCATATTTATGCTGATCATTGAGGAAACTGTAGTTCCGATTGAAGATGGCAAAATAAAGCAGATTGCATTGATGTTAGAGGCAATTCCTTGTGCATTTAAGGCGATTGCACCGAATTTTTCCATTTCTTTGTTTATAAGGAAAAATCCAAGATACAGGAAGGCATAGTTTAACATTGATGGAAAGCCGATATTTAGAAGTCTTTTTATTATAGGCAGTTTCATTGAATAATTTCTTAAATCCAAACTTGACATCTCCACTTTTTAAAAAAATAAATCGTAAAACATCCAGATTGTGATTGCAATATAGGAAAAAGCGAAGCCATTACTGCACCCACAATTCCCATTTTTTTAAAGACATATAGAAAAAAATTGAATTAAAAAAATTATTTTTTTAAAAATTAACAATAAAAAAAATTCTAATAAATGTAACTTCAGGTCGACCAATCGCATTTTTCGATGAATTATAAATTGCAGCCAAAAATACGAAGGGCATTACAAGTGAATACAGGGCAATGTAAATATAGACATTGTCACGAATTTCAGCGGTTGTATATTTGGAAATTATAAAGGCTGAAAATATACAGACTGGAATTATAAAAAGTCCAATAACAAAGCTGAAAACAAAAATCTGCAGCATCGTTTCCTTTACAGCCAGCATTCTTCCTTTTCCATAAAGCCTTCCAAGCATAACAAGAGTAGCCACTCCAAGCCCTTGCGACAATGCAATCATAATATTCAGTACAGGCTGGCTAAATGTCACAGAACTAGCCACTTCAACGCTTGTAAGCCTATTTAGGAATAAGCTGTCAGAAAGCGGAATAAGTGCCTGAATAATTCCAACCAGCAATGTTGGGATGGATAGGAAAAGCAGAGTATTTATAACTTTTTCCGTTTAAGATCATTTCACGGCGTTCTTCATTAGATTGGGTTTTTGAATATTGTTTTCATTTTTTCTTTTTCTCCTTTCTTTTAAAAATTTATCGTATCTTATTATTATAGCACTTTTTTTGAGAAATTTTTAAAATATTTTTTCTTATGATTTTTCTTTGTTTAGTTTGGTTAGTAAAATTTGAATTCAAATATAAAAAAAAATTTATTTCTTTGGGAATTTTTCTGTTTCTATAACTTGGATTTTTTTATATAAAAAAATACTGTTTTTTTATAACGGTAAATAAAAAAATAAATAAAACTTGACATTTTTTTAAAAAAAAGTGATATAATAATTACGTAAGATATTTACGGTAAATAAAAAAATAAGTAAAAAAATTATAAAATAAAAAAATTGAAGGAGTAGAATTATGGAAAAAGATTTTTTTAAAAAAATATCTGAAAAGTGAATCAGATTTTTGATTGAGTTAGTAACTGAAAATATGGAAGAATTAAACATAAGTAAAGTAAATAGAATAAAAAAAATAAAAAGAGTATAAAGATTACTATGATGAAAAATATGGGTTCTACAGATTCAGATTTTATAAAAAAACAAAAAAATGTCTTGAAATTATTAGTAAACTTGACTGGAAGAGAACTCTAAAAAGAAGAAAAAAAATTAATATTTCCAAAAATGAGAGAGTTTTTTTAAATAAAAAAACATTATGGAATGGAAAAAGTAAAGGAAACAATTTTAGAAAGTTTAGCATTAAGATATTATATGCGAAATTCAGGGGAAAAAAATGCCTATGATAATATGCTTGGCAGGTTCAGCAGGGATAGGAAAAACTTCAATAGCAGAAGCAGTATCAGAAGCTCTGGGGAGAGAATTTGAAAAGATCTCTATGAGTAGTGTGACAACAGTATTTGAATTAACAGGGCTTACAAAAGGTTATACATCAGCTGCTCCAGGAAGAATTATAAAAAAACTTTAGCAAAGTTTGAAAGTGATAACCCTGTAATTTTACTAGATGAAATTGATAAGATCAATAAAAAAAATTATGATGGAGATATTGAAGGAGTTTTGCTTGAAATACTAGATCCAGACCAAAATAAACGATTTAGAGATGAATATTTAGAAATAGAGTATGATTTATCAAATATTATATTTTTTTAGCCACTGCTAATGATCTAAGCAAGATTTCAGAACCATTAAAAAAAGCAGAATGGAAATTATTCATCTAGAAAGTTATAGTTTGGAGCAAAAGGTTGAAATTACAAAAAAATATATAATTCCAAGTATAAATAAAAAAATTGCTTCCAAGTTAGTTTTTTTGAAGATGATATTTTTGAGATACATAATTGAAAAATTATACAAATGAAGATGGAGTCAGAAAATTAAAGACAATTTTGATGAAAATTTATGGAAAAAAATTGCTAAAGATGCATTGGAAAAGAAAGAAATTCCTCAAATTTCTCTAGAAAAACATCGATTCATTTATTTGTGCAGATAAAATCCCTGATGTATCATTAAAGATAAATGCTGATGAAGAAAGTGTAGGAGAAGTAATGGGAATGGCAGTAACTTCTTTTGGAGGAAGAGCTATGCCAATTCAGACAGTTATTGTACCAGGAAATGGCAAGACAAAAAAATTACAGGAAATCTTTCAGATATTATGAAAGAAGGAATAGATGTAAACTATAACATACATAAGAAGTAAAAAGTAAAGAATTTAATTTGAAAAATCCTGATTTTTTTGAAAAAAATGACATACACATACATTTTTTAGCGAAAAATTCTATTCCAAAAGATGGACCTTCTGCTGGAATTGTTATTGTAACATCAATACTTTCAGCATTGAATGAAAAAGAAATGAAACATAATGTGGCTTTTTACTGGAGAAATCACAATTTTGGGAAAAGTGCTCCCTGTAGGAGGAGTGGCTAGAAAGATAGAAGGAGTCTATAAATCTGGAATAAAAAAAGATTTTTTTATTCCGAAAGAAAAATGAAAGTAGTATAAATTTAATAAATAAAAAAATATTAAAGTGATATAGAAATAGAACTTGTGGAAAAATTATGAACAAATTTATTCAAAAAAATTTTTTTGCATAGTATAAAAAAAGACTGATAAATAATACTATTCCCTGTTTAAAAAGGAAAAGTTATATTTTTAATTAATTTAGTAAATATTGCTAAAATTATTATTTAAATGGGGTTTAGTATAAAATTATTATTTTTTTAAATTTTTTTGTGTATTAAATTTAGGAAAATTAATGCAAATAACAGTAAAAAAATTCAATTAAAAAAATAATAAAAATTGACTTCTGTTAAAAATTAATAGTATAATAATTCTGTAATTTAAAAACAGTAATTGAATATAGATAAAATTTTAGGAAAAAAACATGTAATAACTTAATAAAGAATAAAAAAATATTCTATACTTTTTGGCAGTAAAATATACATAAATTATAAATTATTGTAGTTAAAAAAAATGTGAATTATTATTTAAATATAAATTAAATTATAGAAAAAAAGGATGTGAAATGATGAAATTAGGGAGAATGTAGATGTGGTTGCACCGTTAAATGTGAAAACAGCGGAAAAAGAAACAGGTTATTTACTGTTAAATCCTACTCTTATAACTAACGGTAAGATAACAGGTTTTGAAAATGCAGAAGTGCCAGACAGGTATAAAAGTGGAGAAAATAAGATTGATGATAAATATTTTTATTAAATAAAGCAAGAACACTCGCGACTTTAGTCATGAGATGAATTGTACGAAAATTTTAGTAAGCATATAGGGAAACTTGTATGTAGACACGGAGCAAAACCGTGCAACAAAGAAACTGAATTGCTGGGAACTCTTAAAGCTAGTATAACCACAACATAATACCTAAGTGAATGGTATAAGTGTGAAGGTAGCGAAAGCAGAAAAAATATACTAGATGATGCAAGGTTAAATCCTAAACATTATGATAATAGACAATCAGCAGCTAATCCTGAAAAGGAAAGTTCAACGACTATCCCTCGTGAGGGGAGTACAATACAAGCGATAGGTATTGGAAGTGGTTTCGCCTAAGTCCTTGAAATAGGATATGGATAAGATATAGTCTGTGCTTGTTAGAGATAACAAGAAGTTCATAAGAGAACTGCATAAGTAGTAGCGTATTTATGTGAACGACGCTTCCCACTGTCGTGGGGTTTTAAAAACTTTAAAAATATTTAAAAATAAATAAAAAATATTACTTTTTTGACAGATAAAATGTAGAATACATGGTATAATATCTCTGATGAAAAAGGAGGTGATTATATATGTATTTAACATTAAAAACAACAGGTAAAACATCTTAGTAAAAAAAGAGTTTAGGAATTTAAAATATTTATCTCATATAGCCAAGAACTTAACTAATGAAGTTTATATATAATATTAGACAATACTATTTTTAATAAGAAAAAAAGTATTTAAGTTATAACGAAAAACTATAAAATGCTTAAAAAAACAGTGAAAATTACAAGAAATTAAATTCTAATATGGCTCAACAAATTCTAAAAAGAAGTAGACGGAAGTTTTAAATCATTTTTTTGGACTTTTAAAACTTGCTAGGAATGGTCAATATAATTTTAAAGATATAAAATTACCTAAATATCTTGCTAAAGATGGATTTACTACTCTTGTTATAGGTTTTGTTAGATTAAAAGATGATATTCTGATAGTTCCTTATTCAAATGCATTTAGAAAGACACATAAGGAAATCACAGTAAAACTACCACCAGTATTAAAAAGACAAGAAGATAAAAAGAAATTAGAATAATACCAAAACAACATTCTAGGTATTTTGAAATTCAATATACTTATGAGGTAGAAGAAGTTCAAAGGGAATTAAATGAAAAACAATGCACTAGGAATTGATTTAGGTATAGACAATCTTTGTACTTGTGTTACGAATACTGGAGCTTCATTCATAATAGATGGTAGAAAATTAAAATCAATAAATCAATACTATAATAAGATAAATGCAAAATTACAGAGTATAAAAAGATAAGCAAAAGATTAAGCGGACAACATTAAGGCAAAAGAGAATAACTAGAAAGAGAAATAATCGCATAAATGATTATCTTTCAAAAGCAGCAAGAATAATTGTAAATTATTGTCTTAATAATGATATAGGAAGAATAGTTCTAGGATGTAACGAGGATTTTTCAAAGAAATTCAAATATAGGAAGTATAAATAATCAAAAATTTTGTGAATATACCATATGGAAAAATTAAGAGATAAATTAATATATCTATGTAAACTATATGGAATAGAATTTAAACTGCAAGAAGAGAGTTATACATCAAAAAGCAAGTTTCTTTTGATGGAGATGAGATTCCAATATATGATAAAGAAAATCAAAAAGAATATATATTCAGTGGAAAAAGGATAAAAAGAGGACTGTATCAAACAAGTAAAGGCTATCAATTAAATGCAGATTGTAATGGAGCATTAAATATATTAAGAAAAAGTAAAGTTGTGGATTTAAATATCCTATACAATAGAGGTGAGCTGAACACACCTAAAAGAATAAGGGTAGTGTAAAAGTTTATCAAACTTCTAGAAAAATTTTTTTGAATATTTTTTTAAAGATTTTTAGAACCCCTGTGACTTTAGTCGTGGGAGGTTCAGTAAAAAAAGGGGATGTATTATTTCAAGCAAAAAGGAAGTAAGATAGAAGTTGTGTATGTAGAAAAAGATTATGAAAAATGTGTTGCCATCAACTCTTTATTTTATTTTTGAGAACAAATGAAAAAAATAAATCCAGAATACCTTTGCTGGTTATTAAAAAAACAGAATTGCTTTTTATTATATTTTTGAAAAAAATTTAGAAGAATAAGTATTGTTAGAGCCATAAATAAAAAGTTTATCTTGTCGAATTAGATATTGAATTGCCAGAAAGGGAAGAACAAGACAGGATGGTTGAAATAATAAAAAAAGTTTTTGAAGAAGAAGAAGATATGACGTTGCAATATTTAAAAAAACTAAAAAAACAATATATTGAAGAAAGTATAATTTCTAAAAAAATGGGGTGAAAAATAAATGAAGAGTGATTTGTTTGATATTTTTTTGAAAAAAATAGGTCGTTTTCGAAGAGGACATTTTAGAGAGAGTGATAATGTAATAGAAATTCTTAAAAGCTTTGTCTTTTTTTCGTATGTAGTTTGTATAAGTAAAGTGGTTTTTTTGAAGAGATAGAAAATTTAAGAGATGATAATTATTTATTTTTTTAGAATATTTAAAACAAAAATGGATTTGAGTATGATTTGGAAAAAAAGTTATTCAGAAAATATGAAAATATTATCCGATAAGATAGAATTATTTAACGGATCTTATAATTTTATATTTCAAACTAAAAGAATCTGAAGAGATTTTTAAATAGTTTGAGGAATATGGAATTAGATTTAAAAGCTTTGATATTTTTAAGAGGGAAATATGTAAAAAAATTACACAAAAATTTTTATAAGTAAAGTGATAAATTTACCTATTATACGGGAAGAAACAGGTGATTTTTTTATTAGAAATATTTAATGAAAAAAATAATAAAAATTTTTATATAATGTTGAGTTTTTTTATATTTAATCACTTTGGGGATGTGGTAATTCACGAAAATGAAAAAAAGAGAAATTTTTAAAAAAATACTTTTTTTCAATGACTAATTCTAATAATAGTAAAATAGTAATGAGTTTAGGAGCTGGAAGATTTCAAGCAAGGGAGATGATTTTTAAAATTATTTAATGAAAATGATAAGATAATAGTGGATAGAAACTCTTTTAGTTATTTACCTTTAGAAGTAAGAGAAGAAGCGGTTAGAAATAATTGGATAGAAACGATAATAGCTTTATACCTTGCGGCGACTGGATACCTTCTTTTGGAAACAGTTATATTAAATAAAAAAAGAGAATCAAAAAAAGATAATATTTTTGTTTATTAGAACGGAAACTTTTTTTGAAAGAAATAATAAGATAAAACCAGAAAATTATGAGAGATTACTAGAAATATTTAAAGAAAGGAAAGAAATTAATGGAATCTCAAAAAGTTGTACCGAATGAAAAGATATTACTTGAAAAATGTAGGTTATCTATTTTTAAGTTATGTTTATAAAACAAAAGAAAAGGTAGATTTAAAAAGAATTGGAATATAATAAAAAGGAACTTTGCAATAAAATGGAGAGAAAAAGGAAAGAGTGTGACAGTTTAATAGAAGAATATTTGTTAAAAAAAATAATAAAAAAACATAAAATTGTATATTAAAAATTCTGGGAGGTGTCTTTACGGATAAACTTAAAATAGATGTATTATCAAGTGGAGTTCAAC
>BNJV01002182.1_pt1 | contig 10104 bp, 8 predicted proteins | sample 8540591 | NCBI WGS metagenome assembly BNJV01 (sample SAMD00202457, study PRJDB9452) | human saliva metagenome | host: Homo sapiens
AGGAAAGCAATATGAATATATTTGTTACCTAGAAAAAAACTATACTAAATAAGCGAAAGTTATTACATTAGATGATTATAAAGTAAAAAGAGTAGTGTTTGTTTGACAAAAATTAATAAGGACAAGAAACTCGTTAAAAACATCCCAAACTAATCTTGAAAAACGCATTCTGTATGGTGTACACTTAACTTGTTACAAAGAGATTTCAAGTTAAATTATTAAAACACATGAGTAAATTAGTAGATAGTTTGATGATGAGAAGAGAAGATAAAAACTTAAAAATTTTTCAGGAGGAGTAAAATATATGTGCTTTGCTCACTACGACCGTGAGTGGACATACTCAATCACTAAAAGATCATTCGGTAAATGTTGCGTGTATGTGTTTTGAAAGAGGAAACGAAATTCAACAAGGAACTATAATGTTAATTATAGGATTGTATCACGATGTAGGCAAAGCTGATAGAAAGTTCCAAGATAAACTTATGAATAATCCCACTAGACATGTAGATCATTCATATGCAGGAGCAAAGTACTTATCATATAGAATAAGAAATGTTTTAAACGAGAACAAATCTGAAATAGATTCTTTTTAGCGAGTAGCTTCCAAGAGATAATTGTATATGTAATATTAAGTCACCATGGTATATTTGATATTCCATTAAGCCGATCGGAGGATAGTAAGGCAGATGAATTTAGATTCAGCAACTTGATGAGAAGATGCTTACAATATAACGATGGAAACGAATATCATTATGAAGAGGATGTAAAACCTTTTATTCAGAATTTAGAAGAGAACATATTGGAACATGAGCATAAAGAAATTGATCAGCTAATTATTGATGCTTTTTGATGAATATATATTAGCTTGGGAAAAACTAGGTCTTGTTCCTGAGGAAAGCGAACGGCTCTATTATACTGGAATGTTCATGAGATTATACTTATCTATTCTTAAAAATGCGGATATCCAAGATACTATTAATGCTTTTGATGAAAAAATATTGCCTATGAGTATGGATAAACGGAAAACGCTTAAAAGACGTTATCTGAGATCCATCGAAGAGAAGTACTCACAATATAGTGGCGCAACAGGGAAAATAAATAGAATACGTCAAAGAATATCAGAGATAGTAAAGAAGCGTGGAAAAGAAGATACAGTGGGTATTTATCGATTAGATTTACCAACTGGTGCAGGAAAGACAAATCTAAGTATACGATATGCTTTTCATCAGATGATAGAACAAAATATGTCATCATTTATTTATGTTGCGCCTTTTTTATCGATTTTAGAGCAAAATGCAGCCGAAATAAAGGAGATTGTTGGAGAAGAAGGTGTTTTAGAGCATCATTCAAATATTATGAATGAGCAAGACGATGAATTTGAAGATGAATCATATTCGAGGAGATTAATGAGTTTTACAAAAGAGACTTGGGATAATCCTATCACTTTAACGACCATGGTACAATTTTTTCAAACGTTATTCAAAGTAAAATCTTCTAACATTAGAAGATTCTCAAGTCTTATTCGTGGAGTAATTGTACTAGACGAAGTTCAGAGCCTTCCGTTAGAAGTTACAAGTGTATTTAATTTAAGTATGAATTTCCTATGCAAAGTAATGGAAGCAGTGGTGGTTTTATGCACAGCAACGCAGCCTTTATTGAGTGTTCCAAGGATTCAGCATAAACTTATGTACGGAGATTGTAATGGAGAAAATACTGATATTATCTCATTAACTATGGAGGAACGATCTAGTTTTGAGCGTACTCAAGTTAGAAAATTTAATGATTCAAATGACTACGTCAGTATTGAAGAGGTGTGTAGCGAAGTTCTAGAACATAATCAATCAACTTTAATAATTTTAAATACAAAAAAAGCTGTGGAAAAGCTATATTTGCTAATAAGAGAAAAAACGGATAGAACTTGTTATTACCTTTTCTACAAATATGTGTGCTGCTCACCGATTAGATAGATTGGAAAAAAATACGTAATGAGCTGGCATGTGGGAAAGCAATTATTTGTGTGAGTACTCAGTTAATCGAAGCCGGTGTTGATGTAGACTTTCATCGCGTAATAAGATCGTACGCAGGGATTGATTCCCTGATACAGACATGCGGGAGATGTAATCGAGAAGGTTTACGTGATAAAGGGGAAGTACTTCTTGTTAGACTCCCAGATAAAATTGAGAATGTCTCATCTTTGAAGGTTATTAAAGATAAGCGAAAAGTAACAGAGAGTATTCTGAGAGAAATTAACTCGACTATTGACTTAACAAGACTAAATGATGAGTTTTATTCGAAGTATTATGAATTAGACGAAAGTCAAGAAAAATTTGATTACCCTGTAAACAATACTACTGCTTACAGGTATTTATCAGACAATAGAGGATTAGGTTTTGAAGTGAAAACGTTATTAAAACAATCTTTTAGAACAGGCGGAAATGCAATTCAATTGATAAAAGATGAATCTATTAGCATCATCGTTCCGTATAGTCAGAAAAGTAAACGTATGATTGAAACTCTAGAATTAGAACTATCAAAAGGAGTTAGATTTGATACTAAGCAAGGAAAATTTATTAAAAGTCTGATTAGGAAGTTACAGAGATATACGGTTAATGTGCCTCAAGGTAGTGAGTTCATTAGCTATACTAAACCTTATTTGAATCAATCAATACTAATCCTAAGCGAGGAATATTATGACGAAGATAGGGGACTTGTATCAATAGCCCGAGGGTTTATATATTAGAGAGAAAATTTTATCTAGAAAATGAAGGAGGAGTCAAGGTGTATAGGTCAAAAAATTTTTATGTCCGAGTGACAGGAGACTTAGCATTGTTTACTAGTCCGCAAAGTAAAGCTGGTGGAGAAAGGACGAGCTATCTAGTTCCCACTAGGCAAGCACTAACGGGAATCGTTGATGGAGTCTATTTTAAGCCAAGTATTCAAAATATTGTGACGGAAGTAAAGGTAATGAATCGTATCCAGACAGAAGTACATGGTATAAGGAATTTATTAAAGAATGGAGGAAGTGACCTAAGCTATATTTCCTATTTACACAATGTGGAGTATTTAGTGAAATTCCATTTTATATGGAATAAAGCAAGACCAGATTTACAGCAAGATTGGATTTCAAAAAAACATGAGGCCATTATGACTCGTTCACTGGATAAAGGAGGTCGGTTAGATCTTTTTTTGGGGGCGAGAGAATGTCATGCGACTGCAACAGGAATTTCAGAGAACGAGTATAAGGATTCTGTATCATTTTACGATGAGCAAGAAGTAGATTTGGGCTTGATGTTTCATTCTTTTGCTTACCCTATAAATGAAAAGGATTCTTTGAGGTCATATTTTACAACTACAAGGATGATAAATGGAATCATAAAATTTAAAGCACAGTCTGAATGTGAAGTTGAAAACGTGTTGTCAGCCAAGGGGATGGGAAAACGAAATGGTATGAAAACAGTCGATGAGGAATTTTTGGAATATGAGCAATGGGAGAAGGAGGAAAAGTAATGAATTTCTTTACTGCATTGATGAAGGCATATAATGCAGCTGAAAAAATAAGTTTGGTTGATAAATTTGAAGTAGGCCATCCAGTTCTTTTGCCACTTTTTCATAACAGTATCCAATCTAATGGGAAAAATATTATTGAAGTCTGTCTGGATACAAAAGGTCAGCTGATTGAGGCAAAGTTTATAGAAAAAGGGGAAAAGATTATTTTTCCGGTAACTTCTAGCTCTATGAATAGAACAAGTAAAGCTGTTCCTCATCTTATCGCAGATACAATAAAGTACTTAGATTGTAGGCAAAGTCCTAATAATTATGACGCTTATATAAATCAATTATCGTTATTTATGCGAAAGTGTCATAACGAAGAGGTCAAAGAATTCTTAAACTATATATTAATTTTTTTATAAGAGATCCTAATGCACTAAATAAAGTTAGCCATCGCCTTGAGTTGGCGAACGAATCCAGTAAAAAAATGCTAATTTGGTCGAAAATAAAAAAACAATGAATAATAAAATCATGATTACTTTTGCAGTTGAAAACTTCAGGGACGGTAAACGTTATTCTGTTTCAAGTTATAAAGAATTACATCAAGAACATATCAAGCAGGTGCTAGATTCGAAGGAGGAGTTAGGTACGTGTAATTTGACAGGTGAGCAAGACGTTGTGGTATCTATACATCGCTCTGTTGCAGGTACCGCTAAATTAATTCCTCAGAAAAGTCACGATGAAATGTATAAAGGGAGATTTAAAGTAGCTTCAGATGTAGTTTCTATCGGTCAAACAACTTCCGAGAAGGCACATTTGATGTTGAAATATTTAATGGAGAGCCCCCAAAGTAAGATTAATTTAGGTGAAAATCAATTTTTTATAAACTGGTTTAGTGACGATATTAAAAACGAAAGTAAAATAGACTTGACAAAAGAGACCATGTTTGAGGACCCGTTTATTTGGGAACCGCCTAGAAAAAAGTCCGTAACAGATGTTGTGTCGCAGGAAAATAGGAAGATAGCTTTATCCTTCATTAAAGGTAAACGACTTTTTAATGATGCATCTTATTATTATGGATCGATTATTAATAAAGTGAACGATGGTAGAGCTTCCTTAACTTATTTTCGGGAATTGAGGAGCGCAGAATTATTAGAAAATCTAGAAGAATGGCAAAAAAAATATTCCTGGCCTAATAGCAATCAGAAGTTAAGTTGGCAAACACCTGCACTAATTGGGATTGTTGAAGCTGCGTATGGTATCGAAAAGGATTCGCTTCTCACAGTACGTAACAAAAAATTTAAGAATAAACTATTACAAGAGCTGATTGTGTGTCTTCTAGATAAAAAGCCAATATCTAGAGCAATTACTAAACAACTAGAGTTGAATATTAGAAACCGGCATAAATACGAAAAAGAATGGTACAAAGTAGAGCATGTTGCATTATCTGTATTGAAGAATCAAGGAGAGGAGCAATTTTCACCAATGTTAGATGAAAAAAATGTAGATAGATCTTATTTATTCGGTCGGCTTTTTGGCAGTGTTTGAACTTTTAGAGTTAGAAAGCTATAAATTAGATAGTGAATCGAAAACGAGAATTCCCAATGCACAAAGATATTGGGCAGCTTATATGGGACAACCAGCGAAAATAATGCGGACCCTTTTTGATAAAACATTACCTTACGCGCAAAGACTCCAAAATAGTAATCATAAAGGAATATTCTTCAAATTAGAGAAGGAGCGTCAAATAATAATTGAGGGCTTGTCAAGATATCAAGAAACAGAAGCTATAAACCTACCATTAGATTTCACATTTATTTTTTTGGGTATTACGCGGAAAAAAATATATCTTTACCAGAAATAGCGAGAAAGAAAACAAGGAGGAAGAAAAATGATTACCCGTAAAGTAGACTTTATGTTAACGTTTGAGGTGGAGTGTGCCAATCCAAATGGAGACCCTTTATCTGGAAATATGCCTAGGACAAATTCAGAAGGATATGGTTTAGTTAGTGATGTTGCGATTAAGCGAAAGATTAGAAATAGACTTCAGGACGAAGGGTATCAAATCTTTGTTCAAGCGAATGAACGTATACACGATGGTCATACTTCTTTGCAAAAACGTTTTGAATCAAAGTTTAAAGATGAAAAAGACGAAGCTATCATTGTGAAACAAGCTAATCAAGAGTGGATTGATGTTAGAGCATTTGGGCAGGTATTTACATATTGCGATAAAGCAATTGGAGTTAGAGGGCCATTGTCAATTAGCATGGCAAAATCTTTGAATCCAATTGTAACATCGACAATGCAAATTACTCGCAGTACGAATGGTAAGGAGCAAAAACTGGGAAATAAAGGATCAGACACAATGGGATCTAAGCACTATGTTGAGTATGGAGTCTATTTAGTCAAAGGTTCTGTAAATGTGTTTTTCTCCGAAAAAACAGGATTTAATGATAAGGACTTGAAGGCTATAAAATTGGCAATTAAGACTTTATTCGAAAATGATGCATCAACTGCTCGGCCCGAAGGTTCTATGCGAGTTAAGGAACTATTTTTGGTTCACCCATCCTGATAAACTCGGAGTTGTTTCAAGTGCGAGAATATATGATTTACTTGAATGGAAGTCGAATGGCGCAAATAAGAATTATAATGATTACAATATTCATCTGAATAAGAATGAATTGATGAAGTATCAAGAGAAGGATTAGAAGTTGAAATTATAGAAGGTGACTAACTTGGTGTATGATGAAGATGATTATTTGATGTTATCTGGTATACAACATTTCTATTTTTGTAAGCGCCAATGGGGATTAATACATCTAGAACAACAGTGGAAAGATAACGAAGCTACGGTACACGGCCAGATGCTTCATCAGAAAGCGGATAATCCTCTACTTAAGGAAAAACGGCACGGTGTCATAATATCACGCGCCGTTCATATTGTATCAAAAGAGTTAGGTTTGTACGGTATCATGGATGTTTTGGAACTACATTCTTGTAAGCATGGCATCAGAATTAATGGACATACTGGTTTTTGGGCTCCTAATATAGTTGAATATAAGAGGGGGAAGCCAAAGAAAGATTTACGGGATATCGTACAGTTGATTGCTCAAGTACTTTGTCTAGAGGAAACATTTGAGTGTCAAATTAAAGAAGCGTCATTATATTATCATGCTGTTAACCAGAGAGTAACCGTGCCAGTAACAGAGGATTTGAGGAATATAGTGAGACAGTTAGCGGCAGATATGCATACATACTATCGTCAAAAGCAAATACCAAAAGCAGAGTATTTCAAAAATTGTAAATTGTGTTCTTTAGTCGATGTTTGCTTACCAAGATTAAGTAAGAAAGGACGAAATGTAGAAAATTATATTGAAGCAGCTTTGAAAAGTGGTGTGGATGAATGAAGAAGTTATTAAATACTCTTTATATTACTGAAGACGATTACTATGTATCTCGTGAACGCGAAAATATTGTAATCAAACAAGATAAAAATATAGTAGCGCGTTTCCCCTATCGTATTATTGAGGGTATCATCTGTTTCTCATATGTAGGTGTGTCTCCAGCACTTATAGAACTTTGTTCTGAAAACAATATTAATTTATCGTTACATACACCTCAAGGGCGCTTTTGTGGTAGGTTTGTTGGGCCTACAAGTGGTAATGTGCTTTTAAGAAGAGCGCAGTATCGATTAGCAGATGCCACTGATTCTCTTGAATATGCTAGAAGGTTTATTCTAGCAAAAATTTCGAATTCAAGAAAATATTTACTAAGATTTAAAAGGGATCATCGCAATCAGATTCCAAGCAATTTTTTTGAGTCCATTGAAGTAGAACTCTGTAAGTCAATAGATGCCGTTCAGACAACAATGGATAAGGACTCACTTAGAGGTATTGAAGGTCAAGCCGCTAACCAGTTTTTTTAAACTCTTTGAATTTTTTTCACTCAAAAAAATAGTGAATTTTTCCGATTTAATGGTCGGACAAAACGGCCACCTTTGGATCCTGTAAACGCACTATTATCATTTTGGATATAGTATGCTAACCTATGAATGTCAATCCGCTCTTGAGGCAGTGGGAATTGATAGTTATGTAGGTTTTTTCCACACTGATCGTCCAGGGAGAGCAAGCCTTGCGCTTGATTTAGTAGAAGAGTTTAGAAACTATATAGTGGATCGTTTTGTTTTCTCGTTAATTAATAATGGGCAGATTAACAGAAAACATTTTGAAATCAAGGAAACAGGTAGTGTTTTATTGAATAAAAAAGGTCGAGCTATTTTCTTAGAGGAGTGGCAGAAACGTAAGCATGTTGAGGTTGAACATCCTTATTTGCGAGAAAAGGTTAAAACAATGTTATTACCATATGTTCAAGCCCAACTACTTGCTAAAGCTATACGAGGAGATTTAGAAAGCTATCCTCCTTTTATGATATAGGAGATTATGCAATGATGATATTAGTAACCTATGATGTTAATACTGAATTAATAGAAGGAAAGAGGCGACTGAGAAATGTAGCAAAAGTGTGTTTTAGATTATGGGCAGAGGGTGCAAAATTCTGTTTTTGAGTGTTCTTTGACACCTGCAGATTTTTATTGAACTCAAACACAAGCTAGTTAAAATTATTGATGATGAGACAGATAGTATAAGATTTTACCTTCTGGGTAAGAATTGGCAAAATCGTATTGAAACTATTGGACAAGATACTAGCTATAATCCTGATACCGGAGTATTTATTTTATAGATGCGAGGTTTACTTGCTCATGAAATATAAAGTGGCCTCGCGCCAAAAATAGTGAATTAAGTTACTGAAGCAGCTGAAAAATAGAATTTCTATTTGATATTTTCTATATGTTTTGGTAGCAAACTGTGTAGAATTACGCAGTCGCTCCCTTCGCGGGAGCGTGGATTGAAATTCGACTTCCTCAAGGAAGGCCCGGCCAACAACTGTTGTCGCTCCCTTCGCGGGAGCGTGGATTGAAATATTGCTGAAGATAGTGACGAGGAAGTGAGTGATGGTCGCTCCCTTCGCGGGAGCGTGGATTGAAATTAACAGAGGGTAGCAGCAGCCTAATGCTAGAGGCCGTCGCTCCCTTCGCGGGAGCGTGGATTGAAATACGCCAAGGCAGAGAATGGGCGTTAGTACTGCGGTCGCTCCCTTCGCGGGAGCGTGGATTGAAATAGATCATTGGGATGAATATGTGGACAGCCTAGGCGGTCGCTCCCTTCGCGGGAGCGTGGATTGAAATAGATTGTGGTCAAGAATGGTAGCCAAACATTCAACGTCGCTCCCTTCGCGGGAGCGTGGATTGAAATATGTTAGCGTCGTAGTTGGCGCAAGACCATGTCCGTCGCTCCCTTCGCGGGAGCGTGGATTGAAATAATCAAGAACGTTGGAACGATGAATTACCAGATCGTCGCTCCCTTCGCGGGAGCGTGGATTGAAATTGATTTAGCAGATGAACTTCTAGAGAAAGGGGTATGTCGCTCCCTTCGCGGGAGCGTGGATTGAAATTATAAGACTTCCGGAGCTAAAACACTATGGGACGTCGCTCCCTTCGCGGGAGCGTGGATTGTAAATACCGGTAAACTGACCGATTGCACGCGTTACCCGGTCGCTCCCTTCGCGGGAGCGTGGATTGAAAATCAATAACTGTTAGGGACTGACAAACTTGAGCTTGAGTCGCTCCCTTCGCGGGAGCGTGGATTGAAAATAACAAGCTAGGTATCGACGGATCTAATGCACTTGGTCGCTCCCTTCGCGGGAGCGTGGATTGAAATTCAATCTTGAGGCCCTAGTTCTTTGTACTCGGACATGTCGCTCCCTTCGCGGGAGCGTGGATTGAAAATATTAACTCCAGCGATAAAGAGAAGGCTAACACCTTGTCGCTCCCTTCGCGGGAGCGTGGATTGAAATTGGCCAAGAACGGCGAGAATCAACGTAAGCGTGAGATGTCGCTCCCTTCGCGGGAGCGTGGATTGAAATTAGCTTGTCCATGCGGTTAAGCACTTCGGATATTGTCGCTCCCTTCGCGGGAGCGTGGATTGAAATGGAATAACATGCCAGATCTTGCCCCTGAGTTAAGTCGCTCCCTTCGCGGGAGCGTGGATTGAAATCAAAAGGATGAACCACACACGACATTTATGGACGTCGCTCCCTTCGCGGGAGCGTGGATTGAAATTCGAAAGAAAGGGAAGCTACGAGCCATAACGAGTAGTCGCTCCCTTCGCGGGAGCGTGGATTGAAATAATGTCAGTACTGACTACTTACTAGGCACCAATAGTCGCTCCCTTCGCGGGAGCGTGGATTGAAATTCAATGAGAGATGGCAAGATGCACTGTCAAACAGTCGCTCCCTTCGTGGGAGCGTGGATTGAAATTCAGTTAGCCCATACTCTTATTTGGGCGATGTTGCGTCGTCCTCTTTGCAGAAGTGTTAACGAAGATTGATAATGCGAATGAACTTCCTAGCCTATCTAAAAATAGATTAAGAAGATTTAATTGGTGCGACTTTATAAAAGTATCAATGTACGGGGTATAGAAAAATTAAGAATAATAAGCTATCTATTTACTAGTAATGTAAGCGGATGGCTCTTTTTGTACTTCCACATTAATCCGG
>BNJV01002804.1_pt1 | contig 10090 bp, 10 predicted proteins | sample 8540591 | NCBI WGS metagenome assembly BNJV01 (sample SAMD00202457, study PRJDB9452) | human saliva metagenome | host: Homo sapiens
CTCCAACCACTACTGGTTGCTATTAGTGACCAGTACTACTTCGTCGTGTGACCAGTACTGGTCCGACAGCCGACCAGTACTGGTCGTTTTCACTACCTATAGTAGGCGCCCCTGCTGCTGGCTGTGTAGCCAAGCAGCGGGGCGCTATAAAAAAGCCTCCTCCCTACTCCTATTTTTATTCGGAGCAGGGAGGAGACTATACTTATTGAGAGAGCTTATTACTTAGCGAGCTCCAGGAGCTTAGCGATGATCTTCTTGAGCTTAGCGATTGACTCTTCCAGATCCTTCAGGTCTTGATCAGCTGCATCCTTCACCTGCTTAGCTGCAGTAACGACGACATCAAGTTCCTTCGCCTTTGCTTCGAGAGCAATACGCTGCTTGCTGATTTCAGCGAGCTGAGCATTCAGCACCTTGATTTCTGCGATCTTATCCTGAATCTTCTTCTCGAGCTTGCTCTTCTCTACACGGATCTTATCCTCAGCCTCCTGAGCCTTAGCTGCAGCCTGAGCTTCTGCGAATCGAGCATCACTGAAGCGCCTTATCAGCATCCTCGACAGCCTTCTTATTCTTTGCTTCTTCAGCCTTAGCTTCCTTGCCGAGTGCAATGGTCTTCTCTGCAAGAGGACGGAAAGCATCAAGAGCCTTCTGAGCCTGATCGATGGCATGCTTGTCACCGGAAGCCTTTGCATCCTCGAGGCCTTCTTTGCACCTCCTAACTGCTTGGCTGCTGCCTCTGCATCCTTCTGCTGCTCTGCAAGGCGATTTGCGTTCTCAGACTGGATGCTTTTTGCAGTCTCAAGACTCTTGGCGGCACCTTCACGAGTAGCGATAGCCTTCTGGTACTGCTTCTTTGAGAGCTTCAACTGGAGCAAGGAGGGCCTTCAGCTGAGCTTCAAGCTCTTCCTGCTGCTTCTTGAGGCTCAACTTCGGCACTAGTCTTAGCCTTTTTCCTGAGCCTGAAGCTTTGCGATCTCAGCCTTAACCTTGTTCAGCTCAGCGAGCTTACTATTGTAGTCACTCAGTCTTGCCCTTAGCATATTCTGTAGCGATCTTTGTCTGACGCTCCAGTGCCTTCAGTGCATCATTTGCAGCAGCAGCCTGCTCCTTTAGAGAGAGCTTTAGCTCAGCAAGTGCAGCTTGACTCTTAGCCAGCTCAGCCTGCTTGATCTCAAGCTGCTTAGTTACTTCTACGAGCTTCTTCTCAGCATCAAGCTTCTCACGACGGAGCTGAGCAAGCTCTTCCTTAAGGTTAGCAAGTCCTTTTTAGCCTCTTCCAGCTCCTTACGGACAGTAGCGAGATCGGCCTTATCAACCTTCTTAGCCTTCTTCAAGAAGCTTATTTTTCTTCTTCAAGCTTAGCGATACGAGCTTCAAGCTCCTTGTTCTTAGCCTCAGCCTTCTCAGCACGAGCTATAGTCAGCTCGTGATTAGTCTTCTGCTTCAAGCTTTGCCGTAGCTTCAGCAAGCTTTGCAGCTGCTTCCCTGTTCCTTGCCTTGTGCTGCCTTGACTTGCTCGCCGAGAGTTACGATACGTTCATTGAGGCTCTTCTGATCGGCTTCGAGCTTAGTGACCTTCTCCTGAGCAGCCTTAAGATCTGCAAGGCTTTTTGCATGCGTAGCCTGGAGATCGCTCAGACTCTTCTTACCCTCGGCAATCTGTCGCTCGTAAGGCGTAAGGTCTACGTCATTCTTCTTACAAGAAGTAACTGAGGTTCCGAGGATAAGCAATCCAAGGAGTAGCGCTGGTGTAAATGTTTTCTTCATATCCAACACGGTTTAAATGTTATTAATAGAATGCCAGCATGACATCCAGCAACAAATATAGAAGCCTAAATCTTCGCGCTTACCTCCCCGTAACCGTGCACTTAATCAATAGACAAATACCCTTTTTGTCCGCTATTTATCTCGCAATTCGATAGCCGCACTTTTATGTGAAGGAAAAAATGTTCCTTAATTCTTCCCACTGAGTCTTGAGTGCCCGACTCGGGCATCAGCTGGTACCGCTGGATAAAGAGCCTCAGCGTCGGGATGCTAACACCGAGACTCTGTGCAATAGCACTCTTCGTCTTTCCCAAAGCAAGCAAATGGCAAATCTCTGCTTCACATCCAGACAGCTTCAGGTGCTTGCCCTGGCTTCCTCTTGGCCGACCAAGCCTTCTCCCCTGAGCTCGCAGTCGAGCAAGGGCATCCCGGGTACGTTGAGCAATCAGCTTCCGCTCGATTTCCGCCGAGAGAGCAAAGGCAAAAAGCAAGTACCTTACTTGTCACATCCTCTCCCAGGCGGTAGCCATCCTTGACTGTCCAAACAGTACACCGCCGCTGCATACATAGACTGAGGATATCCATAACCATAAAGAGGCTACGCCCCAGACGACTAAGTTCACTACACAGGATCATATCTCCTTCACCAACCTGATCAAGCAATGCCCCCAGCTCGCGTTCTCGATAATTGCGCCCGCCAGAAACAGTCTCTTCTATCCAGCGGTCAATATGAAGTCGTTCATGCATAGCAAAACGCTGAAGTTCGTAACGCTGGTTCTCCGTCGTCTGCTTGTCACTGCTGACTCGTATATATGCGTATATCATGAGCTGAATATTGATTATAGTGATACCTAATGTAGAAGAACCCTACACTGCGACAACGACGTCACAATGTAGCGGATACACTTAGAAGGAAAGAGATGCGAGAAAGTCGCCAAGCATCCAGAGTATTCCTCGGTAATAGGCAGGGGATATAACGAAGCGAGGCGTGACCAGCTGGATAGCCAGTCACCGCCTCGCGATGGGTGAAAGATCGATATGACAGCAGAAGCGAGTACGCACATTCAGAAAAATCACCTAACTCATCTCTTACGTACATACTACACTAACTATACTAAAGCCCATTTTCAGAACTCCAGAAAGGAGGTGTTCCAGCCGCACCTTCCGGTACGGCTACCTTGTTACGACTTAGCCCCCAGTCACCTGTATTACCCTAGGCCGACCCTTGCGGTTACGGACTTTAGGTACTCAGACTCCCATGGCTTGACGGGCGGTGTGTACAAGGCCCGGGAACGTATTCACCGCGCCATGGCTGATGCGCGATTACTAGCGAATCCAGCTTCACGGAGTCGAGTTGCAGACTCCGATCCGAACTGTGATAAGGTTTAGAGATTCGCATCCTGTCGCCAGGTAGCTGCCCTTTGTCCTTACCATTGTAACACGTGTGTCGCCCCGGATGTAAGGGCCGTGCTGATTTGACGTCATCCCCACCTTCCTCACGCCTTACGACGGCAGTCTCTACGGAGTTCCCAGCATTACCTGATGGCAACCGTAGACAGGGGTTGCGCTCGTTATGGCACTTAAGCCGACACCTCACGGCACGAGCTGACGACAACCATGCAGCACCTACATAGATGTCCCGAAGGAAAACTCCCTTTCAGGAGCGGTCATCTACATTTCAATCCCGGGTAAGGTTCCTCGCGTATCATCGAATTAAACCACATGTTCCTCCGCTTGTGCGGGCCCCCGTCAATTCCTTTGAGTTTCACCGTTGCCGGCGTACTCCCCAGGTGGATAACTTAACGCTTTCGCTTAGGAGCATACTGTATATCGCATACGCCCAGTTATCATCGTTTACTGCGTGGACTACCAGGGTATCTAATCCTGTTTGATACCCACGCTTTCGTGCTTCAGCGTCAGTTGTACCTTAGTAAGCTGCCTTCGCAATCGGAGTTCTGCGTGATATCTATGCATTCCACCGCTACACCACGCATTCCGCCTACCTCATCTACACTCCAAAGCCCGCCAGTATCAATGGCAATTTAGGAGTTAAGCTCCTAGATTTCACCGCTGACTTAACAGGCCGCCTACGCACCCTTTAAACCCAATAAATCCGGATAACGCTCGCATCCTCCGTATTACCGCGGCTGCTGGCACGGAGTTAGCCGATGCTTATTCATACGGTACATGCAGGGAGTCACACGTGACTCTTGTTATTCCCGTATAAAAGAAGTTTACAATCCATAAGACAGTCATCCTTCACGCGACTTGGCTGGTTCAGGCTCTCGCCCATTGACCAATATTCCTCACTGCTGCCTCCCGTAGGAGTCTGGTCCGTGTCTCAGTACCAGTGTGGGGGTTCAACCTCTCAGTTCCCCTACCCATCGTCGCCTTGGTGAGCCGTTACCTCACCAACTAGCTAATGGGACGCATGCCTATCTCACAGCGAATTTCATTTCCTCTACATTGGATGCCCAACATAGAGTGTACGCGGTATTAGTCCGTCTTTCGACGGGTTATCCCCCTCTGTGAGGCAAGTTGCATACGCGTTACGCACCCGTGCGCCGGTCGCCATCAGTCTTAGCAAGCTAAGACCATGCTGCCCCTCGACTTGCATGTGTTAAGCCTATCGCTAGCGTTCATCCTGAGCCAGGATCAAACTCTTCATTGTCAATATTTTTATTGTACTTTGTTCTGTTTGTCTTGCTCCGAAATGATTCTTGCTTCAGATTTATTAGTGTATCTCTACCTAAGTAAAGGTCGTAATTGACGGTTAGGTCTTCATTTCCCTAAACGTTTGTTACTACACTTCTGTTTGTCAATATCAATTATCTCAAAGATCTCTCAAAGTCAAACTACCTGCGTCGCCGCATGGCCGTTCGTTTCTTTTTGCGAGTGCAAAGGTAGGGAAAAATCGCCCAAACTTCCAAATACGCACGCAAATTCCTGCGCCGACAAGGCGCTTTCCTCACCAATTCGCGCGCGTACATTATATATATGCGATCAGGAAAAGGCTCTGATATTTCTTCCGCCCCATACACCTCACCCCACACCTAAGCGAAGGACGGAGCATACACCGCGAGGCCTTCATCCACCGATCTCTACGGATGAGACTTTGCAGAGAGTCCTGTACTCTATTTAGTGTGCCAAAGTATCGCATGCCCAGCTCCCCGATATGCCTCTCCGAAGTAGTCACGCAAGCCCTTCGCCTTATCGCGCGTATTCCTCTTTTATCAGCGGAGGAAAAGCACCGTTCTCGTGAAGAAAAAGCGCCTTCAGGTGAGTGCTTTTTCCTCTGTCTATGTACGTAGTCTTAAAGACCAGGCAGGTAAATCCAAATATCCACGTACGTAGATATTAGAGCCACGTACGTAGTCAAAACTTATCTACCACTCGTCCGCAACTTTTATCCCTACGTGGAGCAACAACCTAATATAGGTCACTTCACAAAGCTATATAGCTTTCTTCGCCATCCTATATAGGTCGTCATCGCGACCTATATAGCTTCGTCGTCGGACCAATACAGGTCGACCCGACGACCAATATAGGTTCACACCACCCTCATATAGATGCACTCGCAGACAAAAAAAGCAGGGAGCATACAGCGCACCGGCTGTATGCTCCCTGCTTGTATGGATAGGAGTTAATTCTGCTTAGACGAGGTCTTGGCCGGGGCGGAGACGAAGCATCTCGCTTGGGGACGGCTTGGCAGATCACCTCGCTCAGGCGGTGCGACGACGGCGTGCCGCACATAGTCACGTGATGCACCAGCGTGATGCAGCGTGCAGGACGAGGCAGTGCAAAAGGACGGATAAGTTCGCTCTGCTCGGCGCTCAGCGTCTTCGCCGCCAGCTCAGGCACGAACGTCACGCCATTACCCTGCTCGACGAAGTGCATAAACGTCTCGAGGCTCCACGGCTATAACTGAAGCGCTGATTGGGCGCATTCTTCCAAGTGACAGAACTTCACGAGCTGGTCGCGGAAGCAGTGCCCGCTTCGTCCAAGAGCCAAAGCTGGTAGCGACCGACTTCGGCCGAGCGGATCGACGTCTCTTCGAAAAGCTCCGGGCGACGGGGCACATAGCCGAGGAATTCCTCGAAAAAGAGCTGACGATCGACAAGCAACTCATCTTCCGATGCCGAGGCGATCAGCGCGACATCGATCTGCCCCGAGCAGGCTGGCGACGCACTCGCTGGTCTTGAGCTCCGTGATCGTGATCTTCAGATCGGGGAGATGCTTGCGCAGCAGCGGCAGCAGGACGAGTGGCAGGAGATGAGGGTGCGATGGTCGGCAAGACACCGAGGCGAAGCGCCCCCGTGAGCCTCTTGCTCTTCGTGAATGACCTCCTTGACCTGCGCGACCTGCAGGAGAATGATGGCGGCTTGGTCGAGATGCGACGTCCGACGGCCGTCCGGGATGATGGGCTGGTGGCTACGGTCGAAGATCTTGACGCCCGAGCTCATCCTCGAGCTTCTGGATCATCGTGCTGAGCGTCGGCTGGGTGACTTGACAAAAAGTCGGCGGCCCGCGAAGTGACGGAACTATCCAGAGCCTGTATATACTCGAGCTGCTGTATATTCATGAGAGGAGGTTATCGAAGATTAATGCGAGTGTATGTGAGGGAGCATGGAGGAAGAGCCAGTCTTCAAGCTATGCACACGCGTCCCGATGACATTGATGAAGGGGCGCTGACGGGCTCGCTTGAGATAGGGATGAAAGCCGAAGTGATCTCTCGATACTTTGCCCCCTGCCCCTTATGGACGAAGGCTCCATAGAGCTGATACCAATACATCCATAGGTAGTTGACCGCCATGGTATTGGCATAGAGGCAGAGGGTAGCATCATCAGCATGACGGCGCTGCAGATCCTCAATATTATCAAAGAGGCAAGCCATACGCGTATCAAAGCCAGACGTAATAGCCCCTTCTCGATACTAGCAAATAGTTATACCCCCTGTGGCAACAAATAGTAAGAGTTGATCTTACTAAAGACCTCTAACGAGAACGAGTTATCCTCATAGACATATCCCTCTCTAAATCGGATTGCCCCGATAGCACTCGCACGATAAACCTTAGACCAAGCTGAAGGCCCTACCTTAAAGGAAAATCCTTGGACAAGCTCCGCAAGGGCCTCTTCTCGAGAGAAAAGACGCCCCTCCTTCTCCCCGCAATAGAACTTTCCATCAGCCCTAATTTCATTGATGCCATACCCTACAATATCGACATCGGCATGTGCCTCCAAGTAAGAGATAGCTGCTTCATAGATATCGGGCTCTATCGAATCATCGCTATCTACAAAGGCAATATATTCGCAGCCCTCTGTATACTGCAATCCAAAGTTGCGAGCCGACGACAGACCGCCATTTTCCTTGTGCACCGAGAGGACACGAGGATCTTGCTCAGCATAGGCATCACAGATAGCACCACAGCCATCAGGAGAGCCATCATCGACCAAGACAATGCGGAGATTGGAGTAAGACTCGAGATAAGATCGAGTCGAGCGCATGGTCGCAGGTAATCCTCGACCTTATGAGACGGGTACAATGACGGCGAGTAATGGTTGGTGTGACATAGCCAAGCGGTCTATTTAGATGAAACTAAGGAGCGGAAGAGGCGATCCCACTGAGGCAGGATAACCTCGGGAGCAAAGCGCTGGGCATTTGCCTTCGCGGCACGCCCCATCTGCAGGCGGAGCTCTTCATCTGCCATCAGGCGCTCCAAGCACTCTGCAAAGGCAGCCTTGTCCCCATAGGGCACGACAAAGCCTGGAGCTTCTGAAGCCTCCTCGATCACATCACGTGCTCCACAAAGGAAAGCATAGCAGACGGAGGGCAGCCCCAGCTCCTGCGCCTCTAAGAGCACCATGAGGGAGCCCTTCTGTCTGCGACGTCATCAAGAGAACGGAGGAGGAGAGGTATTCTTCGGTGATCGTATTTGTCGGAGTATGGAGCGCACAGCTATCCTCCAAGTGGAGTTCTCGCAGCTGATGCATAAGCTGATCATGCAGGTAGCCCTCACCATAGATATCCAAGCGCCAGTCTGGGTGCTTCTTGCTCACCATCGCCCATATATCCAGAGTATCTCGGAGGTTCTTCTCATGCGCGAAGCGAGCGACAGCGATGCAACGCTTAGCCTGCAAAGGGCGCCACACGCTCAGATGTGATCGGCATGATATTATAAATCACCTCGACACGCTTCAGGCGATCGCCCCACAGCACTGCATCCTCATGGGTCAGCAGTACGGTGCGCGTATATCGAGCTGACGTACGCGCAAAGGAGCGCTCTGCCCACCAAGAGAGGAAGCGACGAAGATAGTTGGTAGCGGGGAAGCGGTAAGCTGAGACGGTCTTCCCCCACGAGCCATGGCTCTCTGTGATCTTGATGCTCCCATCCTTGATCGTGGGGAGAAAGGAGAAGTCTTGATAGCCCGTCGATATCACTACATCCGGGCGGAGCTCACGAAGGCACTGGGTGAGTAGCTGCTTATGACGACGCTTGTATCGGTAGAGAGCACTATACTTCTTCAGTCGCGAAGAAGTATCTATACAATCATAATTCACCCCCAGATCAATCTGCTGAATAGATGGGTGGAGGGGGAAAAATGGCTTTCGCCCCATAGTATCCGTGGTGATGATAGCTACCTCATGTCCCTGCTCGACCAGATAGTTGGCTTTAGCTGTGATGACACGCTCCATCCCACCTGCTACGTGGAGGCTCTTGATACAATAAGCGATCTTCATACTGCGCGTATATCGTTAATGGGCGACAGTGCACCCTGTCTTCTCCACAAAGATACAGATAAATTAAGGGTAAAAGCCTCACGACTTCAGCCTATTGATGACTGCGCTTTCCACTCGATCGAGCCAAGGAGAAAAGAGCTTCTGCTAAAGCTGCTGACGCACCTGATCAACAAGTGTCGTAGCGAAATAAAGCCCCGGCACAAAAGCCACCAAGAGGAGAATACCAACGAGTACCGCATAGTGCTGCCCCACATAATCTGTAAGAGCAAGATAGCGGCCACGTGTCAAATACTCCTCATGCAGAAGGTAGACGGAGAAGGAGGAGGCTGCGAGCCAGTTGATCCAGCGCACATGCCCCAGCTTAATCTTACTAAAAAAGAGGAGGAGCGACAGCGAGGCGACAATACACAGGGGCGAGGTATAGCTAACGGGTCGGTCAACAAGAGCATCATCCCCACCAAGGGACGCCCCATACCCCAGAAGAGGACGAGGGCAAGCAATGCGGATAGAGCGGTTGACCCAGGAATATCAGAAGGTCATATCGAGGAGCTAACTCACACCAGCGACCACCATGAAGTCGCACGTAGCGAGCTAAAAGATACAGCCCAATGAAGGCTAAGACAGAGTATCCTCTCTGCAGCTCAGATGACGCGCTCATCCACCACTCCATGCCACAGGCAAAGAAATAGTAAACAACAAGGAACAGCCCGAACTCACGCTTCGTAGCGCTCTCCACATAGCGATTCAGCACAGGAGCAAGGAGTACCAGCCACACATAGCTACCAAAAGAACCAGTAGACCTTCATCGGCGAGAAGTGCATAGATAGCTCCCCAGAGAGAAGTCTGTCTGCTTCGTCAGCACCCAGAACGCATACATCCCGACAGAATAGAAGATCCCCTGATAGAGAGGGAGACGACTGAGGTTCACCCGAGGCCGAATAGCAAAGTAGCCTGAAATCAGGACGAAGATATCTACCCCTGTGAGATTCATCATACGAAACCACACACCCAGCCCACCTAAGACAGGCTCAGAATGGAGGAAGTCTGCAGAGGGGCCAGCTCCCACCCTCTCGACTCAGGTGGCCAAACATAATAAAGAAACATCGCTACGATGACAGTAGCTCTATATTCGATGAGCGTGGAGCTCGCGCGGGCACTGAAGCTGTGGAGGACGTACTCATAGATGGGAAAGAAAGGGGATAGGAGGAGGAAACAGAGAGAGGTATCACACGCTGCTGCGCGCATACCTCTCTTCTTCTTTAGTAGTGCCACCAGGGAATCGAACCCGGGGACACAAGGATTTTCAGTCCTTTGCTCTACCAACTGAGCTATGGCACCATCATAAGTCTTAGCAACTCTAACAGCGGAAGCGACGAGATTCGAACTCGTGGTACGGTTGCCCGTGCGGCAGTTTGAGCAAACTGCTGGTTTCCAGCCACTCACCCACACTTCCTTGTCGCTTCGTAGCTCTCGAATTGCAGTGCAAAGATAGTACACATCTTTCACACTACCAAATCTCCCCGACGATTGGGCGAAACATCCCGCTACCGATCGGCTGACATTCGCCTTTGTTTCAATGCATAAAGCAAC
>BNJV01000558.1_pt1 | contig 10059 bp, 14 predicted proteins | sample 8540591 | NCBI WGS metagenome assembly BNJV01 (sample SAMD00202457, study PRJDB9452) | human saliva metagenome | host: Homo sapiens
AGTTGTATTTGAAGGTGTTACTCCTATTGGAAGTTGTGTACTTGGAAGATTTCCCATTGAAAGTCCTTGTCCTCTAATACTTGTTGCTGACACATTTCCTGTAACAGTTGTTGAATTATTGATTGTTACAACTTCATTTGCCATTGTAATTCCATTATACTTGTCTGATAAACTATCTAATGTTACAGTTGGTGCAGTAACATTTAATGTCCCATTAGTTAATATAGTTTTATAGGTATGACCATTTAAATGTATTCCACCTCCTGATACTCCACCATTATTAAATTTAGCAATTCCAGGTAAAGCATTTTGGAAATGTCAAGGATGCATCACTACTGCTATCCCAATTCAAACTTTTTCCACTAAAAAGAACCTATTGTAACATTGTCGCTTTTTAGTTCAACTTTTTACATTTTTGTAATCCTTGATATTTCTCAGATCCTCCCTACATTTGAAGAATAATCTGAATCTTCGCCTGTTATAAGTACTCCATCATACATATCAATTGTTGTATCCCCATTGAACTTAATCTTACCATTAGTCTCTGCATAAAAAGGTGTAACATTTTCATGGTCATTAACAGATGTCCCTAATGTTCCATTATTTTTATTTGTTATTGTCCCACCTGAATAATTTATTACTCCTTTATTTTTTTAGTTACTAACGCTCCTTTAGTTCCTGTATCTATATTTGTTGTACCATTCAAATTTACTACAGCATTTTTCTCCATCAGCATATCCACCTAAACCATAAATTTGAGTTGTTGTACCTGTTGTTCCTAAATTTACTGTTGTTGTAGAAGTATTTCCTGTACTATTAGTTGCATATCCTCCTATATTATGATACTTGTATGCAAGTGTTGCTTGATCAGTTGTTGCCGAATCACTTTTTGCAGTTATATCTCCTAAATTAGCATTAACAGTTCCACCATCTTTAGCATATCCTATTATTGATCCATAACCATGAGCTGTTGTTTTTCCTTTTGCATTAACAATACCATCATCTAATGCAGCATAAGCTATCGCATAAGACTCTGAGCCACCATCATTTGTAAAAATCATGATATTTCCTGATAATTCTACATCAGTTCCTATATTAATCACACTTTTTCATTTTTAAAGCTCCTGTTGTTGTTGAACTCATTGAAGTCATATTTCAGTAGAATCGCTCCATTTTCCTTGAGCTAGAGCTATTATTGTACCTGTAGCCGCTTCATTAGAATTTGTTTCAAAGCTACCGGAACAGTTGTTGTTGATGTAGAACTTACTTTTCCATAGTCAGTTAAAAACATTTTTGGGTAATTGTTATATTGTTCATTTCCGCTCTCCAGTACATCAAGTTGCGTCCCATTTTTGAAACCAACATTACACCTTCTTTAGAATATTTACCAAATGTAAAAATTTGCTCCATTTAATTGAAGAGAATGAATAATATCTTTTTGAAAAATCATTTCCATTTGTTGAACCTGATGTTGCTCCCAAATCATTTGGTGCACTTATTCCACTTCTTTGACCTGAAGCTGCTAATACTCAACATTTTTTTCAACCCAATGATTATTTCCAGTATTTCCTTGTGTTGTTTGTGTACTTTGTGTTGGATCAATTTGTAAATTTTGACCAATTACTGCTCCAGCATTTATTTCACCTTGATAAATTCCAATAACAGATTTATTCCAATTTGCACGACTTCCACCAGAATAAGGAGTAGTATTTGTCTGAACATGATCACTAAAGAATAATCCTATATTTTCATCTCCTGTCATTCTTATCTTTGAAGCATCAAAATTCATATATGGCTTCCAATCTGCTTCACCACTACCCGTTCCATTTGAAGAAGCTTGTGCTCCTATAATGGTACCAGTACTTCCCAACATTTTTCCGTAATTTGCTTTGATATCCTAATCCTGAATAAAATGTATTTCCAGAACCTTCTAAATTATAAATTCCATGATTAGTATCAATTACAAAAAGAACCAGCATTTCCTATTACTGAATAAACAATATTTTCGTTGTTAAATCTGCATTTACTGATCCAATAAATTTTCCTCTATTTCTATTTGAAAGATTATAACTAGCTAATGTAGTTTCGTAAGGAGAAGGATATATATTAAAAATAACATTTTCACTTGCTATACCCGTACCATCATCTTTTATCTTTACATCTACATTATTAAAAAGTCCAATTATGCATTTGCCAAGTTTCTAATGAAAATGCATTTGCCTTCCCGTGTAAATCTACTTCTATATTTTTCCAACGAAGTTTTTCCAAATAAATGAAACGCTATTTGTCCCTCATGTTTTTATTGTCTATTTGTTGAGATACTGCTACACCATCATATATGGTATTATCACCATACATTCCAGATTTTCCAGCATTCCCCTATATTTCAGCAGCATGTACATAAATTTTCCTAGATGCATTATCACCATATTTATTAGTTCCATTACCTATATAAATTAAAACACCAGGTCTTTTGATTAGTTACATCTACACCCGTACTATTACCAAATCCTTGTGTATATCCTGTTCCTGGTTTATATCCGGCCCAAAAACGTTTTTCCTGTATCATTTTAAATTTCCTCTGTTCCAAAAATCCATCATTAAAGGTAAAAATCAGAAAATGGAGTAGTATTTGGTCTTGGCAATTCAGGATTTATTTTTGGAAGCTCTGGCTTTTATGATAGCAATTTCATAGGTGCCCTAACACTAATATTTAAATTTGGAGTAGTCGGCGCCCCAATCTTAGGTAAATTAATATTCAAAGCTGTTTTTGAATATCTTTTAGGCTTTAACTGCAGCATCCACTGGTACCGCGGAAATTGGTTCAATAACTTTATTATTTAAAAGCTGTTGTTCCATATTTCCACCATCGAATGTTCCAAATTTACTACTGGCGTCTCTTTTTGTATTTAATATTTTTCTGTTTTTGTCTCCACGACCTTTGTATTTTCCTTGCCTAGTCGTTGTAGAAGAAATTCATTCCATATTGCCAGTTACTCCAAGGCGATTTTTACTGTGGTCACCTTGTTCCATTAACTGAATCAATTCTAAATTGTAATTTTTACTAATTTGTCGTTTTTCTGATTTGACTTTTTAAATTCTTGTCGCATATCGCCTATTGAAGTCGATATTTCTTGTCTTTTAGTTTGAATTGCTTTTATCTGTCGGTGTTACATCAGAAAAACCTAGTATTCCGCATAACAAAAATACGAACAACATTTGTTCTGTATATTTAAAATCTTTACATCTCTTTGCAAAAGCTTTTAAATCTTTCGACAATTTTCTTTAGGTCATTAGTCATTACATATCACCCCCATTAAAAATTTGTAACTTCCTAAAACTACTCTTAAATTGTTATTATTAACTTTTTCTATTAGAACAATAAATTAAAATGAAAAAGTTAAAGAAAAAGACAGTATTTATTTTTAGTTTATTTTCCCGTAGAAAATATAATAATTGAACTTAAAAAGCTAGTTTTTATTGTAATAAATTTTGTAAAAACATTTATTAATACAATAAAATTATATAGTTTAAGTTAGCTATACCTTAGTATAACATAAACAATTAATTAATTGAAAAATTTTTCTTAATTTTATATTTAATAATTTTTTTACTGTTACAAATCTTCTGAAAGTATCTAAATATCATTGACAACCGATTTATATTTTTGATAAAATTAAAAAGATATAAAAGGGAGGAGCATCATGAAAACTAGGAAAAACGGCTACCAATCGGTATTTCTGATTTCAAGGAAATCATTACAAAAATTACTACTATTTTGATAAAACAAAAATTTATTGAAAAATATTTTAGACGACGGCTCAAAAGTAAAATTATTTACTCGTCCAAGAAGATTTGGAAAAACGTTGAATATATCAATGTTACGATATTTTTTGATGTTAAAAACAAAGAGGAAAATAGAAAATTATTCGATGGATTAAATATTTCTAAAAGTGAATATTTTTGAGGAGCAAGGAATTATCCAGTAATTTCGATTTCGTTTAGAAATTATGATGAAGAAAATTGGGAAAATGGATTTAAAACACTAAAAAAAGAAATCAAACGACTGTACAATCAATTTCAATTCTTAAGAGAAAAATTTGAATAACATTGATTCAAAAGATTTTGACGCGATTTGCTTAAAGGAAGATGAAGCAGAATGGCAAAGAGGCTCTTTTGAATTTATCAAAATATTTGTACGAATATTACGGAAAGAAAGTCATACTCTTGATAGATGAATACGACCAACCGATAATAGATTCTTACATAAAGGGTTATTACAACAAGGCAATTAGTTTTTCAAAACATTTTATGGCTTAGTTTTTAAAAGACAATGAATATCTTGAAATGGGGATTATGACTGGTATTTTGAGAGTTGCGAAAGAAAATATTTTTCAGGGCTGAATAATTTGGAAGTTCACACGATTTTGGATGAGTGAATTTACAGAATATTTTTGGAATTATAGAAAATGAAGTGGAAGAATCTTTGAAAGATTTTGATTTAGAATATGAATTAAGTGACGTTCAGAGATGGTATAACGGGTATTTGTTTGGCGATCAAAAAGTATACAATCCGTGGTCAATTATTAATTTTTAAAGAAAGGAAAATTGAAGCCTTACTGGGTAAATACAAGTGGAAATGGCTTTGATAAAATTATATTTACAAAAATTGAAACATGAAATTTTTGAGGATTTTTCAAAATTATTAAAAAAAGGAAACGGTTTTAAAAAGAATTAATGACAATACGACCTTTGAAAATTTGGAAACTAACTTTTGAAAAAATATTTGGAATCTATTTTTCACAGCGGATATTTAACTTTAGCAGAAGAATATGATACGATGATGTAAATGTAAAAATTCCAAATAAAAGAAATTCTAGAAATGTTTTCTGAAATGTTTATTGAAATATATTTTTAAAAATTCCGATAATTTTTAGATATGACAGATGCCTTAAAAAATGGGGATATTGAAAAATTTAAACTAGAATTAAATAAAAATTTTTACTAGAAAATACTGGAATTTTTCGATGTCAGTGGAATTTACAAAGAACAGTTTTATCACGGACTTATGCTTGGAATAATTTTGATTTTAAGAAACGAATATGAAATTATGTCAAATGGTTTTTGCTGGAAAAAGGCAGATATGATTTGCTTTTTGAAACCCTAAAAATATTTCAAATGGAAAAGAAGGCATTATTTTTGAATTAAAAATTTTAAAGAATTCAGAAAATTTAAATAGTGATAAAAATTCATGAAAAACTTGAAAATGAATGTAAAATTGCATTAAAAGCAAATTGAAGAAAAAGAATATGTTTCAGTACTAAAAATGCTGGGGTTGAGAAAATTTTAAAAATTGGAATTGCATTTTTGGGAAAGAATTTGAGATAAAGTATGAAAGAGAATAATTAAAAGTAAAATTATAGGGAGGATTATTATGAAGATTAGAAAAACGACTACCAATCGGTGTATCTGATTTCAAGGAAATCATTACAAAAAACTACTACTACTTCGATAAAACAAAATTTATTGAAAATATTTTGAGACGATGGCTCAAAAAGTAAAATTATTTACTCGTCCAAGAAGATTTGGAAAAACGTTGAATATATCAATGTTACGATATTTTTGATGTTAAAAACAAAGAAGAAAAACAGAACGTTATTTGAAGGTTTGAATATTTCTAAAAGTGAATATTTTTCAGAACAAGGAATTATCCAGTAATTTTCGATTTCGTTTAGAAATTATGATGAAGAAAAATTGGGAAAATGGATTTAAAAAGCATTAAAAGTGTTATAAAGCTGATTGTATGGAGACTACAAATTTTTGACAGAAAAATGGATGATATTGAAACTGAAGAATTTAATTCTGTTCGACGAGGTCTTGATTCAGTCGAATGGAAATAACTCTCCTTAATTTATCAAAATATTTGTATGAATATTACGGAAGGAAAGTTATAATTTTTAATTGATGAATATGACCAACCGATAATAGATTCTTACATAAAAGAGCTATTACGACAAAAGCAATTAGTTTTTCAAAAGTTTTTATGGTTTTGGTTTTGAAAGACAATGAATATCTTGAAATGGGGATTATGACGGGTATTTTAAGAGTTGCGAAAGAGAATATTTTTCAGGGTTGAATAATATAAAGTTCATAGTATTCTTAATAAACGTTTTTACAGAATATTTTGGAATTTTTAGAAACTGAAGTGGAAGATGCTCTAAAAGATTTTGGATTAGAATACGATTTATTAGATGTTCAAAAATGGTACAACGGATATTTATTTGGCGATACAAAGTGTATAATCCGTGGTCTATTATTAATTTTTGGACGAAAAAGACTCGGAGCTTATTGGGTAAATACAAAGTGGAAATAAGCTTAATTCATCTATATTTACAAAAATTGAAAGATGAAATGTGAAGATTTTTCAAAGATTGTTGAATAAAGAAGAAATTTTTGGAAACGATTAATGACAGCATGACTTTTGGAAATCTAGAAGCTGATTTTTGAGAAAAATATTTGGAATCTATTTTTCATAGCAGTTGATTTGACTTTAGCCAAAAGAATACGATGAAATTAATGAAGAGTCTGCTTTAAAAATTCCAAATGAAGAAATTTTTAAAAATGTTTTCAAAAATGTTTATTGATGTTTATTTTTGGAAACTCTAATAATTTTTCAAAATTTGCAAAGTGCATTAAAAATGGAATATCAGAAAAATTTAAGTTTGAATTAAATAAAAATTTTACTCAATACAGGTATTTTTCGATGTCAGCAGAACTTACAAAGAGCAATTTTATCATGGACTTATGCTTGGAATAATTTTGATTTTTAAGAAACGAATATGAAATTACATCGAGATGGCTTTGCTGGAAAAGGTAGATATGATCTACTTTTGAGACCTAAAAATATTTCAAATGGAAAAAGAAGGCATTATTTTTGAATTAAAAATTTTTAAAAATTCAGAAAATTTAAATAGCGATAAAAATTCATGAAAAACTTGAAAATGAATGTAAAATCGCATTAAAAGCAAATTGAAGAAAAGAATATGTTTCAGTACTAAAAACGCTGGAATTGAAAGTTTTAAAAATTGGGATTGCGTTTTTGGGAAAAGGGAGGTAAAGATTTGAGAGAATGATTAATGAATAAAAATATCATTATTCTTTCATCTCAAAAATTTTTCATACGTCTTTTATGTAAAAACATAAATATTAGACGTATTTTAATTTTCTATAATATGGAATGAAACTTGGTTTTGTATCTTTTTCTCTATTTCCAAAAAATTTTTATGAACAAATTTTTTGCAATAAAATATAGAAAAGAATAATGCTTGTAACAACATCAGTTGTCCAGTGACATAACAAATAAATACGGCTTATTCCTACTAAAATTCCTAAGACAAATAACAGTATTTTTGTTGCTTTACTTTTTATGATAAAAGATAAAATCCAAATTGTTCCCCAAATAGTGATTGTGTGTCCTGATGGAAAAGATACATAACTTCCTTTCCAATATGAAGTATTTTAATCAAAGTCATAATTCCATAAAACTTATCAGGATTTACAGTTATCGACGGTCTTGCTCTTGCGAGATAGAACTTTCATTACATTCACTGTAATTTGAGTAGAAAGCAAAGTAAAATTACTGCTAAAAATATATATAAATAATTATATTTCTTTTTATTGATTAAAAAGAATGATAACTAATACAACTGTAAGCAACAATTCAAAATATCCTTCTCCAAATTTAGTAATAAAACGAAAAAATTTTTCAGTAATTTCTGAATGGCGAAAAATACTTGACTCTGAAAGTATATATGATAAATGTTTAAAAAGAACTTATCTACAGAAAAATATAATTTGTTAATTTCAATTGTATCACTTCTCCTTCTTTGTATTTATAAAAATTATTAGTTTATTTGATTTATATCTTTTTATTTTTCCAAAATTAGGATATAATATTTTTAATATAGCTTATAATACCCATAAAAAAATAAATTTTTAAATGAATTTAAACTGAATAAATTTTTAGAAAGGAAAAATAAAAAGAATAATGGGGAAAATATTAGTTGTTGAAGATGATATATATCAAAATTTTAAAATTGCAGTTGGGCGTAAAAATCATGAAATTACGATAATCGAAAATGGAATTGATGCTTTGAATGAAATTGATAACAAGAGGATTTTTATGATTTGATGCTTTTGGATTTGGGGCTTCCTTTGATGGAAGGAATGATGTCTGTAAAAACGTTAGAAAAATATCTAAAGTTCCAATAATCATTGTTTCTGCGAAAAATAACATTGAAGAAAAAAAGTTGATTTACTGAAATCTGGAGCAAGTGATTATGTTACGAAACCTTTTTGATTTTCTTGAGCTTGAAGCAAGAATTGATATAAATATTAGAAAAATAAAAATTTCTGAAATCGTTTATAAAACTTTAAGATTAAATTCAGAAAAATTATTCTGTTTATTTTGGAAGAAATGCCTATTTTATTGACAAAAACGAATTTGAACTGGTTAAACTTTTGATTGAAAATAAAGAAGAAATCGTTTCACGAGATAAAATTGTTGATATGGATTGGGAAGCAAGTGACAATCTGCTTGACAGTACGATTAAAAATCAGAAAAATTAGGAAAAGAGAAAAATTAAAACTGTGAGAGGAATTGGATACATTTTAAAAATATGATAAAATCATAAAAGATGAAATAATTTTTGCAAAATACAATAAGTCTAGCTTTTATTTCATTTATAATCATTTTAGGAATGACTATATTTTTAGTTCATAAAAGCTGTTGAAGCCGAAACTGAGGAAATGGACAAGCTAGTTTTTACCCACTATCATTAAATAATGTTACAACTGATAAATTGAAAGAAACTTATAAAAATTACGATTATGCAGACAAACAATATATTTCTCTTGCAGTTGAAAAATGGGAATTTCATTTATTTAACGGACGACGAAAATCGTTCGGATTTTTAAAAAGATTGAAGCGAATAAACTTGAAACAAAATGGGACAGATTTGTCTGCAAAAAGAATTTACACTGTGAACAATACAAAATATTATGCAATAGAAATTTTTAAATTTAGTGGAAGCTTTACGAAATTTTGTATGTTATGCTTTTAATCGTTTGTTTTAATTACAATTTCGATTATCGTAATTTCCAAAATTGTAGCCGAAAATGTATTAAACCCTTTTAACAAATATAATTTCTCAAAGTATAGAAATGAGGAATCACAATATCGACGCTCAATTGACAAAGACAAGAGATGACGAAATTGGAGAATTAATTGATGTTTTGAATGAAACTTTTAAGAGAGAGAAATTATCAAAAGTCAAAAACATTTTCTTCTGATGTATCATGAATTGCTACTCTCCATACTGAAAGGATACTTGGATGTTTTTAAAATGGGGAAAAGATGACGAAAAATTGTTAGAAAACTTGAAAACATGGATATCGAAATAAAAATATTGAAAAATTATAAATACGCTATTTTTAAGTTCCAATCTTGAAAAATTACTATTAAAAGAAATTATCAATGTAAAACAACTTTTTGATAAAAGATTATGAACTTTTGAATATCGAAAGAAATTTTTAGTAAAATCTGGTGATAATGTTAACATTTTGTTGATAAAAACTTAATTTCAGAAGTTTTGCGTGGATTGATTGACAATAGTATAAAAATATTCTAATGGAAATATTGAATTAATTGCCAAAAAGTGAAATAATCAAAATTATCGTAAGAAATTACGGAGAAGATTCCTGAAAGAAGAAAAGATATTTAATCGTAATTTTTCAGGAAAAATGCAGGAGCAGGACTTGGACTTTCTGTTATACGAGATATTATCTGCTAAATGATGGAAATTGTTTGGAAAATAGAAAGGAGACAGAGTTAATGTGAGTGGAATTTAAAAAGTTGAAATTGAAGAATAAAAATAACACAGAGTGGCTACAACCACTCTGAAATTATTATGTAAAAATAATTTTATTATTTTTCAACATTCTAGATAAAAACTCTTTCGTTCTTAGCTGTAACAAAACATGACATCGTGTTTAAGGTGC
>BNJV01000413.1_pt1 | contig 10054 bp, 14 predicted proteins | sample 8540591 | NCBI WGS metagenome assembly BNJV01 (sample SAMD00202457, study PRJDB9452) | human saliva metagenome | host: Homo sapiens
CACTCGGTGGTCTTCAGAAGCCTGCTGCCGGAAGGCTTAGGTAACCTCGCGCCTCGCCCAGCCGCACCGGTAGATATCACCCCTGTGATCATATCGGGCGAACCACTCTCGGCCTTCACGAGCTGCCCGTTGGTGAAGCTGCGTTCCCACGCAGGGGCCACTGACGCTTGTGGTGCGCCGAGGATGGGCAAAGCATCGGGCGTACGGCCTGGGCGTAGCGCTCAATCATCAAAGTTGCGCCGCCTTCGCAGGCGGTAGCGTAGTTGTTCAACATCGGGCTCTTGGGGTTGTACATCGATGGCGCGGTAAAGGCTGGTCGGCAAGGGGCTTCTCGGGCTTTCGCTCTAGTATTGGCAAAACGAGAGGCGGGCGCGCCCGCTCTTGGGTGGTCGATGGCGGTAGCACCCTCCTCGAGGATCTTCATCGCCCGTCAGCATCATCGTGTGAAAGCGCTCCCCGAGAGCACGATATAGTTACGCCAGTCGGTGGGGACGTAGCGCTTGGCATCACGGGCGACGACGACGGTGAGGCTGTCGGACTGGAGGCCGATAGCGGCGTCGAGGAGTTCGCTCCATATCCACTCCTCGCTGGGGTGGAGCTTGCTCTTGGGAGCGAGGAGGCATAGGCCTCCTGATAGCGCTCTTCATGGCGAAGGAGCTGGGCATACGTCTTGAGCACCTGCAGGTCGTCGGGGTACTCGGCGACCAGCTAAGCGATATGGGGGTGTACTTGCCTGCGGTGTAGCCCTCACTGCCCCTGCGACTCCTTGGTCAGCAGGAGCCAGAGCGTGAGCTCTGTCGCGCCGATTTTTCTTATCCGGGTGAGACGGACCAGCTCGGCCTCAGCAGCGGGATAGTCCTTCTGCGGGATGTACTTATGGACACGCAGTGCGGTGGCATCCCCGAGGAGATACGGCCAGCACGCACGTCAGAGGCGAGTTGCTTCTCCGCCTCCCTTCGCCCCTCCGTCTGGAAGAGATGGAGGATCCAGTCGTAGTACGGACGGCGATCTTCGGGATAGAGTGCTGCCCAAGCGCGTATTCACGCCCCACCGCCACAGGAGTCCTTGGGAGAGGGCGAGGGCTGGATCTTCATCTTCGTCAGCTGCCCATAGGCCTCGGGCATAGGCTGAAACGCTTCTGTAGCTCCGTGGCGAGCTGAATCCCCTCTTCAGCTCTCCCTGTACGAGCATAGAGCTGGATGAGGCGATAGCGCACGTCGTCATCCTCGGGGTCGGCGCGGAGAGGCGCTCATTGATACGGAGGGCATCCTGCATACGCCCGGCTTCGATGTAGCCAGCCGAGAGGGGCGCGCGTAAGTGAGGTTCGTGGAGTCTGCCCCGTAAGCCTCCTCGAGGAGGGGAGCGCACGATCGCTCATACCCTGCTGGGCATAGTTCCCCGAGCATAAAGGCAATAGCGGGATCTGTGGGGTCGGGCGCGCGCGTGACGCAGGAGGTCAAAGGCCTCCATCGATGCAGCCAGAGGACTGTAGCCAGCACCCTTGGTAGAAGTATTCGCAGGCCTTCGTCTGGGCTGCAGAGTCGAGGGCGGATGGCTTGGGGCGGGTCTGCCCAGCAAACGGGAGGGTCAGCAGGCCTATCAGCAGGCCTATAGCTTCGTCTTATATAGTCTTTTCGCTTCGTCAATCTCATCGAATCTTGCTGCTTCTGCCGTATAGAATAGAGCGACGGCATACTATCTACCAAAGGTAACTATTTTTCTCGCGATAGCTCGCCGAAGAGCCCGCCTGGCACGGTGCTTTCACCCTCCATAAAGAGCTAACAATCTGCCCGATACACCTTCCCCAGCGCACACCACTCCACCCGCCCTCTGTGAGGGAGAAAGAGCGACCTCGTGGAGGGGCAAATCGAACCTCATATTGGTCGGGCGGGTCGACTCATATTGGTCCGTGAGTGAACCACTACTGGTTCGCAGTCGAACCACTATAGGTTCACTCGCCGACCACTACTGGTTCATAGCACGAACCAGTAGTGGTTCGCCCACCGACCAGTAGTGGCTGATTTTACTCCCTCCACCGTGGTGCGTCGCTTCCCCAGCGTATATACCTTATAATAGGCGCATTCTCCCTACTTTTGTGGACACAATCACAGCAGCATCACGATACACGATGGCAAAGAAGAAAACAGTCTACCACTGCACCGAGTGCGGTGCCGAGTACCCCAAGTGGCAGGGCTTCTGCTCGCAGTGCGGCGTATGGAACTCCATCGAGAGGAGGAGATCATCATCGGCAAGCAGGATAAGGCCAGCCGTACCTTCACGGCGCAGAGCATCACCGCCAGCAAGCCCGTACGCCTCGGCGACATCGAGCAGCGCAGCGAGAGCCGTCTGAGCCTCGGCGACCCCGAGCTGGACCGCGTGCTCGGTGGCGGGCTCGTCGAAGGCTCCTTCATCCTCCTCGGCGGGGAGCCAGGTATCGGGAAGTCCACCCTTGTCCTGCAGACCATCCTCCGCCTGCCATACAAGACGCTCTATGTCTCGGGCGAAGAGAGCCTCTCCCAGCTCAAGATGCGTGCAGACCGCATCGGAGGGACGAACGATGACTGCCTGATCTATGCCGAGACGAACCTCGAGAAGATCCTCGCCACCGCCATCGACACCCAGCCGCAGATCCTCGTCATCGACTCCATACAGACCATACAGACCGAGCTCTCCGACTCCTCCCCGGGAGCGTCTCGCAGATACGCGAGTGCGCCACCGCCCTACTGAAGTACTGCAAGACCGAGGGCGTGGCGGTCATCCTCATCGGTCATATCAATAAGGAGGGGAGCATCGCAGGGCCGAAGATCCTCGAGCATACGGTGGACGTCGTCCTGCAGTTCGACGGCGACAAGCACTATATGTACCGCATCCTGCGCGGGCAGAAGAACCGCTTCGGGAGCACCGCTGAGCTGGGCATCTACGAGATGCGCCAGTCGGGCCTGCGCCCCGTGGAGAATCCCTCGGAGCATCTGATGACGCAGAGCGACCCTCAAGCTCAGCGGCACTGCCATCGCCGTAGCTATGGAGGGCGTGCGCCCCTTCCTCATCGAGACACAGGCGCTGGTCAGCTCTGCCGTCTACGCTACGCCCCAGCGCTCCAGCACGGGCTTCGACACGCGACGTATGAATATGCTACTGGCCGTCCTCGAGAAGCGTGCGGGCTTCAAGCTCGTGCAGAAGGACGTCTTCCTCAACATCGCTGGGGGTATCCGCCTGGCTGACCCCGCCTCAGACCTGGCGGTCATCACCGCCGTCCTCTCCTCGAGCCTCGACATCGCCCTACCCGAAGGCGTCTGCCTCACGGGCGAGGTGGGTCTATCCGGGTGAGGTACGCCCCCGTAGGCCGTATCGAGCAGCGCATCATGGAGGCCGAGCGCATCGGCTTCCGTGCGATGATCCTCCCTGAGGCGAACCTCCACGGGCTCAGCACCGAGGGCTACAACATCCGCCTCGTCGGGGTGAAGACCGTCGAAGAGGCCTTCCGCAAGCTCTTCCGCGGCGAGTAGCTCCATCCCTCCCGCCGCAGAGCTTCGCACCACACATACCTATATATATAATGGTACGCGCGTGTGTGACTTCGCACCACCTCGCTGATGCATAGCTTGGTCAAAACGATATATTTGTGTACCTTTGTGCCCGATATTTTTTAACTCTCACTAAACAGAAAGAGAAATGAATAACTACGAAACCGTTTTCATTCTTACTCCCTGATTTATCTGAAGCTCAGGTAAAGGAAGCGGTCGCAAAGTTCGTCGGCATCCTCAAGGGCGAAGGCGCTGAGATCGTCAACGAAGAAAACTGGGGGCTGAAGAAGCTCGCCTATCAGATCCAGAAGAAGACGACTGGTTACTACCAGCTCGTTGAATTCCAGGCTCAGCCAGAGACCATCGCCGTACTCGAGACGCAGTTCCGTCGCGATGAGAATGTCCTCCGCTTCCTGACCTTCCGCCAGGATAAGTTCGCAGCTGAATACGCAGCAAAGAGAAGAAGCCGCAAGGCATAACCCATTAACGAAAGGAGAAAATTAAAATGGCTGCATCAGAAGTACGCTACCTCACTCCCCTGACCGTAGATAGCAAGAAGAAGAAGTACTGCCGCTTCAAGAAGAGCGGTATCAAGTATATCGACTACAAGGATCCCGACTTCCTCAAGCGTTTCCTCAACGAACAGGGTAAGATCCTCCCCGCCGTATCACCGGCACGAGCCTCAAGTTCCAGCGTCGCGTCGCACAGGCTGTCAAGCGTGCTCGTCACCTGCCCTGCTGCCCCTACGTCACGGACAATATGGCTAAGTAAGGTCTATCCCCCCTTACTCATCCACTTAGTAACGAATAAACATAGAGGAGACAGAATACAATGGAAGTTATTTTGAAAGAAGACGTAGTCGGTCTCGGCTACAAGGACGATGTCGTCACAGTAAAGAACGGCTACGGTCGCAACTTTCTAATCCCCACCGGTAAGGCTATCATCGCTACGGAAGCTGCGAAGAAGATCCTCGCAGAGAACCTCCGTCAGCGTGCTCACAAGATCGCCGCTATCAAGAAGGAAGCCGAAGAGCGTGCCCAGAAGTACCAGGGCGTACGCCTCTCTATCACGGCTCACACCAACGTCGCTACGGGTAGCCTCTACGGCTCCGTCACGGGTGCTGAGATCGCTGAAGAGCTCACGAAGCTCGGCCTCGAAACCGACCGCAAGCTCGTCTACATCAAGGCTATCAAGGAAATCGGTAACTACACCGCTATCGTGCGCCTGCACAAGGAAGTGGCTGTAGAAATCCCCATCGAAGTCCTCTCCGACGCTCCTAAGGCTGAAGAAAAGAAGGAAGAAGCTCCTGCTCCTGCTGAAGCTCCCGCTGAAGAAGAAGCACCTGCTGAAGCCTAAGGGACTACTCCCCATAGACTACACCCCGCCCCTACGGCACGTCCTCACTTGGACAGCCGTAGGGGCGGGCTTCGGTTGTGCACCGTAGGAAGTAGGTAGAGGCAAAGTATAAATGATGCTTATATCGATATAGAGAAATTCATTTGTATAGATTCATTAACTCGCCCTACCTTTGCAGTGTAATCATTAACACTTAATACGACAAGACAATGAACGTACTCTCAATCACTGGCCTCGACGCTAACCAGGTCGCACCTATCGTCAAGGGTCTTCAGCAGCTCCTCGCTGACTTCCAGGTATACTATGCTAACCTCCGCGGCTACCACTGGCACGTCCGTGGCCCTCAGTTCTTCACGCTGCACAGCCAGTTCGAGAAGATGTATGACGAAGCTGCTGAGTCAGTAGACGAGATCGCAGAGCGTATCCTCCAGCTCGGCGCTACGCCTGAGAACCGCTTCAGCGAATACCTCAAGGTCAGCCAGCTCAAGGAGCAGACCAACGTCAGCGCCGCCAGCGACATCATCTCCGCTATCCTCGAATCGCTCCGCGTACTCATCGCCCAGGAGCGTGCCGTCCTCGCCCTGGCTGACGAAGCTGGCGACACGGCTACCAGCGACCTCCTCTCTGACCTCCTCGACGGTCAGGAAAAAGACCGCTTGGATGGTAGCTGCCTACCTCGGCTAAGCACCTCGCTCCCACGCGCGTACCTTATATATACGACCAGCTACCCCGCAGTCTCTCATCCCCCATATATCAGGGGCGTGGAGACTGCGGGTGGCTGCTCATGAGCGTTAGCCGAGGAGAATTAGCTACTTTTGCAAGGAATTAACGATGCGCCGACAGCCCATGCACGACCTCAATCAGATCAAAGCCCCCGTGGCCGCCCTCGTGGATGACTTCCACAGCCAGTTCACTTCGATCCTCGCGACCAAGTCCGAATGGCTGAAAGAAGCCATTGAGCACCTCAGTGCCTCCACAGGGAAAGCAGGTACGCCCCATCCTCACAGCCCTCATCGCGGGGCTGCTGCGTGGTGACGTGCCCCCACAGCGGAGCATCGATGCGGCCGTACTGCTGGAGCTGATCCATACAGCGACGCTCATCCATGACGACGTCATCGACGAGGCGAAGACCCGTCGTGGCCGCCCCACCCTCGGGGTGCTCTTCGACAACCGCGTGGCCGTGCTGATGGGAGACTTCATCCTCTCCTCCGCCCTCGTGGGAGCTATCGCCCTGGCGGACCTGCGTATCATGGGTATCGTCTCGGCCATCGGGCGCGAGCTCACCGAAGGGGAGATCCGCCAGTTCGAGACCGCCGAGGGCGTCATCCTCGACGAAGCTACCTACTACGATATCATCTTCCAGAAGACCGCCGTACTCTTCCGCTCCTGTGCCGAGGTCGCGGCGATCACCGTCGAGGCCAGCGCCGCAGACTATGACCGTGCCGCCCGCATCGGAGCCGCACTGGGGATGGCCTTCCAGATCCGTGATGATATCTTCGACTACCACCGCTCTGACGTAGGCAAGCCCACGGGGAACGATATCCGTGAGGGTAAGATCACCCTCCCCTACTCCACGTCCTCACCGAGCTCCAGAAGGAGGGTAAGGCAGCGCCCTACCTCCAGCTCCTCGCTGAGAAGCCCATCGCCGAGGAGAGCATCGAGCGCCTCACCACCCTCGCCCACGAAGGTGGTGGCATGGACTATGCTTGGCAGCGCCTCTACCATTACATAGACGAGGCGAAGACGCTCCTCCTATCCTTCCCCGAGAGCGTGTACCGCTCCTCCCTCATCGACCTCGCCGACTACATCGCCGAGCGCACCATCTAACCCCCTTCTTCACGACATATCCTATTAAACAATGAGTACTAAGTCCGCCAACCGCACCATATCCGTCTCGATCTACGCCCTCGTCTGGCTCGTACTGATCATCCTACAGACCCTCGTGACGACCGTGCAGGGGACGCCCGAGATGTCGGTCTTCACCAATCCCTCGACTCTACTACTCGACGTGGCTCACGGACCTCTATCTGGTCGTGATCTTCTACCTCAACTACTTCCTCCTCGCACCTCGTCTTATGCGTCGCCGCCTCTTCCAGCCCTATCTGTGGATGACGCTGGCAGCTGCACTCATCGGATTCATCATCCCCATCCTCTGCTATAGCCTCTGGGATCTCACGATGCCTGGCGTAGCCGAAGGCACGGTACCCGTCTCCTCCCTCGGCGTCATCGGCGTCGTAGCTGCGATGGCTATCGGCCTCTCCGTCCGTGGGCTCTACGAATGGGACAGCCTCGGACAGGAAGTCCATGCCCCTCAAGGAAGAGAAGAGCAAGTGGGATGCCGAGCGCGACGAACTGCAGCGTGAGCTCACGATCCCTCAAGGCCAGCGCTGCTACCGCTGAGTCCAGAGAGGCACTCCCCTCTGGCGAGAGAGACCACCGACACCCTCTAAAGCATGAAGAGACGCAGACGCTCCACACTCCGCGGGCATCAGCCCCCCAAGAGGAAGCGCCGCTGGCGTATCGCCCTCATCGTCCTCGCCGTCCTGCTCGTCGGGACAGGGATTCTCTTTAAGCTCCGCTGGCGTGCATGGTTCGGCAATGTGCCCGAAGAAGCCTACACGACCGAGCAGGCTGTGAGCCGCGTCACGCTGACGCCTGGCGAAGACTTCGCTTCACAGCGCACGATCACTTGGCTCTCGGGAGAGACCGCCCAGCCCGCTGAGCTTCTCCTACGCGCCATCAATGAGAAGGGCGATACCCTCCGCCCCGTCTCCTTCGCCCCCACGAGCGAGGTCATCGCCTCCCGCTCGGGCCGTGGTTGCTATTACCAAGTTCATCTCGACAGCCTCATCTCAGGGCGCAGCTACCTCTATACGATCCGCGTGCAGGGTGCTGACCCCGTCTCGGGACGCTTCGCTATGCCCAGTGAAGACCGTGCGACGCACTTCGTCTATATGGGCGATGTGCAGGACCCCGGTATCGCAGAGAGCAAGCGCTACTTCGACTACCTCCGCCACGCAGCTGACTCTATCGACTTCTTCGCCTTCGCAGGTGACCAGATCGAGGGGCCGACGGACACCTACTGGAGAGCGTGGTACACCAGCATCGGCAGCCTCACGCACAGCATCCCCATCATCGCAGCACCAGGCAACCACGAGTACCTGAAGAAGGGCTTCGGGCGCGAACTTGACCCCCGCTGGGTACGTCAGTTCGGCTACCCGACCAATGGGCCGAAGGACTTCCTCGGACGAAGCTACTTCATCGACATGCCGCTCCTGCGCTTCATCGTCATGGACACCACGGACATCATGGGTCTGGGGGCTATCAATCAGCATAAGGAATGGCTACGCTCTGCCCTCAAGGGCTCACACCAGCCTTGGCAGATCGTCCTCTTCCACCACGCCGTAGACTGCGTGCGTGACGGGCGAAAGAATCTGGTGATGCACTACGTCTTCAAGGACGAGCTCATCGAGGGAGGTGCCGACCTCGTCCTGCAGGGCCATGACCATGGCTATGCTCGTGCCACGACGCGCAGCGAAAAGGGCGACACCATCGCCCCGGCCTTCGTCATCAGCTCCGCCTCGCCTAAGGTCTACCGCAATGGCTTCGATGCCGTGCACGACCGCTTAGGCTCTGGCCTCAAGCTCTACCAACGCATCAGCGTCGACTCCGCCACTATCTCCTACGCCTCCTATCGCTTCCCCGAGCCCGTCAAGGGACATCCCGACAGCATCACCCCCGAGACCAAGCGTCTCTATGACTCCATCGTCATCGACAAGGGCACGGCCGGACAGCCCCACGTGAGGGACTTCGCTCGCACGTTACCCGAGCGCTTCGAGTTCGACTCCTTCGGCACCGACAGCAAGGGGCGGAAGAAGGCTGCTCAATACGCCAAGGAGGTGCGTGACCGCAAGGCCGCCCACGCCTCGCAGCACAGTAGCTCTAAGTAGTATCCACCTCAAGTCGCACACATAATACATCAACACTATGGACAGTCAGAAAGTAGACCTCTTCCTTGCCGCTAACCAAAAGTTCTTTAGCCCCACACAGATCCTCACCATCAAGGACCGCCTGCTCGCCCTCGATGATGACAAATTCAGCCTGATCAACGCCTTGGACTACAAGGACCCCACGATGATGATCATCGTATCGGTCTTCGCAGGCTCACTCGGCATCGACCGCTTTATGCTCGGCGACACGGGCTATGGTGTGCTCAAGCTCCTCACGTGTGGTGGCTGCGGCATCCTGACGATCATCGACTGGTTCAACATTCAGGATCTGACTCTGCAACCAGAACTACACCAAGCTCCTGCAGATCATCAGCTAAGCCCTCCGTCGGGTAGCGCCCCTTCTCTCGGGGATGAATCACTCCCCCTCCCCCTACACAGCCCCATCGCTCCCCCCTCAAGCAGCGCCGATATCTACTCATCGGGCTTCTGCTCCTCGGGGTAGCTGTGGGGCTGTATGCTTCTTGATCCAGCGACCTACCCCTTCCCTCGCTGCATCATCCGCTCCGCCACGGGCTATCGCTGCCCAGGGTGTGGACTCCAGCGCGCAGCTCACGCCCTCCTCCATGGGCACCTCACCGAAGCCTTCAGCTACAACCGCGCGCTCCTCTTCACCATCCCCCTCCTCCTCCTCTACGGCTACGCGGAGCTCTTCCCCCAGCGAGTGCCCCGCCTTAGACGCACGCTCCAGCATCCGCTGACCCTCGGCCTCCTCGTCATCGCTGTCATCGGCTGGTGGATCGCACGCAACCTCTTTAGCTGGTAGTCCTGAAGCAGCTACCCGCACCGAGTCATATAAGCGGGTGGTACGAACCTATATTGGTCGGCGAGTGAACCACTATTGGTCCGCAGCTGAACCACTATGGGTTCGCTCGTCGACCACTACTGGTTCGTAGCACTAACCAGTAGTGGTTCACTCATGGACCAGTAGTGGTTGACTTTGCACCTTCCGCAGAGGTGCGTAGCTTCGCCCTCACAAAGTCTGCCACAGGTGTCCGAGGCATGGGCTGAGAGCGTGGCAGTTTGGCAGTATACAGATATTATTATACCTTTGCGGAGCTTTTCAATTAAGTAGAAGCCTTAAGCAGGCTGATAAGGAGAGGTGCTCGAGTGGTTGAAGAGGCACGCACGGAAAGTGTGTAAACGCCAAAAAGCGTTTCGCGGGTT
>BNJV01002011.1_pt1 | contig 10047 bp, 14 predicted proteins | sample 8540591 | NCBI WGS metagenome assembly BNJV01 (sample SAMD00202457, study PRJDB9452) | human saliva metagenome | host: Homo sapiens
CAACTGTCTATTTACAATATAAAAGTGTTTCTATTAAATAAAAAAACTAATGTTGCAAGTTCCGTATTTGAAGTATCAAGTTATTTTTTTGACATTCAGTGATACTTTTTATTATACTTCTCTTCTGCGGTAAGATTAGCATTATTAATTCTTGTTTCATTCATACTCTTCTATCGTCTCTCTATGCTTTTTCTCCAATTCTTTTTTCTCACTCTCAAACTTTTTTCTCTCTCTTGCAATTCTTTCTTTAATCATTTTATCTACTTGTTCCTGTGTAAATGTATTTTTCTGACATAATTATCCTCCCATTTAAAGTCTGTCGACTATCTTCTATCCAGATGTTTAATGTCCATCAGTACGACAAATAAAAAGAGCAGTCGTTAAACTACTCTTTTGATTTTTTTATCACTCGAATATAATTCATCCAATTTTTCCAAAATAGTCGAAGCTTTCTCTTTTTTAAACTCAGAGCGTTTTTAATTGTTCAAAAATTCTCTGTCCTTTTTCAAATATTCCCCACGCCAATATATTTTTTTCTTTTAATTCCTGCAATTCCTTAAAACTTTTTATACACTTCATTATCTCTTGTTATTTTCATTTCTCCTATAGTATCCACAGTCCTATCTCTTGATGAAGTTTTTGAAATTTCTTCTTTTATATTTTTCTTTTTCATATTCTTTGAAAAAAACTCAGTTAAACTTATTTGTTCACCTAATTCTATAGATTTTTTTAATTCTAAAAAAATGTAAACTTATACGAATTCAGCTCTATATATTTCTTTACATATTCATCTTTATTTATTTGATTCTCTATTTTTCTTTTCATCAAGTCTCTAAGTTCTTCTCTGTTTTTTTCATATAATTTTTTTGTAAAATGTTGTATTTTTTTAATATCCATGATTAAACCTCCTGTATCTTAAATTTTTTTCTCTGAAGCAAAAATACAACTGTAGAATTCTGTTTCGTTCTTCGTCATTAAGTTTTAAAAGCTCATTAGGGTTTTTAATGTAAATTTCTACCCTTTCCAAATGTTTTTTTGACATCATAAATTTCCGAACACAGTTCATGAATATACTTTTTCATCAATTGCAGCTAAATATTTCAATTTCAAATTAGTGAACGAACTAAAATCATCATTGCTAAATCCCCACTCGTGATTACTATTTTTAGGATGGTTGTGAGTATACAAAGCGTCTTCAAAATTAATTTTAGTCATCTTATGACTTGGTATTGAATTTTCATCTCCTTTCAAAATATAAATATCTCCATTTTTAGCTATTACTAACGCATTTTCTTTGCTCTTCTTAACGATTTTTTGTTCATATCTTCGCAACAATTCCAGCGGTTCATCTTTATACTCCGTTGCATTAATATTCCCTATATTTCTGTATCTACCACCTTCAACAAAAACAGTACCATTATTATTGATTATACCCTCATTTTCATTATTTTCAAAATCTTCTTTTTCAGGTTCATCAGAAAAAACATCTGAATACTCATAAGGAACAGTTGTACTTCTACAACGAGGGTGCATTGGCGGATAATTTTTCTCCTTCCATTGCATTTTTCCGTTTTAAATACTTCACCGTTAAGACATTTACAATACAAAATGTTTCTATTAAATAAAAAGATAACAAAGTTGAAGTATATGAATTAAATGAATTTACAATACAAAATGTTCCTATTAAATTGACAACACTTCTTCACCAATCTTTTTCTGCGAAGTCATTTACAATACAAAATGTTCCTATTAAATTTAAACAAGTGTTAGTCGCTAACGAACTAGCCACTATTTACAATACAAAATGTTCCTATTAAATAGCAAGAAAAGCCATGCAACTGTCAAAATCGAATTAATATTTACAATACAAAATGTTCCTATTAAATAATGCTTTTACTAGCATATAACTTAACAATTTATCGATTTACAATACAAAATGTTTCTATTAAATCAAACTCTTTTTGTAGGCATTAGATACATAATTGAACATTTACAATACAAAATGTTTCTATTAAATTACTAATGATGTAAAGTTTAGAGTTGATATTGAAAGATTTACAATACAAAAATGTTTCTATTAAATTGAAATTCTTGAAAGTAAATATAGGGAAGAATATGATTTACAATACAAAATGTTTCTATTAAATAAAGTTCGGCAAAAATTCTACACGCTAGATTTTATAATTTACAATACAAAATGTTTCTATTAAATGAAAAAGAAAGCTAAGTTACAAATGAACTCTTTATTTAAATACACTACATACAAAATGTTTCTATTAAATGAAAAGAAAGCTGTTACAAAATGAACTCCGTTACATTTACAATACAAAATGTTTCTATTAAATGGAGCTGAAAAACTTGACGCAATAACAAATGGATTTATTTACAATACAAAAATGTTTCTATTAAATTTTTATGTTACATTGTGTATCAAGTATTTGTTGTTTTATTTACAATACAAAATGTTTCTATTAAATATCCTTCACTATGATAAGTTCTATCACAATAATCGTGATTTACAATACAAAATGTTTCTATTAAATTTCTTCTTTACATAGTTCTGTGTCGCTTGATTAACTATTTACAATACAAAATGTTTCTATTAAATGTATTTCTACATTTCTTCTAGCCACTTGATATAGTTATTTACAATACAAAATGTTTCTATTAAAATGTAGAAAAAAATTAAGGGCAAATACTGATATAGGAATGATTTACAATACAAAATGTTTCTATTAAATGACGAAAGGACTACTGTACCGTAGGTAAGGTAGGAATTTACAATACAAAATGTTTCTATTAAATATATTTATTACTTCTTTTTATTATTCTGTATGTTAAATTTACAATACAAAATGTTTCTATTAAATAGATTTTAAAAAAATATTTTTAGGATTTGTAGATTAGGAATTTACAATACAAAAATGTTTCTATTAAATATTATCTTCCTCAAACTACCTATATAGTATACCACTTTTTCCTCATTTTTGTCGATATCAATTTTTTTATATTTTTTACCCAAAATTTCTCTTTATTTTTATATAATAGTCAAAAAAATCCAGTAAAAATCGATATTACAAAAATCTGTCGATGTCCCAGCTTTTTAGTGTTATTCCAGATCGACAGATTTTTGTTTAAAAGAAGTTTGAAGTTTTATTATCTTCGATTTCCTAAAATTCTTTTTTAGTTATTTTTCTTGGCCTAATTTAAAAAAATTATTAAAAAAATCTTGTTTTTGAAGATAAATTTTTCCTAACTTTATATTTAATTTTTAATAATAATGGTGTTACTTAGTCTTCAAATAATAATTTTTGAATATTTATTAAATATCTCTTAATTTTTGAAATATGTTTTTGTATGGTATAATTAAAATATAAAAAAATAGGAGTTTTTAGAAAGTATGTTTCACTTAAATAAAATAAAAATTGTTGTTGAAAAAAATAAGATTTTTAGAAAAAGATGCTAGAAAAGAGGTGAAAAATAATAAGTTTTTGATGGAAAGTATCAGGATCTTATTGAATAAATAAAATTTTTGAAAAAGAAGTTGGATGAGGAGAGCAGTATGAAAGATATTTATAATATAAGTTCTGTTGAAGATTTGAAAAAAAGAATTTAAAAATATTTAAAGAAGCCAAAGAGAATGTTGCGAAGATTTTAAATAAAAAGTAACTGCACGTTCTTGGAAAAATTTTTGTATGAAAAAAATATTTTTACCAAAGGTACAGGAGGATATGTATTTTTAAAGATGAAATTTCAAAATATATTTTTTTATCTTGTAGAATTGAATGGGAAATTACAAATGGATTTTTTTAGAGGTGTCTTATGATCTTTATACTGATGAAAAAGGCTAATAAATGGTATAAACAAATTGTATACATCCTGATATTTGTAGACACCCTAAAGCAGCAGAAGCAATGCAATCGTTAGAAAATTTATACAAAGGGATGACTAGAAAATGAAATATGAAATTAGTAAAAGTTTAATAAAACTTGATGAATTAGAATATATTATAAGAGAAATTAATTATGGAGAATTGAATAAAAACATGGGTTAATTCTATTGAAAATGCTTGGATTAGAGGTGCTTTTCTTGATAAGAGAGGAATAGTTTGGATTAAATATCAATATTTACCTAAATTAGCACGTATAAAAAGAATTGGTAAATTATTATCTTGCTTTTGATAGGTCTTCCTGTTTCAGATTATATATCAGGAACTGATTTTTGTCAATCTTATATCCGTTGTTTTTAATGCTACTCCGACATTTAGAAAAAGGGATTATATTAGATATTCTGAGAAGTTGTATTGTTTTATTAGAGATTCAAATAAAGCTGAAGTATTAAGAGCAAGATATTATGAAAAATATTGAAGATCAAAGAAAATTGAAAAAAAGCGAAGAATAAAAATACAATATAACAGTTGATGAATTAACTCGAAAACCATTAAATTTAAAGACAGCAGAATTTTCACATATCCGAAGTGTTGCTATTTATCCAGATTTACAGCTAGAAGAAGATAACGGACTTATTATAAATAAAAGAAACTCATGATATTATTACAAAAAAATAATATTCAGAATGAAGAAGATTTAGTTAGATTGTGTGTACAAAAAAAGATGGGAAACTGGATGGTTTGTGTATTATATAATTGAAAAAGATCTTGAAAAATATTTAAAAATTATTATAATAAATATAAGAGAAAGCTACAACAGCATTGACAATAGAAAAATAACGGTATACTTTTTAATAAATAAATAAAATAAAGATTAGTAAACGAAGCGTGATACAAAATGAAAATAACAGGATTAATGATAAACTATTATTTTGTTTGTAAACGAAAGTTGTGGTATAACTCACGAAATATTAATCTTGAAGAAGACAATGAAAATGTTCAAATGGGGAAATTGATTGATGAAAATAGTTATAACTTAGAAACGAAACAAATAATGATAGAAGAAACTGTAAATATTGATTTTATTAGGCATTGGAAAGTTATTCATGAGATTAAAAAGTAAATCTATTGAAGAAGCAGCTATTTGGCAAGTAAAGTATTATATTTATTTTTTTAAAGCAAAGAGGAATTGATATTGAAAAAGGGATCATTGATTATCCTGTGGTTAAAGAGCGTAAAGAGGTGTTTTTTGACATCGGAAGATGAAAAAAATATTAAAGGATATTTTAAAAAGATATTGAAAAATTTGTTTAGATGAAAAATTCCTCCTGTAATTAATGAAAAATGTGTAAACAATGTTCCTATTATGAGTTTTTGCTATATTTGATAATTCTCTAAAAATAAAATTTATTTAAAAATATTTTTAAAATTGTTTAAAGATATATATAAATTGCTTAAGATTATAAGTTATTGCAATATTATTAACAATATTTTTTTAGTATTTGGCTATATAAAAATTACTTAAAATTATAAGTCACCAAAAAAATCAAATTACAAAAAAACTACTGGAAAGGAGGATTCATAATGTCAGAAAGTTATTTCATTTTTTCAAATGGAGAATTAAAACGAAAAGATAATGTTATTAGAATCACTGCAGCGGATGGAAGATTTAAGGATATAAAAATTGAAGTTACTCGTGATATTTATCTATTTGGAGAAATTTCATTGAATACAAAATCTCTAAATTATTTGGCACAAAATAAGATTCCAATTCATATTTTTAATTATTATGGATTTTACACAGGAACATTTTATCCAAAAGAATCAAATGTTTCTGGAAAACTTTTTGTAAAACAAGTTGAAAATTATACGGATAATAAAAAAAGAATTGAATTGGCACAATTAATAATTGATGCAGCAAGTACAAACATTTTGCGAAATTTGAGATATTATCAAGAGCGGGGAAAGGAATTAGAGTCAGAAATAACAGATATTAAAGCACTTAGAAAAGGAATTTTTCGCACAGAAAATGTTGAAGAATTAATGGGAATAGAAGGAAGTATTCGCCGTATTTACTATACTGCGTGGAATACTATTGTAAATCAAGAAATAAATTTTGAGAAAAGAGTAAAAAGACCGCCTGATAATATGATTAATACAATGATTTCCTTTTTGAATACATTGGTTTATACAGCTTGTTTGTCAGAAATTTATGTGAGCCAACTGAATCCAACAATAAGTTATTTACATAGCGTTGGTGAAAGAAGATTTTCTTTATCACTTGATATTTCCGAAGTATTTAAGCCTCTTCTAGCAGATAGAATTATTTTTTTCATTATTGAATATGATAACAGAAAAAGATTTTTGTAAAAGATTCAAACTATTTCTACATGAAAGAAAATGCTCAAAAAAATTAATTTTGAAAAACTTTTAACGAACGATTAGAAACAACGATAAAACACAGAGATTTAAATCGAAAAGTTTCTTATCGTCATTTAATGAGGTTAGAAGCATACAAATTAGTAAAACATTTATTAGAAGATAAAAATATGAAGGATTCAAAAATATGGTGGTAATATGTATATAATTTTAGTTTATGATATTCTTTCTGATGAAAATGGAGCCAGAATTTCCAGAAATATATTTAAAACTTGTAAAAATATTTAACAAATGTTCAAAAATCAGTATTTGAAGGCGAGATAACACCAGTATTATTAAAAATTAAATATAGAATTAGGGAAATTTATTCGCAAAGATAAGGACTCTCTAATAATTTTTAAGTCTCGTCAAGAAAAATGGCTAGAAAAAGAATTTTTGGGAATCGAAGATGATAAAACTTCAAACTTCTTTTTAAACAAAAATATGTCGATCTGTAATAACACTAAAAAAAGCTGGGACATCGACAGATTTTTGTAATATCGATTTTTATTGATTCTTTGATTGTTTTATAAAAAGATAAAAAGGAATTCTTGATAAAAAATATATATAAATATTGGTATCGACAAAAATGAGGAAAAATGGTATACTATATAGGTAGTTTGAGGAAGATAGGATTTATTAGAAACATTTTTGTATTGTAAATTTACTATATAACTATTATAGCACAATATTATATTTTTATTTAATAGAAACATTTTTGTATTGTAAATGTCTTTTTGGTTCATAATAGTTTCCTCTGTTTTTCTTTTTATTTAATAGAAACATTTTGTATTGTAAATTTTCTTAAACAGCATTCTTGGAAGCCAAGTTAATCCATTTAATAGAAACATTTTTGTATTGTAAATAGTAAATTATATCTTAAAAGTAGCAAAAGTACAACAATTTAATAGAAACATTTTTGTATTGTAAATGTGTATATTCGATCTCATCGTTGTCGTTCATTTTCATTTAATAGAAACATTTTTGTATTGTAAATCAATAACTTCTCCTACTATATCATATATTTTTGCATATTTAATAGAAACATTTTGTATTGTAAATAAAATATTTATCTATATCAACCCTAACTAATTTTTGATTTAATAGAAACATTTTTGTATTGTAAATGTTAAGGCAAGGCATTTTTTTAATCAGCTTTCAGGAAATTTAATAGAAACATTTTGTATTGTAAATTATGAAAGGCTGTTGTCTTGCAGGTGCTGTACGTATATTTAATAGAAACATTTTGTATTGTAAATATACATCATCTGCATAACAATAATCATTAAAATTAAATTTAATAGAAACATTTTGTATTGTAAATGCATATTATTCATAAAATCACTTATAAGCGTGTTTATTTAATAGAAACATTTTGTATTGTAAATGACTTCGTATATTTTCCAAGCTACATAAAGTCTCCGATTTAATAGAAAACATTTTTGTATTGTAAATCGTTGTGTTAAAAATCCTTTTTCCCTTAACTCTTCATTTAATAGAAACATTTTGTATTGTAAATCTCTTTCAGGAAAATTATATCTTTCGTCAGAAACATATTTAATAGAAACATTTTTGTATTGTAAATAGAATTGAAATTTGATTAATTTTTAGTTGCTTTCCATAGATTTAATAGAAACATTTTTGTATTGTAAATACATTAACGTAGTAGTTTAGTTGCTTAGTTGCTGTGATTTAATAGAAACATTTTTGTATTGTAAATTATATTTTATTTTACACAATTATTATATACTATATTATTTAATAGAAACATTTTGTATTGTAAATTGATTCCGGGGAACATTGATTGGGATAACAATAAAAATTTAATAGAAACATTTTGTATTGTAAATTTCAGTAGATTACAGAGAAGATGTGAGAATTTCTGAAATTTAATAGAAACATTTTTGTATTGTAAATATACAACTTCAATTTTTCTATTTCCGTGCTAATCGTGATTTAATAGAAACATTTTGTATTGTAAATTCACTATGGCAAGGAATTCAGGTGAAGCGTTTTTCGGGATTTAATAGAAACATTTTGTATTGTAAAATTCAATCGTGTATCTGAACTCAACCTTGTCAACTTCATTTAATAGAAACATTTTGTATTGTAAATTATAGCTGGCCTTGCATGGATTCATTTCTATGCCTTATTTTAATAGAAACATTTTGTATTGTAAATTTTAGCCGCGTTCAGTACAGCAATCAGCGCCATCGTAATTTAATAGAAACATTTTTGTATTGTAAATCTTAATCTACTACAAATCCTAATATATTTTTTAAATATTTAATAGAAACATTTTGTATTGTAAATATTTTTCTGAAATTTTTCAAAAAGTCCTTAAGTTATTTAATAGAAACATTTTTGTATTGTAAATCTCTGATTTTTCTTTTATTTCTGTTCTGAACTTAAATTTAATAGAAACATTTTGTATTGTAAATTTAAAATAAAGAAAAATAAAAACTCCATCTCGTTTTAGAGTGGAGTTTTCATTAATTTTAATTTCTAAATTTTGAATATTTAATTTTTCTTAAAATTCAAGTCTATTTAATAAATTCCAAAAATTCTTTTTACTTGTCAAGGCTTCTTTATGCTCATCAGTTAAGTTCAATATTCCTGTTTCCCATGCTTCTGCTGGAAAGGATTAAACCAATTCCAGTTCCTTCCCATTGGGTCTCATACGGATATATGAAAATAATGTCGAAAGATTTTGTCTTACAAATTTTTCCTTCAGTTGAACCTGTGATACTACTTTACAGTTACTGGTTTTCCTGTTATTACTGTTGGTGTTTCCTCATCAAAAGCTACTAATGGACGAGATAGCCAATCCAATAAATTTTTTAATACAGCTGGTAAGAACTGTTGTATTCTTGATGAAACTACCCACACAGCATCTGCTTTTTCAACTTGTTCACGAACATCTTTAATTGATTGAGGTGTTGGAAATTCTGTATCTTGCTCCAATAATGGCACATCTCTATAATTTAAGAATTCCACATTCACATCTTTTTTTCAATTCCTCCGCAATATAATCTGCAACTGTTTGATTAAATGAATCTAAATGATCCTACGATTAATAATACTGTGACATTTTTATTTTCCTCCAATTTTTATATATACTCTCGATTTTTATAACGAGCTATTTTCAATTTTCCATTAAATTATTAATTCTAAATATCTTTAAATTTTTCAAAATCCTAATTAACTCTCTCCTTTCCTCATCCGAAAGAATCCCTATAAGTTTCCCTCTATTTCCCTTTACGATGCTCTGGTAAAAGATTCTCAAATAATTTTTCCTCTCATCTGTCAGCCCCTACCAAAAATGCACGTTTATCTTTCGGACAAGATTTTCGGTATAACCAGCCCTTTTGTTCCATATTTTTTCACAACAACTCGTCATATTCCCCGAAGTAGAAAGCACCTTTTTCAATCAATTCACAAATACGCATCTCACCTTTAGTATAAAGTACATCTAAAACGCTAAACTGCGAACTTGTAATACCTTTTTTTCTCGAAAAACTCTTTCCACCTTTTACCATCAATCACAGCCCTCTGCAATACAATCTGCAAATGGATATCTGAATTCTTTTCCCAGTCAGTATTCATAGTTTTCTCCTCCTAATTTATCACTAATTAGTAACAATTTATTTTTATAACTAGTTAGTGATATTGTCAAGTGAATTTTATTTTTATTTTTAAAATATTTTTATCTATAAATTATTTTTATTCAATATTATAAT
>BNJV01001492.1_pt1 | contig 10027 bp, 9 predicted proteins | sample 8540591 | NCBI WGS metagenome assembly BNJV01 (sample SAMD00202457, study PRJDB9452) | human saliva metagenome | host: Homo sapiens
AGTTAAAACTGCGGGTTTTTAATGCTTTTTCTGTACATTTCTAAAAATAACTACCATGTCTAAACTTTTTAGAAAAATTCACATTTCAATCGAAAAATGTGAGAAATTTAGTTATAATAGATAGAGAGATTTTAATGAAGGAGTTTGATATGAAAGAAATAGTATACAGAGAAGCCAGGCTAGATGAATACCAAAAAATTGGAAAAGTGTTAGCTGGTGCCTTTATGGACTATCCATTCATGACTCTTATCAAAGATGATTTAAAGAAACCAGAATATTACCCAGCATTCTTAGAATTATTGGATAGCCTTCTGACCAGACTCTATATCAAAGGAGAGACCTGTCTGATAGCTGAACAAGACGGGGAAATCTTGGCCGTTGCCCTCCTGCAACAAAAGGATTTTTCCATTCTATCTTATTTGCTGAATGGTATGGTCAAGCTTTTCCGTTTTATTACTCCTCGCAATCTCTTGAAATATCTTGATTTGGTGGAACGTTCCGAGCAGCATTTGAAAAGATCAGGAAATTTTGACTGGTATTTGATGATGTTAGGTGTCAACGCTTCTAGTCAAAACCAAGGAATCGGGAGTGCTTTTCTACAAGAAGGTGTTGATCCTTATCTTAAATCCAAAGGATGTAAACGTTTAGGCTTGATTACGAGTACTGAAAAAAATGTTTGCTTCTATGAAAAAAACAAGTATGAATTACTAGATTCGATGATGTTAGAATACGGAACAAAATCTATTGGAAACTGGGCTTTTATAAAAACCCTGGATAACTAATTTTTAACATAAAAAAGATTGGTCTAAGGACCAATCTTTTTTTAGTTTACTTAACGGCTTCTTTCAAGGCTTCTACCTTATCCAAGCGTTCCCATGGAAGATCAATATCTGTACGTCCCATATGTCCATAAGCCGCTGTTTGACGGTAGATTGGACGTTTGAGGTCAAGCATTTGGATAATTCCTGCAGGACGAAGGTCAAAGATTTGACGCGCTGCTTTTTCAAGCTTACTTTCAGCTACCGTACCAGTACCGAAGGTATCGATACGGACAGATACAGGTTGAGCTACACCGATTGCGTAGGCCAATTGCACTTCTGCTTTCTTAGCAAGACCTGCAGCAACAATGTTTTTAGCAATGTAGCGAGCTGCATAAGAAGCTGAACGGTCAACCTTAGTGGCATCCTTACCAGAGAAGGCACCACCACCGTGACGTGAATAACCACCATAGGTATCCACGATTATCTTACGACCCGTCAAACCTGAGTCCCCTTGAGGACCTCCGATAACGAAACGACCAGTTGGATTGATGAAGAATTTAGTCTCATCGTCAAGGTACGAAGCTGGAATCACTTCTTTGATGACCTTGTTGATTACATCCTCATGGATTTGTTCATTGCTGACTTCTGGATCGTGTTGGGTTGAAATAACGACAGTGTCCACGCGCACTGGTTGGTCATTTTCATCATATTCAACAGTAACCTGAGATTTAGCGTCTGGACGAAGGTAGCTAATTTCACCAGACTTACGTAGCTCTGCCAAACGACGAACCAACTTGTGGCTGAGTGAGATTGGCAATGGCATGAGTTCTTCAGTTTCATCCACCGCAAAACCAAACATGAGACCTTGGTCTCCAGCCCCAATCAAATCAAGTGGATCTTGATCCGCATTCCCACGAACTTCTAAGGCTTCATTAACCCCTTGAGCGATATCTGGTGATTGTTCTACCAAGGATGGGTGAACTCCTACCGTCTCCGCAGAAAAACCGTACTCTGTATTGGTATAACCGATTTCTGCAATCGTATCACGAACCACTCGGTTAATATCGACATAAGCATTGGTTGAAATTTCACCGAAAACATGTACGGAACCAGTATAAACAGCTGTTTCAGCAGCAACGTGCGCCTCTGGATCTTGCTCTAAAATAGCATCCAAGATAGCATCTGAAATTTGGTCTGCAATCTTATCTGGATGCCCCTCAGATACAGATTCAGACGTGAATAATTTACGTTCTGACATAAAAATGTCCCCCCTTAAAAAATATTCGTTATAGAGTTACAAAGAACTGGTAGGAAGAGTATTTACAATCAATCCCACCACCTTATCGGGACCATATAACCTAACTATTATAACACGAATCTTTGAAAAATACTCGTATGATTGCTATTTTTCTTACTAGGAAAATGTTTTCTAATCATAACCAAATAAAAACTCCTATAGTAGATGAGTTTCTACTTTAAGAGTGATGTTATAAACTAATTATTTTTCTAGATAAAATTCAAAACCGTTCTCCGACGTATTGGCTCTTTACATACTCAAAAGCCGTTCCGTCATCAAAGTAAGAAACCTGAGTCAAACCTAAAATAGCATGCCCTTTTTCAACTTCTAGGTAATGAGCTATCTTTTTCTTTGGCTAAACGTGCGTATATGGTCTGATGAGATTTTTCCAATCCGATAACCATGCTCTTGCAAGGTTTGAAAAGAAGTGCTTGGTTACTTCCTCTTTTTTTGAAATTCTTGATAAATTTCTCAGGAATAGAAGCGACTTCATAAACCACAGGTACCTTATCAGCATAGCGGACACGTTCCATACGAATAATATTGTCTGTTACCAGTATACCTAGTTTAGCCACTTCTTGCTCATTAGGGATTGTCCGACGGTAGGAAATCAGATGACTAGACGGAGTTTTCCCTTGAGCTTTAACAATCTCCGTAAAACTAGTTGTTCCACGCATTCTTTCCTGAACACGTGTGCTTGAAACAAAGGTCCCACTACCTACACGTCGTTCCAAAACTCCTTCTTCAACCAAAAGAGAGATTGCTTGACGTAAGGTCATGCGGCTAACGGCAAATTCTTCTGCTAAATCTCGTTCACTAGGAAGTCTTTCTCCAATTTTCCAACTCCCCTCATCAATGTCTTTCTTGATTTGGTCGTGGATTTTCATATAAGCTGGTAACATGCTTGATCACTTCTTTTCTTTATTTTTTCCATTGTACCCTATCTCATAGGGAAAAGTCAAACCGCACTTGTATGGTTGGTAATTCTAACCCTTTTATGATAGAATATTCAAGAAGATATTTCTTTGAAGAAAGGGAAAAGATGAGCAACATTTCAACTGATTTGCAAGATGTCGAAAAGATCATCGTACTGGACTATGGTAGCCAGTACAACCAACTCATCTCACGTCGTATCCGTGAGATTGGTATCTTTTCAGAACTAAAAAGTCACAAGATTTCGGCTGACGAAGTCCGTGCTATCAATCCTATCGGGATTGTACTTTCAGGTGGTCCAAACTCTGTTTACGAAGAAGGATCGTTTGATATTGATCCAGAGATTTTTGAACTTGGAATTCCGATTTTGGGAATCTGCTATGGTATGCAGCTATTGACCCACAAGCTTGGAGGAAAAGTTGTTCCTGCAGGCGATGCTGGTAACCGTGAATACGGTCAATCAACATTGACTCACACAGAATCAGCACTTTTTGCGGGTACTCCAGATGAGCAGCTTGTCTTGATGAGCCACGGTGATGCTGTTACGGAAATTCCTGCTGACTTTGTTCGTACTGGAACTTCTGCAGACTGTCCTTATGCATCTATTGAAAACCCTGATAAGAAAATTTACGGTATCCAATTCCACCCAGAAGTTCGCCACTCAGTTCACGGTTATGATATTTTGCGTAACTTTGCTTTGAATATCTGTGGTGCCAAAGGCGACTGGACAATGGATAACTTTATCGAGATGCAAATCAAACAAATCCGTGAAAAAGTTGGAGACAAACGTGTCCTCCTTGGTCTCTCTGGTGGTGTTGACTCTTCTGTTGTTGGGGTTCTTCTCCAAAAAGCCATCGGAGATCAATTGATCTGTATCTTTGTAGACCACGGTCTTCTCCGTAAAGGTGAAGCTGACCAAGTTATGGATATGCTTGGTGGTAAGTTTGGGTTAAACATCGTTAAGGCAGATGCTGCCAAACGTTTTCTTGATAAATTGGCTGGTGTATCTGATCCTGAACAAAAACGGAAGATTATCGGTAACGAGTTTGTTTATGTCTTTGATGACGAAGCAAGCAAACTAACAGATGTGAAATTCCTTGCTCAAGGAACACTTTACACAGACGTTATCGAATCAGGTACTGATACTGCTCAAACTATCAAGTCTCACCACAACGTTGGTGGACTTCCAGAAGACATGCAATTTGAGTTGATTGAACCATTGAACACCCTCTATAAAGACGAAGTTCGTGCTCTCGGTACTGAGCTTGGCATGCCAGACCACATCGTATGGCGCCAACCATTCCCAGGTCCAGGACTTGCTATTCGTGTCATGGGTGAAATCACAGAAGAAAAACTCGAAACAGTTCGCGAATCAGACGCTATCCTTCGTGAAGAAATCGCTAAAGCTGGTCTTGACCGCGATATCTGGCAGTACTTCACTGTCAACACTGGAGTTCGTTCAGTAGGTGTTATGGGAGATGGTCGTACTTACGACTACACAATCGCTATCCGTGCCATCACTTCTATCGATGGAATGACAGCTGACTTCGCTAAGATTCCTTGGGAAGTTCTCCAAAAAATCTCTGTACGTATCGTAAACGAAGTCGACCACGTTAACCGTATCGTCTACGATATTACAAGTAAACCACCTGCAACTGTTGAGTGGGAGTAGAGTTTCCTATAAAATAAAAAATAATACTGCTGGAGCATGGACTACAGTGGTATTATTTTTTTATAATTTCAATATTAGGAAAAATTTCTCGACTCTCAACTCCTCTTTTTAAATCCTTGAAACCATGCTATAATATAGTAAGTATAGCTCCAATAACCTAATGATAAAGATTTCTTACATCATCCGTAAGTGTTATTCTACTCTGATTCATATTATAATGAAAGTAACAAAAGATGGAGGTGTTTCACATGGAAACAATTTTACGAGTAGAATCATTAAAAAAGCATTATGGTAAAGAGCCGAATATCACCAAAGCATTGAACGGTATATCTTTTCAAGTTGTCAAAGGTGAGTTCTTAGGGATTATGGGGAGCAGTGGTTCTGGGAAAACAACCCTTCTTAACTGTCTCGCTACTATCATCAAACCAACTGACGGATCCATTCAAATGCAAGAAAAAGATTTAGGTCAGTTAAAAGGTAGTCAGTTAGCTGATTATCGTGGCAAGGAAATTGGTTACCTCTTTCAAAATTTTGAGCTTTTGGACAATATGACAGCCAAAGAAAATATTTTACTCCCCTTGTCTTTGCACAAGGTCGATGCCAACGAAAGCAAGGTTCGGTTAGAATTGCTTTCCCAATATCTAGATATTTCTGAACTTCTGGATAAGTTCCCATCTCAATTATCAGGTGGTCAACGGCAAAGGGTAGCTGCTGCGCGTTCCTTGATTTTAGACCCTAAGATTGTATTTGCAGATGAGCCCACAGGAGCTTTGGATTCAAAAAATGCGACCATTTTGATGCAAAAATTATCCGAAATGAATCAAGCGGAAGAAACCACCATTCTCATGGTGACCCACGATTCAGTCGCTGCCAGCTTTTGCAACCGCATCTTGTTTATCCAAGACGGAAAACTATTCCATGAAATTCGACGCGATTATCCAAGAGAAAGTCAAGAAGATTTTTACCACAGAATACTAAAGGTCATGTCTGCACTGGCTGGAGGTGATGGAAATGTTTTCTAAATTAGTCTCAAGAAATAGCAAGAGAGATCGAAAGAATAATGGCTTGTATTTCAGTTCCATGGTTCTTTCTATTATCTCCTTTTACATCATCCTTTCTTTGTCCCATCAAGATGTGATGATCTTTCTCAAACAAATAGAGAGTGACGCTGTAAATAAACTCTTTAGCATGATTCCCATTCTTTATGTAGCAACCCTCTTTATTCTCTTTTTTCTAGTCTACTTCGCAAGCAGTATGCAGATGGAAAGGAGAAAACATGAATTTGGTGTCTATCTAACGCTAGGGATGCGAAGAAGCAAACTGTTCTTGCTGCTCCTACTCGAGGATTTGAGAAACAGTATCCTTGCTCTTGGAATAGGTCTTCCAATTTCAATCTTGATTTCAGAACTGATTAGCCTAATAACCGCTAAAATTGTTGGGCTAGGGATTATTGAACATCAATTTTCTCTATCTACTACAGCTCTATTCTATACAATCATCGGTTTCCTAGCCGTAAAATTAGCTGTCTTTATCCTTTTAAGTGCAAAAACAGCCAATAAGGAAATCGGAGATCTGCTATCCTATTCTCCTTCGGGCATGAAGAAACTACTCCCCAAGGGTGTGTACCTTCTTGCTTCTGTCCTCGGAATTTTGCTTCTAGGAACAGCCTATTACTTGGGGATGAGTGGACGAGCTTGGGAAAATGTCATAACAATGGGCATCACTGTTTTCTTGGGGACTCTAGGAACCATACTACTCTTCTTTGGTATGCGTTTGTTTATAGACTTTTTGGTCAAGCTTAGAAGCAATCGAAAACTCCACACCTATAATTTTAGACAGATTCAGGAATTAGTTATCCAGCGCTCAACTATACTAGCTATCTGCTCCCTCTTAATCTTCTCTGCCTTGTGCCTCTTTGGATCAGGTGTTGCCATTGCAAGTGGCAATTCAGGCAATCAAACCCACGTTTTGGATTATACATTTAGAGATAGCAAGCAGGAAACAGATGAAAATCTTGATATGAATACAGTTAAAAAAGAGCTTGAAGCTGCTGGACTGGCATCACAGTTTTCAAAGATTCTACAAATCAAAGTGGGCAAACCGAAAGAACACGAGTCCGTGTCCTTTGAACAGTTCATCAAGGTATTGAAAGAGCAAAAAGAAAGCAAAAACAAGGAAGTCTTAGTCCATAATTTCCAGAAGTATATAAGTTGCCACCTTTTGCCACTCTCTGAATACAATGAGCTTAGAAAGGCTGCCAGTCTCCCTCCTCTAGAATTAACAAACAAGGAAGCCTACTTGTATATGGGGAAAGATTTTCTCCCGGATGAGAATCTAGTTAACTCTGTTCTGAAAACAAATCCTCAAATCAAAGTCATGGGAAATGATGTAAAATTGATTGGAGAGGTTCAGTCTTTACCGATTGTAACGGATCGTGAAATAACCATTTCTGTAGCCCTCATAGTCCCAGATGAGACCTTTATGAGCTATACAGATGGTCGGTATTCAAATTATGTTAGTGGTATCTTGGCTCCTGAGCTAGTCAAGGAAAAAGGCCTGATGAAAGCTATCTCAGATACCAATAAAAAGCTGAATCAAAGCCCTCTTGGCTATGAAAGTTATATACAAAATATGGGAAGACAATTATTTTACATTATCTCTGCCAGCTATATCACTATCTATCTAGCTATCATCTTCCTTGTTGTCGCAAATACAATTATCGGCGTTCAGTTTTTGATGGGACAAAGACAATCCTACAGACGATACCAGACCTTAATCCATCTTGGAGCAAACTACGAAACTCTTTGTAAATCTTCAGAAAAGCAAATCAATTGGTATTTTGGTCTGCCAATTGCTCTTGCACTTATCAGTAGTAGCTTCGGAGTGAGCTCCCTCCTCACAGGAATATTACCAGCCAGTGCAAGAATGGCCATGGGGCAGAAATTTATCACAGCCATGGTGATAATACTGCTGTTAGCTGGATTTGAAGTCATCTATATAAGAATTGTAAAGAAAAATAGCAACAAGTACTTGTTGTCATTAATGGAACCCAAAAGAGATGAATAAAGTAGAATAAAGTAGAATAAAATAGGAAAAGGAGGAGCCGATATGAAGCATATTCTGGTTATTGAAGATGAAGCCTTGATTCGAGATGAAATTGTCATTTTGTTAGAGAATGCGGGTTATCAAGTTGATAAGTTGACTGACTTCAAAGATACAAGCCAGCAAGTATTGCAATACGATACGGATTTAATCATACTAGATTTGAATTTACCAGGAGAAACAGGTTTTCAAATTTGTAAAAATCTCAAGTCCAAACGCTCTGTGCCCATATTGGTTCTCACCTCCCGTGAACAACTAAAAGATGAGATTTACGCCCTAAAATTAGGGGCTGATGAGTACTTAACAAAACCTTTCAAGAAAGAAAGATTCTTGGCTCGTATAGAAAACATCTTGAAACGCTATGAAGGTAGACAAAATTTGCTTGAAAAAGATAATTTCCTGCTGGATAGAAATACCTATACTCTTTATATCAACGGACATTCGATTTTACTTCCCTCAAAATCAAGGGAAATTGTTAGAAACCTTATTAGTGACAACTGATTCTGTCGTCACAAAAGAAGAACTAAGCATGAAACTGTGGAATACAACTGAGTTCATCGATGAAAATGCCCTACAAGTAAACATTGCAAGGCTTAAAAAGGTGATGAAACAGGCTGGCATTGCCCTTAAAGTCAAGTCCGTCAGAGGTATTGGTTACAAGCTAGAAGAGGTAAGTCCAGATGAAACATAATCTAAAATATCTAGCTAGTTATCTGCCTTGGTTACTTGTTCTCTTAGCATTTGATCTATTTACAGCTGTCCTGCTTTGGCTTTCAGATGTGAGAATGTTTCAAGCTCTCATCCTTCTCTATATTTTAGCCACCGTCCTGCTTTTTTTCATCCTATCTTTCTTACTTATAAGAAAAGAAAGAAAAAAAGCCGCTGCCTATAAATCCTTCATAGCCAATCCTAAGATCGATACTGAGCTTGAATTATTGAATTTATCAAGTGCCTCAGAGAAAGAAAGCATTGAAAAAATAGCAGATACACTTTATCAAAAGCAGGCTCAAATAGGAAAACTCAACTCATTACTAGCCGAGTACGAGGACTATGTTGAAAAATGGGCGCATGAGATTAAACTTCCTTTATCGCTTCTTTCCCTCCTTTTAGACAATCAAAGTGACCAACTACCTGAGGATACTGCTTTTAAATTGGACTATGTGAAAAATCAAATCCAAGGAAATGTATCACAGATCTTATTCTACTACAGGGTGAAAAGTGAGAAAAATGATTTTCTATTTGAAGACCTTGACCTAGAAGAGTGTATCCAAGATCTTTTGGAGAACTTTGATCCCTTGCTCAAAGAAAAGAATTTTACGATTAAGTTAGAGAACATACAAGGAATCTGCTACACCGATCAACGCAGTTTTGGATTTATCCTGTCTCAAATACTAGCCAACGCCCTTAAATATAGCTCTGACAAACCAGAACTCAAGATTTCTATGTCAAGTGACAAGGGGCGCAAAACCCTGATTATTTGGGATAATGGGTGTGGAGTTAAAGCTTGCGACCTCCCTCATATCTTTGAAAAAGGATTTACAGGTGATTCAGGAGAGACAAGGAAAAAATCAACAGGCATGGGTCTCTATCTTGTCAAACAATTAGCAGATGCTTTAAAAATAGACATCGTAGTAAAATCCGAATGGATGCATGGATTTGAAATCTCTCTTTCTATTTCGTAATTTTTCGATTAAGAAAATTGCCTAGTCATAGAAAGCACATATTTTATACCAAAAATGAAATCAGCGTTTTTATTTTCTTGTTAGCATCAAAATTCTTAATTTATGAATCAAAAAACACCTGATAAAAGCCTATACAGCTCTAATTCAGGTGTTTTGTTTTTATTGATTTATCTTTTGTTCTTTTCTTTTTATTTATAGTATACTGATATTAAAAGTATATTGTAGGAGAATTTAAATGAAAGATTTTTTTGCAGGATTTGGTGAATTAAACCTTGTTACTTATCTGATATACGTGTGCATTGGCCTCGCTCCTCTCTTTCATATCTTTATTATCGGATCAGAAGTGAGTCCTGGAAAATTTGTTTTAACCATCTTGGGTATCGTTTACGTTATCGTTTTAACGATTGCTAAAATTTATAGGAAATTTTTTTCTGGAAATCATCGTAAAGAAACATAAAAATCCCATCAGAATATTTGAACCACACCTACTTTTAGTCTAATTCTAATAGCTCTCATATTATAATAAAAAAACACTTGAGCGGAAAGCATATAGCCCACATCAAGTGTTTTTTTATACTAC
>BNJV01002850.1_pt1 | contig 9985 bp, 13 predicted proteins | sample 8540591 | NCBI WGS metagenome assembly BNJV01 (sample SAMD00202457, study PRJDB9452) | human saliva metagenome | host: Homo sapiens
AAAGATGAATGATTTACAATAGAGAAGAACTTTTTCTTGGTACAACAAAATAAAAAAACGCATAATATTAGGTAACAAAAATCCTTGATATTATGCATCTCATTATGAAAATGGAGAAGACAGATAAAGGCTGTCCTCTCCAAATATCAGCTTTTTATCAACCCACTATAGTTGATAAAAATTTATAGAAATTAGTTTTTGCGTTTAGCAAATGGAAGGGCAACAAGGAGTAATCCTAGGAATCCTAATGATGCAATTGCAACATTATCTTTTTCCACCAGTATTTGGAAGTTCTTTCTTATCATCTGCTTTTTGCAGCTGGGGCTTGATAAGTGTTATCTTGGCTAGTACCTGCTACTGCTGGAGCTGCCGTTGCTGGGGCTTCAGCTGCTGGTGTAGCTGGTGTTTCACCTGTTGGCGCAGCTGGTTGATTAGTTTGTTGACCAGAACCACCTTGTCTTCCAGTAGGAGCAACACCTTCTGGTTGACGTTGTCCATTTTCCGGAGTTACAGGACCTGTATATTCTGGAAGTTCTGGCTGAACTAATGCATCCCCATTTGAAGGTTCTAATCCTTTAAGAGCTTCTTCAAGTTCAGCTTCAGCTTCTTCTAATTCAGCTTTCTTAGCTTCTAGTTTTTCTTTAGCTACAGTAACATAGTCAACTGCATCTGGATTATTTTCATTGTCAGCTACTAATTTTTCTAATTCAGCTACTTCTTTTTCCAAATCAGCTACTTTGTTTTGAAGAGCTTCAATTTCAGCATCAGTATCAACTTTTTTAGATTCTTCTTTTTTCTCAGAATCGTTATTGAATTTATCTACTTCAGCTTTAGCTTCTTCTGCAGTTAGGCCCTCTTCGAAACGTTTTTTTCGAAATCAGCTCTTTTTGCAGCTGCTTCTTCTTTTAATTTCTTAATTATAGCTGCTTTTTGCTTGTGCTTCTTCTGGACTATTAGTTTCAGCTTTTTTTCTAATTCTTTAACTGTTTCTTCTAACGCTTTATCAAATTCAGCTAAAAAAATGATTTTTTTGAGCAGCCAGTTCTTCAGCTTCTTTTTTTCTCAGCTTCTTCTTCAGCTTGTGCATCTTTTTTTCTACTTCAGCATCTGCTTCTTCTGCAGTTAAGCCTTCTTCAAAAACGTTTTTTTCGAAATCAGCTCTTTTTGCAGCTGCTTGTTTTTTTCAATTCATCAATAAATCCTTGTATTTGATCTTTTTATTTCAGGATTTTTCTTTTGCTTTTTTTCTTCTAATTCTTTAACTTCTTGTTCTAAAAGCTTTATCAAAATTCTCTAAAAATTCTTTTTTTGAGCAGCTAATTTTTTAGATGCTTTAGCTTCGGCTTCTTTAACTTCGTTTAAAAGAGCTTCTTGTTCTGCAATTTTTTTCTCTAACTCAGCTTTTTTTGCTTTCATCAGCTGTTTTTAATTCTTCTTTAAGCTTGTTAATTTCTGCTTCTAACGCTGTTGATGCAGTTGGTACATCTACTTTTGGAAGTAAAACTGCATATATTAATGCTTCTGGAGATACTTTAAGATCTTTTTCAGCTCTTGCTAACGCAGAACGCATTGCATTTAATTTATCGCTAATATCCTCATTGTCTTTGTCTTTAGCAAGCTCTGCTTCTAAATCTGCAATTTCTCCTTTTAAAGCATCTACTTTTTTCTCTGCTTCAGATTTTTCAACTGGTTTAGCTGGTGCAGCTGGTGTTTCTGGAACTGTACCTTCTGGGTTTTCTGGCTGAACTGCTGGTTCACCGTTGTCCGTTACAACACCTTCTGGGTTTTCTGGTTGAACTGCTGGTTCGCCTTTATCTGTTACAACATCTTTTGGTTTATCAGCTTCTTTTGCTTTAAGTAATTTTTCGTATTCTTTTTCAGCTTTATCAGCTTCTTCTTTTTCTTTAGCTAGAGTTTCTTCAGTAGTAGGTGTATCTAGTTTTTCTGTTGATGCTTCTTTTGCTTTAGCTGCTTCTAAATCTTTAAGAGTTTGATTGTACTCGTCAGTTAGCTTGTTGATTTGTTCTGTGTAAGCTTCCAATGGCACTACAACTTTAGTTAGTTCTTGTTTTGCAGTGTCACGATCCAGTCTTAGATTATAAACAACTTTCGTCAATGCTTTAAGAACTTCAGGAGTAGCATTAGCTTCTTCTGCTGCTCTTTTAGCTTGTCTAGCTTCTAGTAATACTTCTTTAGCGTGATTGAATTTTTCTAATAGAACTTCAGCTGCAGCTTTATCTTTGTCAGCAATTGCTGTTAAGTAGTTGATTTCTTTAAGTAATTGATCAGCTTTGTCTTGAATTTTTTTCTGATTCAGGACGAGCAGCTTCTTCTTCAGCTGCTTTCTTGTCTGCTTCAGCAAATACTTTTTTTATTTTTCTGCAGAAACTTTATCTCCATTTTCGATAGTTGGAGTTGCTGCTCCAATGTTATCAGCTTGAGGATCTTGGTTTTTATTAGCTTCAGCAGTTGCAGCTTGATCATCTAAATCTCTTGCAGCTTCAGAAGCTGAAATTTCACCATTTTCGATAGCTTTTTAATAGATCTTCTTTACCGATTGCAGCTTTAGCTTTTTCAATAGCTGCATCTTTGTCAGTGATTTTTATCGTCTTTGTTGATTTTTTTCGATAGCATCAGCTTCCATTTTTTCTAAAGCATATTTAAGACCAGCCAAACTATCTGCTTCATCTTTTTTAAGCTCTTCAACTTTAGCTTTTGCTTTTGCTGCTTCTTCTTTAGCTTTAGCTAATTCAGTTTCTGCATCAGATTTAGCTTTGTCTGCTGCAGTTTTTTTGCATCTTCAGCAGGTTGAACATCCGCTTCTTCTTCAGTATCTTTAGTTGTAGCTTCCTCAAGGGCTTTAGTTGCTTCTGTAACTTTAGTTGTTGCAGCTGCAACTTTAGCTTGAGCTTCAGCTACTTTTTTATCAGCTTCTGCTTTTAGCTTCAGCAGCTTGTTCAGCTTCTGTTTTTACTTTTGGTTTTTCAACAGGTTTTTCTGCTGGCTTAGGATTTTTAGCTTCTTCTTCCTTAGCAGCTTTCACAGCAGCTTCTGTTTTATCGTACTCTGCTTCTAGTTTTTTACCTTGTTCTGCATAATACGCAGCAGCTTCATCAGCTTGTTCAAATTCAGAATTAGCTTCGTTACGATCTTTTTCGATTTCTGTTGCAATATTTTTTAATGAGCTAACGATATCATCTTTAAGGTTGTATTTTTCTGCAACATCAGCAGCTTCTTTAGCTTCTTTAAGAGCTTTTTCTTTTTTGTCTAAAACAGCAGCTTTTTCTTCAGCAACTTTTTTAGCTTCGTTAAATTGATTTTCTACACGATTCAATTGATCGTCTAATTGATCTGCTTTGTCTTGAAGTTTTTCTGATTCCGGACGAGCAGCATCTGCTTTTTCAGCCTCATCAATCTTAGCTTTTTAGATCTGCAGGCATGTCTTTTTTGTCTGTTTCAGCTTTAGAAGTAGCTCCAGCATCCGCAGCTGTTGATTTAGCAGCTTGATCTTTATCACGCATTTTTTTGTCAGCAGCTTCGTTCGCTTCTGCTTTTGCAGCATCATCGTTTAACTCAGCAGCAACATCATCAATTGAGATTTCACCTGCTTCGATTGCAGCTAATAGGTCTTCTTTCCCAATTTTTTCTTTTAATTCTTTAATAGCTTTATCTTTATCAGTGATTTTTTTGTTATCATTGATAGCTTTTTCAGCATCTGCTACTAATTTATCTAAAGTGTCAGAAATTGCTTTTTTAGTATCAGCATCTTCTTTAGCTTTAGCTTCCTCTTTTTTAGCTTCTTCTTGAGCTTTAGCGTCAGCTTTTTTAGCTTCTTCTTGAGCTTTAGTTAATTCAGCATCTGCAGCAGTTTTTTCTGTTTCAGCGTCTTTTTTCGCTTTATCAGCTTCTGCTTTTGCAGCTTTAGCATCAGCATCCTGTTTTTTCTCTGCTTCTAGTTTAGTCGCAGCAGCAGTTGCTTCTGTTGTTTTATCAGCTACTTTTTCCTCAAGTTCTTTAACTTTAGCATCTGCTTTATCAGCGTCAGCTGAGCATCTTGAATCACTTTTGGCGTTGCTGGTTTAGCAGCATTTTCGTCAGCTTTTACAACTAACGGTTGAACTGTAGTAAAACCTGCTCCTAAGACTGCCGCACTTGCTAAGCTCGCCAATATCATTCTTTTCTTATCCATTTGGACACCTCTATTTTTTTATATTTGTAGTGCATAATGTAGAACACTCCTACCGTAATTATACCCCCCTAAATCCTTGTCAAGTATTACATATTAAATTTTTGTTACGTTTTTTTGTTCGGAATTTTTATTTGTTTTATCAATGTTTTTTTATGAAAAATTGTTTTGAAAAATTTCTTTTTTTCCTTACATTTTTTTAATATTAAGATTCTATTTTTTTGAATAAGGGGAGCGAAGCTTTGTATTGCCCTTGACATTTTCTTACTAAGGATAGGCGCAAGCCTATCGCGCGGTTGACGTGTTTTTGGAAGAGCATATCGCCTGCTCCCTGGATGGTATGCTAGAGGATTATAAAAGGAAAAAAATTTATTTTTCTAGACTGTGGCTAACCATTGTAAAAAAACAGATTTCTCCTTTTTGTTATGAAGGAAAAAAATCTGTCATTTTTTTAATTAATTACAACAGCGCCTCAAACTCAGCGACTGACATACCCAATTGCTCACTCGCAAATTCGGAAGTTATAACATGTTGGCGTACTAAATCTAGAAAGGTAAAAATTTTCCCTTCTTCCCTAGCAGTTTCCAAGGCATAGTCCTGTGCCAACAAGGCTTGTTCTTCTCGCATACGTAGTTGACTAAACATCTTCCTGTCCTCCTCGGACCAGCTCTTGTAGTCCAGCAGTTGATCTGCCTGGCTGATGGCTCGCTCGGGTTCTTGGGTAAAGGGCTTGTTGCCGAAAAACTCCAACCACGGCTTGCGAACCTTGTCTTTGCTGGTTTCTCTGTATTTTTTTAATTCCAAGAACGCCATCTTGACTAGATGGTTTTCTTGACCGTTATTTGTGATGGTTAAGGCCTCACCTGTCGTGTCCTCTCGCATACTAAAGCTATGAAAAGCCAAGTCATCTGAGAAGTAGTTGCTGTCCACAATTGCAATGGCGTAGACAGGAGCGATATGCTTGTAACTCTGGTGTGTATCACCTTCTCGCTGACGAATTTTCTCTAGATTTTGATTAACCTGACTGCACAGGTAAGCCCATAAACGATTAATGAAAAAATTCTGATGATGAACTTGGATTTCGATAATAACCTGCGTGCCATTGTCCAACTCTGCCAAGACGTCTATACTGGTATAGAAATCCTGTGCTGAGTAGGGTAGGGAAGGCAAGACGTGAATGTTACTTCCCTCCAAAATGGTCACATTTTTTTGCTGGTAAATCCAGCATATCGCGGATAAATTGACAAGTGATTTCTGGATTGCTAAAGATTTTCTTAGCAACCAAATCATTGGTTGGGCTGATGCCCGGATGTCTTAGAATCATCCTTTTCCTCCTTTTATTATACCACAGTTTTAAATCTAGGTTTACTAGATTCACCGCTACTATCTATTTATTATTCGAAAAAGAGGAAAAAAATGAACAAAGATTGATGAAATTTTATCAAAATGTTAAAAAAATTATGGATTAGGAGTCAATTTGATGCCTATAATTGCCAATTTTTTTCAATCAGTGACACTTTATCGAGAAGTGCCTAATATTTTTATCACAGTGATACAAATCAATCTCATCTATCTAAATTCACACTGAATCCATGGAACAAGTGGCTTTTTATCATATAGAAGGTAATCAGTATCGCACAGTAGATATATCTTATATGTTTTATCTGGTATTGTAGTCTATTTATATGGTGTTTGATAGAGCTGCTTTCTAATCATCTCTAAATCTTCCATATCCAAGTCGTTTTTTAAATAATAAACTGGGGTCTGTTCCTTCTTATGAATCGGGTTATTGGTAACCAGCAAATCATAATGCCGAGTTCGGTCATAGGCTTCAATGGTAATAAAACGATTGTATTCCAAATACCGTTTCAAAATGGCTGCCATTCTTGAAAAGACAAGAAAACCAGATGTCAAATCCAGACCAATCCGCATATGCTGGCCACCATTTTCAGCCATATATTCGATTAACTGGAGCCATTCCCAGAGAATTTTCTTATCCAAATCCGTCCCCTGCTGAAAGGCAGGTAGAACATGAAAAATCTCCTCTGCCGTCCCCCTAAAATCATGTTCCATCAGCAAATAAGGATGACGATTCTCTAACTGGTACTTATAGCGGTCCTGTAAAATATAGCCCTTATAGAGATAGACTTGAGCACAAAGCTGACTGAGTTCATAGGTAACGTGATCCTCTATATAATCACCCAGCAACTCCTCCTTCTTCATTTCTTGAATCAATTGTGTCAGCAAATCGGCCAACTGCCCTCCAAAACCAAGGATATATTCCATAGTATGAAGAGGAAGAATGCGATGAGATAGGAGGAAAGAGAAGAAAATCATCATCTCCCCATCCTCAGTTCCTAGAGGAAGGTGTTGTCCAGCAAAAAAGGACGGAGCCTTTCTCAGCAAACGAAGGTAGAAAATATTGTCAAAATACCCTCGCATTTTCTCTTCTATCACTTGGAACTGACAAGCATTGACCCGAAGACGTTGTTGACTGATGTGAGTCCAGAGAATCAAATCTAATTTCTGCCCCGAAGACAAACTTGCACCGCAGATTTCTTCTAGTGTAGCAATTTCCTGTTTTCTCTCTGATTTCTGCATGTGACCTTCCCATTCCTGACTAGACCAGACCTTGCGAAAAAGACAGAAATAGAAATAGCGAATCTGATGCTCTGGACCTCGCCAACGTCCATTTTGGATGGATAAATCAAATTCTGACAAAATCTGATTTAAACCAGCTAAGTGACGACCAAGCGTAGCCTCGCTAATCATCAATTCTTGAGCCAGCTGATGGGCTAAAAACTGTTGGTGGTAGAGAAGATAGACTAAAATCTGGTATTTAACAGCATTCTCCAAAAACAAGCTCCGAATATCTCTCCCCTTGGTAGCTGCACCGATTGATAGACGCAGATTTTCATCTTCTAAGTGAATAGTCAGCTCTAATCCACTATCCATAGCCCTATCATTGAGCAGGGTGACATATTTAGTTAGGGTTGCTTTTGAAAATCCTGTTTCCTCCATTACAGCCTTGACAGTCGTCTGAGACTCTTGTAATAGAAAGGAAAGGATTGAAAATTGGCCAGATTCAGCCTTTTCCATCAAATCTCCTAAATACATTTGTTACCCCTTTCATTTTCTACCTTAAGCATAGCATAAATCTTACAAATGCTGAAATAATCTGTTTCTCTTTTTATTTTCATGCTGATTTCCTGGTCCATTATCCTGAAAATCAGCAAACACACGGCTCCCCCTTTGGGCATTTTTATGCTAAAATAGTAGCTATGGATAAAATTATTAAAACTATATCAGAAAGCGGAGCCTTTCGTGCTTTTGTTCTTGATAGCACAGAAACCGTCCGCACTGCTCAAGAAAAACATCAAACCCAAGCTAGCTCAACTGTAGCGCTTGGTCGAACTCTTATCGCTAGCCAGATTCTCGCAGCCAACGAAAAAGGAAATACCAAACTAACAGTTAAAGTGCTGGGCTCTAGCTCTCTGGGTGCCATTATCACGGTCGCTGATACCAAGGGGAACGTCAAAGGCTATGTTCAAAATCCTGGTGTTGACATCAAAAAGACTGCAACTGGTGAAGTTCTAGTCGGACCTTTTGTTGGAAATGGTCAATTTCTCGTTATCACAGACTACGGTACTGGAAATCCTTACAACTCTATGACTCCCCTCATCTCTGGGGAAATCGGTGAAGACCTTGCCTTTTACCTGACTGAAAGCCAACAAACCCCTTCTGCAGTCGGCCTCAATGTCCTTTTGGACGAAGAAGACAAGGTCAAGGTTGCAGGTGGTTTCCTAGTCCAAGTCTTGCCAGGAGCCAAGGAAGAAGAGATTGCTCGCTTTGAAAAACGCATCCAAGAAATGCCAGCTATCTCAACGCTTCTCGAAAGTGAAGACCATATTGAAGCCCTCCTCAAAGCTATCTACGGTGACGAGGCCTACAAGCGTCTTTCTGAAGAAGAAATTCGTTTCCAATGTGACTGTAGCCATGAACGCTTTATGAACGCTCTTGCTAGCCTTCCAAGCTCAGACTTACAGGAAATGAAAGAGGCAGACCACGGAGCAGAAATCACTTGTCAATTCTGCCAAACAACTTATAACTTTGATGAAAACGACCTGGAGGAACTCATTCGTGACAAATCTTAATACACCTTTTATGATTGGCAATGTTGAGATTCCCAATCGTACCGTTCTAGCGCCTATGGCTGGCGTGACCAACTCAGCCTTTCGTACCATCGCAAAAGAGCTCGGAGCTGGACTCGTTGTCATGGAAATGGTCTCCGACAAGGGAATCCAATACAACAACGAAAAAACCCTGCACATGCTTCATATCGATGAAGGCGAAAACCCTGTTTCTATCCAACTTTTTGGTAGTGATGAAGACAGCCTAGCACGTGCAGCAGAATTCATCCAAGAAAACACCAAGACCGATATCGTCGATATCAACATGGGCTGCCCAGTTAACAAAATCGTGAAGAACGAAGCTGGCGCTATGTGGCTCAAGGATCCAGATAAGATTTACTCTATCATCAACAAGGTCCAATCTGTCCTTGATATCCCACTTACTGTAAAAATGCGCACTGGCTGGGCCGACCCATCTCTGGCAGTAGAAAATGCCCTCGCTGCTGAAGCAGCAGGTGTTTCTGCCCTTGCTATGCATGGCCGTACCCGCGAACAAATGTATACAGGTCATGCAGACCTTGAGACCTTACACGACGTAGCTCAAGCTTTGACCAAGATTCCATTTATCGCCAACGGTGATATCCGTACTGTCCAAGAAGCCAAACAACGCATCGAAGAAGTAGGTGCTGACGCAGTTATGATTGGCCGCGCTGCCATGGGAAATCCTTACCTCTTCAACCAAATCAACCATTACTTTGAAACAGGGGAAATCCTACCTGATTTGACCTTTGAAGACAAGATGAAAATCGCCTACGAACATTTGAAACGTTTGATTAACCTCAAAGGGGAAAACGTCGCAGTTCGTGAATTCCGTGGCCTCGCTCCTCACTACCTCCGTGGGACATCTGGTGCAGCCAAACTCCGTGGAGCCATTTCACAAGCTAGCACCCTAGCAGAGATTGAAGCCCTCTTGCAATTGGATAAGGCATAAAATGGTTCATACTGCTCTACTGGTTATCGATATGCAAAAAGCATTTGATAACCCTATCTGGGGAGAACGGAACAACCCTCAAGCTGAACAACAAGCATTGAGGGTACTAGCATACTTTCGTAAACACGGTCTTCCAGTCTTACATATTCAACACATATCTGATAATCCCCAGTCGCAATTTCATAACAAACAAAATCAGGAGTTTAAAAGTGGATTTGAACCAGTTGCTTCCGAACCTGTCTTTCAAAAAACAGTTAATAGCGCCTTTATTGGAACAAATCTTGAAACATATTTACGAAAAAATCAGATTTGTCATTTAGTCGTTGTTGGTTTGACCCTGCCTCATTGTGTATCTACTACGACACGAATGGCAGCAAATCTTGGTTTTGCAGTCACTTTACTAGCAGATGCCACTGCCAGTTTTACCCTATCTAACAAAAACGAGCAGGCCATCTCTCCTGAGACTATCCATGAGATTAATCTCCTTTCTCTACAAGATGAGTTTGCTCAAATTCTTACTACAGAAGAATTTTTTTAACCCAAGTATAAGTATAAAAATAATCCGTCAACTCTTATTGAGCTGACGGATTTTTTTATTTCAATAGATAGGTTTTTCTTGGTTTCTTTTTTTAGGCACTCGTTTGAGTCCAACTTCTTCTACATATTCTCCGTATTTTA
>BNJV01001137.1_pt1 | contig 9979 bp, 11 predicted proteins | sample 8540591 | NCBI WGS metagenome assembly BNJV01 (sample SAMD00202457, study PRJDB9452) | human saliva metagenome | host: Homo sapiens
AAATATGAGATAAAAATTTTTACCATTACTATCATATACTGGAATATATAATCCTGTTACTTTGTAGTGTCCAGAATATTGGTTACTAGCAGCTTCTCCACCTTGTGCTTTACCACCTTTTTGGGCATCTTTTACCCACCAACCTTGTTTTCCTACAAAGTATTTTCCGCCATCTACCCAACCGTTAGTTACCATCTTTCCATCTGATCCTAACCAGTAGCTTCCTACCCAAGCATTTTTAGTTAATGCTCCTTTGCTATCATAGTGATACCAAACATTACCAGTTTGTACCCAACCTGATTTTTTAGCTGTTGTAGTTGTTGATTTTGTTGTTTTTACAGATTCTGACGTTTTCTTAGCGTCTTTTACCCACCAACCTTGGTTACCAACGAAATATTTTCCGCCATCAACCCAGCTGTTTGTTGCCATTTTTCCATCAGATCCTAGCCAGTAGCTTCCAATCCAAGCATTTTTCACTTGGTTTCCTTTTGCATCATAGTAATACCATGTATTTCCTACTCTTGACCAACCTGATTTTTTAGCTGCTGTAGTTGTTGACTTTGTTGTAGTTGTTGATTTTGTAGTTGCCGCTGTTTTCTTAGCGTCTTTTACCCACCAACCTTGACTTCCTACATAGTATTTTCCACCATCTACCCAAGTATTTGATGCCATTTTACCATCAGATCCTAGCCAGTAGCTTCCTACCCAAGCATTTTTCACTTGTTGTCCTTGAGCATTGTAGTAATACCATGTATTTCCTACTTGTGTCCAACCAACTTTTTTAGCTGCTGCTTTTGAAGTAGTAGCTTGTTTTGTTGTAGTTGTACTTTGTTTAGTTGTTGTTTGTTTATTTGTTGTATTTTGTTTAGCTGTTGTTGCAGCTTGTTTTGTTGTAGTTGTTTGTTTTGTTGTAGTTACAGCTTGTTTTTTAGCTGTTTCTTTTACTTGTCCTGCTTGAGCATCATTATTATCCGATACTGCATTAACAGTAATTGGTGTTGCTAACACCGTTAAAACCATTAAACTTTTTCTTTATATTTTTTCATTTCTAATCAATCCTCATTCATCTTTATATTGCAATGACTATTATATCATAAATTTAATGCATTATTGATTACAATTAAGTTATTAATGTTACATGTTTATTACAGAAAATACACGTATAGTTACAGAAAAGAGAATACGAAACTTTACTCGTATTCTCTCAGTATTTTTCTAATTTTTTTATAGTCTTTTTACACTATCAATTTCATAGATACTATTTGATTCTAGTTCTTCTACATAAACATCTAATTCAGTTATATTATCTTTAACCATATTATCCCAATATAAATCCATAAACTCATTACTAGCATATGCTAAATCTATAAATTTATTGATTATCTCTGCAGTTTCTTTTATCCCAGTAAGAAACCCCACTTAGGATTCTTCCAGCCTTACTATCTACAATAATATCTTTTTACTTTATAGTCATCCCCATAAATAAGGAACCACTCATTTTCGCAGTCTTCACGATAAACGCTAAAAGTATGTCGAACGATTAATATCAGCTCTAAACATATTTTTTTAAATAAATAATTATCCGCATCTATAACATAGCTATCTGCTAAATAATCTTTTTACTAGATATAATGAATAAAAAAATTATTATATTCTGCGTATTTTTTTCATTAAATACTAGTTTTTATACCATACTTTTTCTTTTTAAATAGTCAAATTGTTCATGTAGATATCCAACTACTACTATAATTTCATCTATTCCTTTTTTTCTTTTTAAATATTCTATTTGATACTCTACTAAAGGTTTATCTTTTACTTTGATAAGTGCCTTTGGAGTATTATCAGTCATAGGTCTAAGTCTAGTACCTAAACCAGCTGCCAAAATAATTGCTCTCAATACTGCATCCTCCTAATTTTTTTAATATGAGCTTTCAATAATTAATCTTTTATTATTATATATACACCTAACATTATTACTAAAGAAGTAATTATAACTAATGTACTTAAACCAATTCCTAAAAAAATATAGCAGAAAATACTACTGTCCACACTACGTAACTAACATTTAATCCTGTCGCTTTTAGCTGGTTTTTAATCTATTGATAGACATATAATACATTATATATGATACCATGTTACTCAATACAAATATAAATATTAATCCCCCTAATTTTACATCCGCTACTTCTGTAACACTAAATCCTTTAAATAGCACTATCACAAGATACGCTAAAAATGATGTAACTTGTCTTATAAGTAAAGTTTCTATTTCTGTTAAATTATTACTCATTGCATAAGAACTAAGAACACTCTCACTTCCCCAAGCAATAGCACAAATTAACGCAAAAAGGAAACCAATATAAAATGAATTAACTTGTTCACTAGTATAACTTTGAGCAGCAATACCTGCTATAATAAGTGCTATCCCCACTATTGTTTTCTTAGATACTTTATGTTTTAAGAAAACTATAGCAAGAATTACAGACACCGCTGGATATACTGCAGTAATAGCAGAAGTTAAACCTCCTCCAATATATTTAACAGCATAAAGATTACATTGCATACCTATTGGTCCCTGCAAGTAGCGCCCCAATTATTACACTAATATTTCTAATATTTGTAAAAATTTTAAAGTCTATTTTCTTATACTTTATAAGTAGTATTGCTGCTAAAATAAAAATACTTATAAAGTCATGGACAAAGGCAACGACAAATGGAGAAACATTATAAAGTGAAAATATATATGCACTTATTGTTAAACCTAATCCCCAAAATAAACCAGAAAACAAGCCAAATGAGATACCAGATTTATTTTTTTCATAACTTTCTATATACTCCTTAAGATTTTTTTAGACAACGATTATATCTATCTTGACCATAACTACCAAATTCAGCACCCTGTTCTTCTTTATAAATCGTCCATAGACTCCAAAGGAAGTCTTGAAGAATTTTTATATATCATAATCTTAGCAATACTTACAGGAGTATTTTTCGCTATAATAATATTTAAAGAATTCTCCTTCTTCTGATTTTTCTATAATTTGATTCGATAAATAGTGCCGCTAAATCCCACATAGGATCGTTCATTGCAGAATATTCCCAGTCTATAAGATATACCCTTCCATTCTCATCTTCAATAAAGTTCTCTGGAACTAAATCAATATGACAAGACTTTCTATCTATTCCAATTTCTTCTAGATGCGCTTTTAATCCAAATACTTTTTTTCTCTTATTTTTATCGTAATAAGCATACTTTATTTCACCTTGAATTAAATCCTCGTATTTTTTTATTTCATCAAAGATTTTTAAACTCACCTTCTAGTTCTTTACCAGAACCGTGAACTTTTTGAAGTATTCCTGCTACCTCTTTATTTTTTTGTCTTTATATAGTGTGCATCAAAAGTTATCGCATTTTTCTATATATTCATTTACTTTTTATACCTTCTTCAATATCAAAAAAATATAATTTTTCAACATCTAACTCTAAATCTCGAAGGTTTTTCTAAATTATTTTTTTCCGCAATTCTATTGATAAGCTTTATCTGTACCTTTACCAAAGAACTTTACTATAAACTTCCTATCTGTAGTTTCAACTAGATAGTTATTATTAGTCATTCCACCTAATCTTTCTACACTAACTATTTCCTCTTCTTTAGAAAAATAGCTTTTTCTATTTTTTTGTTTTATTAGTTTTTTTCAATATAAAAAAACCTCTTTTCCTAAATTTCCCACTTAAATACAGTCTTAAATGCTGTATTTAAATCGGTAGCAAAAAAACTCTATGTATATCATTAATATTTTTTTACTGGAGTTTCTAAATAAATAATATTTTTTTAAATCTTCTTTCGAATTTTTTTGTTACTTAGCATTTCTACTGCTTTTTTTCAAAATCAACTCTTCCAGAACGAGATGAACCTAATAATGTTAGACCTTTTTCTAATACATCACGAGTATTAATATTTACATTATATTCACTAACACCCATTAGCACTAAACTACCTTGTGGTTTTATATATTTAATAATATCATTAATAGCATATCCACTACCATCTCCACCACAACATTCTACACCATGATCAAAGCTTAAATCAGCTGGGATATCATCAGTGATATAACGTTCTTTCGCAAAACTAAATAATTCTAATTTTTCCCAGTGACGACCTATAACAATAATCTCACAGTTAGGTAAAGTATAGTTGATTATATTCGCCATAACGTACGCTAAACTCCCATCACCAATTATAGCTATTCTATCCTTCTTACTATGAGAATTTTTCATAAATCTATCCATAGCATGCATACCAACACTAATGAACTCAGTAATAGCTGCAACACTATCTTCTACACCCTCATATGCTACTACTCTATCTTTTGGCAATGCTACAAATTCTCTCATAAAACCATCATATCCACTAGATAAGAAATGTGTTCCACTCATATAATTTTCATAGAATTCCTCATCACTAGCTCTTGGTGGTTGGTTAGGAATCATTACTACCTTTTGTCCTACTTTATACGTACCAGTAGGATCAGATATAACAATCCCTACACATTCATGAATAAGTGCCATAGGTAATTTTTTAGCTAAAATTTTGGGATCTCTTTTCCCTTGATAATATCTTTGATCCGCATGACAAAGAGCCATATAGTTAGGTCTAATAACTATTTTATCTTTATCATTTAAATTTTTCTTCATTATATTTTTACATTAATAAATTTTTGGTTTTTATTAATTGATATATTTGATTAATCATATTATTCTTCCTCTAACATACTCTTAGCAATTTTTAAGATCAGTTACAGTAGTCACTTTAAGATTTGAATATTCTCCACGAGCTAGTGCTACTTTTTTCCCTTTAATAACAAATATTTTACATGCATCTGTTAATATTTTTTTCTCTTCTGCATCTAGTGATGTGTATAAGTCTAAGAAGTCTTTACAACGGAAACTTTGTGGAGTTTGTCCTTGGTAATAGTGTGCTCTATTTGGAATATTAGTAATATACTCCCCATTTGTACTTTCAACTATTGTATCTACCGCTTCTACTACTGTATCCACCGCATCACTTTCCTTAGCTAATCTAATATTATCTTTAATTATTCTAAGTGTAATAAATGGACGAACAGAATCATGTGTAATTACGATATCTTCATCTGTTAGTTCTTTATATTCATTTATTCTATTTATAATATTTTCAATTGTAGTATTTCTATCTACACCACCTGGCGTAATGATTATTCTATCACTAAAAGTAGGAACATATTGTTCAACTAAATCTTCTGCATGTGAAACCCAGTCTTCATGTACTCCTACTACTATTCTTTCTATTTCAGGCTCTAATAGAAACTTCTCGATAGTATGAATAATTATCGGTTTATTACCTAAATCTAGAAATTGTTTTTGGCATGTTGCTAATTCCCATTCTAGTTCCTGTTCCACCAGCTAATATCCCTGCGTAAATCATGTTTTTTCTCCTTAATTATTTATTTTTCTATTTTTAGTTTATATGTCATCTATCCTATTATATCATATATTAAGATATTCAACAAAAAAACTTTACAATTTTTTTAGATATTTTTGAGTCGTTATCTTGAAAAATATGATATAATGTTTAATAGAATTTTAGAAAGGATTTACTTTTTATATGAAAAAAATATAAAAATTAATGCATTAGCTAGTATAATGGTTAATATTTTTAAACATAGTATTCCCATTAATCACTAATCCTTATTTAACACGAATACTAAGTAAATCAAATTATAGTTATTTCAATACCGCAAATACATGGGCAAGCTTTGTTATTCCTTTAGCTGCTTTCGGTATATATAATTATGGTATACGTTCAATTAGTAAAGTAAAAAAATGATAAAGATCAAATTAACTATGTGTTCTCGAAACTATTTTTACATATCAGTAATAACATCAGTATCTATAACAGCATGTTATTTTTGTATTCATTAGTGTTGGTACAAATATTGAAAACTTAAAAAAATTTTATATTATATCCTTGGGATTCAAGCATTATTCCAATTTTTTAAATATTGAATGGATGAATGAAGCATATGAAAACTATACATTTATTCTATATAAAACTCTATTTATTAGAGTGGCAATGTTAGTTTCAATATTTGCTTTTGTAAAAAAACAGAAGATGATATTATTCCATACGCAATAATAATGACTGCAACTACAATATTTAACTATCTATTAAGTTTTCTTTGGATTAAAAGAGAGGTATCTTTTGTTAAAATTGAAATTAAAGAGTTAATAGCTTCTACAAAAAAACACTGACTACTATGTTATTATTAGCGAACGCTAATATGCTGTACACATTGCTAGACAGAATGTTTATAACAAAAGGGCCAGATGAAAACTTTATTTCATACTATACTATAGCTTTAAGTATTATAATGCTTATAGCTAATGTTCTTAGTGGGGCCTTAAACGTTTCTATACCTCGTCTAAGTTATTACCTAGGGAATAATGACTATAAATCATACCAATATTTAATTAATACATCTAGCTCTATTTTTTTCTATTCCTAATGCTACCTATTAGTTTTGGATTAATGATTTTTAGGGACTTATGCTACTGTAATATATTCATCAGAAAAAAATATTTAGAAGCTGGAATAGTAACTAGTATTTTTTTGCTCTACGTACTATTATTTGGGCTATTGAATTAATATTAGGTAAACAAATTATATTTATAAATGACTTTGAAAGTAAATTAACATCATTATACTTTATCGGTGGTGGCGTAAATATAGTATTAAATACACTATTATACATTAATGGATTGTTTAGAGCTGAATACTATATTGGAACAACTATTATAGCTGAGTCAGTTGTAGTAATATTAGAAATTATGTTTATTAAAAAAACATAATTTAGTAAATCTAAATACAATCTTTACAACTGTTGCTAGATATTCTCTAGTATCGCTTGGATTTATTCCAATATATTATCTTTTTCAAATATATATTTAATGTACATTCGTATGCTATTACCCTTAATATGTTAATTATGGTTTGTTTTTGTTGTAGCTACATGTGGATTATACTATTTAATCACATTATTCATTTTTAAAAGACAACACCTTACATTACGCTGTAAATATTGTTAAAGGGAAATTGAAAAGAAATTAATATAAAATTTATGCATAAAAAAATCATTATAATACGTTATGTACTATAATGATTTTTTTATTATATATTTTATTTACTTTTTTAAGCACTACTTTTTGCTAATTCTGGATTACCTTTTTTTGATAAATCGGGTTTTCTTTCCAATTGTAATTAGAGTTTGGAGTCTCAAAATCTTCTCCATATAACGTACTTATGTACTCTCTTGTGTTAGATGGAACTTTTACATCAATATTTTTTTGAAATTACGGCTCTCTAACTTATCAAATGGTATTTCGTAGTGGTATACTTCATATCTAGTTGGATTCCCTAAAGCATTAAGCATATAGAAAAATAGTATCAGAAGAAACCTTCTCATCATTTCTATCATATACTATAAAAATCAACATTAAGGCCTTTATAACTATATGATAGTTCTACTAACTTATCATTAAAATAAAATTCTTTAGTTCTAGAAAATCCACTATTTAAAAAGATACTTTTCATCTTCTAAAAAAACTTACTATAATCTGGGATAATTATTCCAAAATCCATATCTAAATCATGACTAATAAAGTCATTTTTCTCTATAATATCCTAGTAGCGTTCCAAAATCTAACCAAATATCATATTCTTTTTAGTTTTGAATTGTAAATAGCGCTTAATATTTCTTCAAAATTTTTCTTTTTAATAATTCACTTCTTTTTTTGAATCTAATTCAATATTAGCTTTATCATTTAATTTTTTTATAATTGGTAAGTTCTTTACTATATCCTTCTTATCACCCTAAGAAGCTAGCTAAACTTCTTTTTTTAACCACTGTAGCATCCTTGGCACCCCTTTTTATTACTTACTTTTATGCAATACGCCAAAAATAATAACCAATATTCATAAATAATATTATTCCTAATAAGTTAATTCCATAGAATGTTGAACTCAAGAACATATTAGATACTAAAATAACAATTGTTATTAATGATAATAAAACTACTTGATTATTATATGTTCCATGTTTGAACTTCATAAATAACTCTTTAACAAAGCTAAAAACAAATATCGCCATTATTGCTAATCCTACTAATCCATTATAAAAGAACATTTCTAGATAACCATTATGTGTATAATAGTGCTCTTTGACTACATACTCATTAGGATCTTTTGTTTTAGCTACTTCATACCAGTTCCCAGAAGAATAACCTAATATTGGTTTTTTTATAGCTAATCTAGCTGTTGATTGCCAGATTGTAAATCTGTTATTAGAAATATTTTCTTCACTTGTATCTGTTCTTTCTAACGAATACTTTTGATCATGCTCTTTTTTCTCTTCTTGAACTTTTGTCTCATTTAATTTCAGATATTGCTCACCTGTAAAAGCTACCGCCTTATAACTAACTACAACAAGTATAATACTAGCAAATATCTTAATCGCTGATCTTTTTAAATCTTTACCATCTAAGAATTTAATTAGTGAGTATACTAATGTAACAACAACTAAACAAATAAATGTTGTTCTAGATCCTGATAATACTATAAAAAAATAATTTAAAGTGACTGCAGTCCATCTTATAATATTTTTGTTTTTTTGACTAGAGTTCCAATTCCTATAGTTAAAAAAATATTATTGTGATTAACGATGTTATTGATAAATAGTTGGGATCTGAGAAAAATCCCAAATAATCTAGATTCGATAAATCCTTGTCTTACCCATCTTCCTTTATAATTCTCTGATTTATAACCTTTTAATAGTAAAAACTGAAGTAATGAAACTAAGACTCCAACAGTATTAAATGCAACAATCACATATAAAAAAACATATTGTATAATTTTTTTACTTAATTCTTTTTCCATATAAACTGAAAACTGGGTATATAGATATAAAGTAAATAATAAATACTATCATGTTTTTTTATATTTGTCATATAACCATACTTGATTACTATTGCACAAGTTACTATATTTACACCTAAGAATAAAAAAATAAGTATTTTTATATTCTGTACATTTTTATAAACTTTCTTTACAAATAAATTATACATTGCTATAAGTAGTCCTAGTAAAGTCATTAAACTAGTAACTATTTTATTAGCAGTTATAAATTGTAGTGGAAGAATTAATCCACACATGCAATATACTGCAAGTATTAGCATAAATATACAATTTATCTTGTAATAATTCTTTTCTATTGATTTTTAACATATGCTTGCTTAATATCCTCTTTTTCTCTATTAATTTTTCTATATAGGTTTCTGTTTAGTAATAGAGCTATAAACCCTATTTTTTTCTTCCCTTTGTAAATAATGGATCATTTAAAAATATCTTTACGATGATCTTTTTAAATATGATATTAAATTATTTTTCTAACTCTTTATCATTATAATTATCATCTAATAATAGTCTATCCAATACATAAAAAAATATGCCCAACTCATTCTAGTTTGAGCTACATCTTTTTAATTTTTGGGTATTTTTTTCTAAAAATAATATTGCGATTTTTGTTCATAGGCTTCTATTACATTTAAAAAAATTTTTGTCGAGAATTTTTTTGAGTTGTAATACTATTTTTCTCTATGAACATAGTAGTATTTTTTTCTCATTTGTTGCAACTATTTTTTTACATTTATCCAATAGTTTTTACCATTATAAATGCATCTTCGGCTATTTTTTTCCTACTTCAAATTTTTAAATCTGAAAATAGGCTTTTTTCTGTACAGCTTGTTAACTGCTGTAACAGATAATATTTTTTTGCTTCCATAACCATTTTTTTATAGCTTGTTCTGAGCTTAATTCCCAAGTTTCTTTATTAGTTACCTGTGCTTCAGGAGTATTATTATAAACATCATAAAGGGCACACATAG
>BNJV01002949.1_pt1 | contig 9935 bp, 7 predicted proteins | sample 8540591 | NCBI WGS metagenome assembly BNJV01 (sample SAMD00202457, study PRJDB9452) | human saliva metagenome | host: Homo sapiens
TAGTACCTTTGGAGGATTAATCGAAATGGTAAAACAACGTAATGAAATTGATGAAAAATACCAATGGGATTTGTCGACAATTTTTGCGACAGATCAAGCTTGGGAAGAAGAAGCAGCTAGCTTAGCTGCAGATATTAAAGCAGCAAGCCACTATGCTGGTCATTTGTTGGATTCAGCACAAACGCTTTTGGATACAACCAATGCTTATTTGGAATTGAGCCGTCGCTTAGAAAAGGTCTATGTCTATGCTCATATGAAAAATGACCAAGATACACGAGTGGCTAAATACCAAGAATACCAATCAAAAGGGATGTCTCTTTATAGCTTGTTAGGTGAAACCTTTGCCTTCTATGAGCCTGAATTCATGGCCATTACGGATGAGCAATACAAGGCCTTTGTGAGTGAGAGTTCCAGCCTTGGAACAATATGGTCATTATTTTGATCGTTTGCTAGAGAAAAAAGAACATGTCTTGTCTCAAAAAGAAGAGGAATTACTTGCAGGAGCTGGTGAGATCTTTGCGGCTGGTGGTGAAACTTTTGAAATCTTGGACAATGCAGATATTGTTTTCCCAACTGTACATGATGACAAGGGCGAAGAAGTTCAATTAACACATGGAAACTATATTTCTTTGGTAGAATCAAAAGATCGTGCCGTTCGTAAAGAAGCTTACGAAGGTCTCTACAAGGTCTATGAACAGTACCAACATACCTATGCTAAAACCTTGCAAACCAATGTGAAAGTTCACAACTTTAATGCCAAAGTTCGCAAATTCTCATCTGCCCGTGAAGCGGCCCTTTCTGAAAACTTTGTACCAGAAAGTGTTTATGATAGCTTGGTAGCAGCTGTGAACAAACACTTTGCCACTCTTGCAACGCTATGTGCAATTGCGTTCAAAAATTCTTGGAATCTCAGACTTGAAGATGTACGATATGTATACGCCATTATCAGATACAGACTACAAGTTTACCTATGAAGAATCATTGGCCAAAGCAGAAGAAGTCTTGGCTGTTTTGGGTGAGGACTATCTTTCTCGTGTGAAACGTGCCTTTAGCGAACGGTGGATTGATGTGCATGTCAACCAAGGGAAACGCTCAGGTGCCTATTCAGGTGGTTCTTATGATACCAATGCTTTCATGTTGTTAAACTGGCAAGATACATTGGATAATCTCTTCACCTTGGTGCATGAAACTGGTCACAGTATGCATTCTAGCTATACCCGTGAAACCCAACCTTATGTCTATGGGGACTACTCAATTTTCCTTGCTGAAATCGCCTCTACAACCAATGAAAATATCCTGACCGAACGTCTGTTAGAAGAAGTAGAAGATGATGCAACTCGTTTTGCTATTTTGAATCACTTCTTGGATGGCTTCCGTGGAACGGTCTTCCGTCAAACCCAGTTTGCCGAATTTGAGCATGCCATTCATAAAGCAGACCAAGAAGGTACCGTTTTGACTAGTGAGTTCTTGAACAACCTTTATGCAGAGCTCAATGAAAAATACTATGGTCTTTCAAAAGAAGACAACCCTGAGATCCAATATGAATGGGCTCGGATTCCTCACTTCTACTATAACTACTATGTCTTCCAATATTCAACTGGTTTTGCAGCAGCTTCAGCTCTAGCTGAAAAAATCGTTCATGGAACCCAAGAAGATCGTGATAAATATATCGACTACTTGAAGGCTGGAAACTCTGATTATCCACTAAATGTCATCCGCAAAGCAGGTGTGGATATGGAAAAAGAAGACTATTTGGACGCAGCCTTTGCAGTCTTTGAACGTCGTTTGAATGAATTTGAAGCCCTAGTAGAAAAATTAGGACTCGCATAAGATGGTAGAGTCTTATAGTAAAAATGCCAACCACAATATGCGCCGTCCAGTGGTAAAAGATGAGATCGTTGACTTTATGCGTACGCGTCAAAAACCGGTAGCGGGTGCCCTAAAGGAATTAGAAGCATTCGCCCGCAAGGAAAATATTCCCATCATCCCGCATGAAACGGTAGCATACTTTAGACTACTCCTACAAGCCCTACAACCAAAGAAAATCCTTGAAATTGGGACAGCAATTGGTTTTTCAGCGCTCTTAATGGCTGAAAATGCTCCCAATGCACAAATTACTACCATTGATCGGAATGAAGAAATGATTGGCTTTGCCAAGAAAAATCTGGCTAAATACGATCTGAGAAAGCAAATCACCTTGCTTGAAGGAGATGCAGTAGATGTCTTGCAGGATTTAACAGAGACCTATGACTTTGTCTTTATGGACTCTGCTAAGTCTAAGTACATCGTCTTTTTACCACGAATTCTCGAACTCTTGGAGGTTGGGGGAATCGTGGTACTGGATGATATTTTCCAAGGAGGAGATGTTGCCAAGGACATCATGGAAGTGCGTCGTGGACAACGAACCATTTACCGGGGGCTTCAGAACCTCTTTAATGCGACTCTCAATCATCCAGATTTGACCGCTAGTTTGGTGCCACTTGGAGATGGTATTTTGATGATTCGGAAAAATGCAGAGACGGTAACCTTGCCAGATCCTAGCTCTTTTTAGGTAAATTTAAGGTATTCTCTCTAATTTGTGGTAAAATAGAGGAAGTTTAAAAAGGAACGGAGAATAATTTTCATGAAGAAAAAACTTGTAGCGGGTGCTGTGACCTTGCTATCAGTCGTAACACTAGCAGCGTGTGCCAATGGCACAAACAAAGATATCGTGACCATGAAAGGGGACACGATTACAGTTTCTGATTTCTATGATGAAATCAAAACCAACCAAGGTGCTCAACAAGTTCTTTTCCAAATGACCATCAATAAAGTCTTTGAAAAAGAATATGGATCAAAAGTTTCTGATAAAGAAGTCGATAAAGAATTGGCTAAACAAAAGAAACAATTAGGCAACCAATTCGATGCTTACTTGGCGCAACAAGGCTTGACGGAAGAAACAGCGAAGAAACAAATCCGTAGCAATATGTTGTTGGAATATGCAGTCAACCAAGCTGCTAAGAAAGATATCAAAGAGTCTGACTACAAGGCAGCTTTTGAATCTTACACACCAGAAGTAACAGCACAAATTATCAAGTTAGATTCAGAAGATAAAGCAAAAGAAGTGTTGGAAGCAGCTAAAGCGGAAGGTGCAGACTTTGCCCAAAATTGCCAAAAGACAATTCAACAGATACTGCTACAAAAGACAAAGGTGGCGAAGTCAAGTTTGATTCAGGAACAGCAGATATTCCATCTCAAGTCAAAGAAGCTGCCTTTAAGTTGGATGAAAATGGGATTTCAGATGTGATCACAGTTTCAGCAGGTCAAAACTATTCTGCTAGCTACTATATTGTCAAATTGAATAAGAAGACAGAAAAAGGCTCTGACTGGAAGAAATACGAAAAACGTTTGAAAGAGATCATTGTTGATGGTCGTAAGCAAGATACCAACTACATCCGTAGCATTATTGCAAAAGCGATGACCAATGCCAATATCAAGGTTAAAGATGATGCCTTCAAATCAACATTCAACCAATATTTGCAAAATATCGGTGTCCAAACAAGCGATAGCAGCTCATCATCTAAATAAGGATAATTCCTTCTATCCAGACGCAGACACTATGAAGTATCTAGAGGTTCTTGAGAAATTTACCTATAAATGGACAGGAATCAACGGTGACTATTTCCAACAGTTTAAGATGTACCGGAACTAGAGACACATAAAAAGAAACGAATCAGTAAATGCTGGTTCGTTTTTTTGAAAAAAGAAATCATGGTATAATAATTTTAAGTTGAGATTGTTAATATTATTTTTAGCATCTCTGAAATTAAAAAGCCGAGGACGTCAAAATGAACCAGAATACGCATATATATATACAGATAAAAAAATATAAAAATTATAGATGTAATCCTACTGTAAATCCCTTAGGCTTTTTGCGTCTCTTGGAGGTGTCGAATGGCTAAGAAGTTATTAAATATTACTGAGATTGAGGATAGAACAAAGGTTCTAGTAGAAAATCTTAATGAATCGATATTTATTGTTGATTTTGTTTCATTGTTTGATATTACAAAAACGACCATAACAAGAGCAAGTAAAACCGCTTCTAATGATTTTTATAATAAAAAAACAAATTGTATTTTCGTAAAGTTGAAAGCCAACCTTTGCTTGCGTTAACCGAGATTGATAAAGAGACGTCGGGACAGGCTCGTAAACCTCGATTTATTATTACAACAGATTTTCAAGAATTATATGCAAAAGATACACAGACAGAGTTAACATTAGCAATTACTTTTGATGATTTACCAGCCTATTGTGATTTCTTCTTGCCTTGGAATGGTATTGAAAAGATTGATTATGAGAAGGAAAATCCTGCCGATGTAAAAGCGGCAGAACGTTTTACCAAACTTTATGATGAGCTAATTTCTATCAATCCTGAACTAGCAATCATTGAAACGGATGGTAAATCATTTAATCTATTTTTGATTCGTGTTCTTTTTCTATTATTTGCAGAAGATACAAATATTATCTCTAAGGGAGCTTTCACAAATGTTATTAAGATGAGAACATCCGAAGATGGTTCTGACTTGAATGAGTGTATTAGAAAGCTATTTACTGTTTTAGATATGCCTGACTTTAATCGTCAGGATTTAGAGTCGTGGTTATCAGATTTTCCCTATGTAAATGGTAAGCTTTTTTCGGAGCCACATAATGACCTTATTTTTAATAAAAAAACTCGTCAATTACTCATTGAAGCAGGGGAATTGCTAAACTGGAATGAAATCAATCCAGATATTTTGGGCTCAATGATTCAAACGGTGGCAAATGCAGAAGCAAGATCAACATCGGGTATGCACTATACTAGCGTGCCCAATATTATGAAGGTCATTAAACCACTGTTTTTAGATAATTTACGAGCAGCATTTACGGAATTAGAAGAACGAGCTGACTACTATATAGGAGGTGGTGACTTTAGCGAGGACCATCGTCGCAAGGAATTGCGACAACTCTTACCCAAGCTAGATGATTTGCTTACTCGTATGGCATCTATCAAATTTTTAGACCCTGCCTGTGGTTCTGGAAATTTCCTCATCATTACCTATAAAGAGCTTCGTCGTTTAGAGATTAATATCTTAGTCAAACAGCGAGAAATTCGTGAAGCCTTAAATGAAAAAGCTGTTTATCAAGGAGAATTGATTGCTGATGCCTCTAAGATTTCTCTATCCCAGTTTTCAGGAATTGAATTGGATGATTTCGCTCATGAAGTAGCAAGGCTATCCTTGTATATAGCGGAACACCAGATGAATGTGGAGATGGAAGAAGCACTTGCTGATGTCCATCCAAGACTACTCCCCTTAAGAGAAGCTGGAAATATCGTTTGTGGGAATGCCTTAAGAATTGACTGGGAAACTGTTTTGAATGCTAAGGCAGATGACGAAGTTTATATATTTGGGAATCCGCCGTATATAGGTACTAAAGGAAGAAATCATCAAAATGACGAACAAAAAGATGATTTAGCTTATTCAATTTATCCTGTAGAATCTAGAATTCTTGATTACATATTCGGTTGGTTCTACAAAGCGAGTAAATTTATTAAAGGCAAAAATTCAAAGTATGCATTTGTGTCTACTAATTCATTGTTTCAAGGTGAACAAGCTCCTCTATTTCAAAACCATATTTTAGATAACTTAGAAATTAGTTTTGCATATCCTTCGTTTAAGTGGAGTAATAGTGCTAAAAAAAGAATGCAGGTGTAATAGTTTCTATTGTCGGAATACAAAATATAAGTTCTGAAAAGAAATTATTGTTTGAAAAAGACAATACGATGCTAGTGGAAAATATTAGTGCATTCTTAAAAAATGGAGAAACTGTTGTTGTTTCAAAAAGACGAAATCCTAGTGAAGCATTACCATATGAAATGACTATTGGAAGTGCAGAGTACGGAGAAAAATAATTTAATACTGACACAAAATGAGAAGGATGAAATTTTAAATAGATTCCCTAACTCAAGAAAGTTTATTAGAAGATGTTTGAACGCAACTTCATATATGAATGATAAGAAAATGTATGCTTTATGGATAGAGAATCAACAAAGCTCTGAAGCTTTATCAATTCTACCAATAAAAAATCGTATTGAAAAAGTTAGAGAATTTAGAGAAGTTAGTAAAAGAGAAGGGACTCGAAAGGCTCGAGAAATTCCATGGGCATTTGCGGAAAAACGCTTTGTCCAAGCTGAAAGTATCGTATTACCTGTTGTTAATTCTCAGGATAGGATATATTTACCTGTAAGCTATTTAGAGGAAGGTATAGTTGCTACTAATGCATTGTGTATTGTATATAATGCACCGATATGGCTAATAGGGATTATTTCATCAAAGATGCATATAGAATGGCTAAAAGAAGTTGGTGGTAGATTAAAAAATGATTACCGATACGCTCCTGGACTAGTCTATAATACATTCCCAATTCCAGAACTTTCAGATGCTCGAAAAAATATGCTTGAAGAAGCTGTTTTTGAAATGCTGGATGTTCGAGAAGAAGAAGGTGGAACATTGGCTGAGTTGTACGGTGGTGCCAATAAACCAATGAATGACCGTCTTCGTCAAGCACATGAAAAAATTGATGGTATCGTAGAACGTGCCTACCAGCAAAAGCCTTTCGAATCAGATGAAGAACGACTCAGTGTTTTATTGAAACTGTATAAAGAAATGGCAGAAAAGGAAGCGAAATGACCTCAAATATATTTGAAATTAATTATAATGGTACAGGTGCTAGTCAATCAAATAATGCACTTGGTATGCGTGAAATGCAGGCGCGCGTATATGCTAAGAGGACTTCTCAACACTTACTGATTAAGGCGCCTCCTGCCTCTGGTAAGTCAAGAGCTCTGATGTTTATTGCTCTTGATAAACTACATGCTCAAGGCCTGAAAAAAGCTATTATAGCTGTTCCAGAAAGATCTATCGGAAAATCGTTTCGTTCAACTAAATTGACAGAATATGGTTTTTACTGGGATTGGGAAGTATTTCCAAAAAATAATTTGACTGACCAAGGGACCAGTAAAAGTAAGGTGAAGCAGTTTGTAGACTTTGTGCATTCAGAGTCACTTGATGATAGAGTTCTAATCTGTACGCATGCCACCCTGCGTTTTGCCTTTGAACAGCTAGCTGATAGCGATTTTAATGACGTTCTTTTAGCTATTGATGAATTTCATCATGTATCTCAAGATGATAATTCAGTTTTAGGAAATGCCTTGAGAAACATATTAGCCAATTCAACGGCTCATGTAGTAGCTATGACTGGTTCTTACTTTCGTGGAGATTCTGTACCAATTTTGGCACCTGAAGATGAGCAAAAATTTGATAAGGTATCCTATACTTATTATGAACAATTGGAGGGATATCAATATCTGAAAAGTTTTGCCATGGGTTATAAATTTTATCGTGGTCGTTATACGGATGCTTTGCACGAAGTACTTGATACAAGTAAGAAAACCATTATTCATATTCCCAATGTTAATTCAGGTGAGTCAACTAAGGATAAGTATGATGAAGTTGACCGAATTTTAGACGAATTAGGGCAAGCAGTCCCAGATCCTAAGACTGGATTATGGTTGGTAACTGAGGAAACAGGTCGTGTATTGAAGGTTGCAGACCTTGTCACAGAAGAAGGTCGTGAAAAAGTCCAGGATTACCTAAACAAGATGACTAGTTTAGATGATCTCGATATCATTATTGCACTTGGTATGGCTAAAGAAGGTTTTGACTGGCCTTATGCTGAGTATGCTTTAACGATTGGTTATCGTCAGTCTCTAACGGAAATTGTTCAGATTATAGGTCGAATAACACGCGATTGTTCTAATAAGACACATGCCCAATTTACTAACCTCATTGCTCAACCAGATGCTCAAGATGATGAAGTTTTCTTTGCTGTAAATAATGTTATGAAGGCTATTACAGCTAGTTTATTAATGGAATCTGTTTTAGCACCAAATTTCAAGTTCAAGCGCAAAGACCGAGAAGATCAGAAATTTTCTGGTGCAGAAATCTTTGTGAAAGGTTTAAAAGACCCTAGTACACAAAGAACAAAGGGGATCATAGAAAATGATATGAATGATTTACGTGCTAGCATACTTCAAGAGCCTCGTATTCAAACTGCGATTGCTGCAGGTACAGATGCAGACGTGATTAATAAGCAGATGATTCCGGCAATCATTAAACAAATTTATCCTGACTTAAGTGGTGAGGAAGTTGAAGAGGTTCGTCAACAATTTATTACCCAATCTGTAGTCCAATCAGCTGAACGGAAAGTGGGAGTAGGACAAACGGATTTTCTAAAAATGGCAGATAAATTTGTGAATATTGATGAATTATCTATTGATTTGATTGATAGTGTCAATCCTTTCCAAAGAGCATATGAAGTTATTTCACGCGAAATCGATGCTCCAACTTTGAGACTGATTCAAGATTATATGGATGGTAAAAAAATGGAGTTTTCTGAAGAAGAGCTTTTTGATTCTTTATCCTCAAATTAAGCAATTTCATAGAGAAAATAATCGCTATCCTGATAAATCAAGTAATGATATGTACGAACAGAGACTTGCTTATGCATTGCTCCAGTTAGCTCGGATGAAGAGGGAGAGTGATAATGACTGATTTTTAAAAAAATTTAGAAGATATTTTTTTAATGATTCTGATTTTGAAAAATTAGTATCTCCTTTAAAACCTAAGGAAAAAAAGTTGCGGACCGTGAAGTTGAAAAAAATTTATAGAAATTGTTGATTGGGTGAGAGAAAATAATGGGCATGAACCGCAAAAGTCCAGAGATATTAAAGAACGTAGTTTGTATTCACGATTGTACGGTATTAGAAAATCTCCTGATAGTATCCGAAAATTAGAACCTTATGATGAATTTGGACTACTAAAAATAGATGTAGTTGAGTCTGATACTCCTATTTCAAGTCCTACTAGTTTAAAAGAAATTTTATCAGATGAATTGTTTGAGTCAGTGAATAGTGCTGAAAAATCTTTATTTGATGTTTCACGTTATAAACGAACGATTCAAGCGCGTGATAAAACACGAACACGTAAACGTATGGGCAATTTTGAAGATTATCAAGGATTATTTACTCGTGTTCATGATGAAATTAGTGAAGGTTGTCGTCAAGTCAGAAAGTCTGATGTGATAAAAGAAAAAGAAATTAAACCTGGTATGTTCTATGTGGATAATGGAGTAATGGTTTATGTTGTTTCTAAGGGGGAATACTTCATTGATAAGAACGGATACACTAATGCTGAACTTCATCTCGTATATGAAAATGGTACGGAGAATAAGAATGCTTTACTTCGTTCGTTTGTATCTAATTTGCATGATAGAACGAGACATGGACGAATGGTAACTGAGTTGATAGAAGATGTGATGGGTGGTGTTAGTCCGAGTGAACGAATAACAACCGGATATATTTATGTAGTGAAATCCTTGAGTACTAATCCTCAAATTGCTGGTATTAGTAACCTTTATAAAATTGGATTTACACAAGAAAAAATTGAAAAACGCTTAGCAAATGCAGAAAAAGAAGGGACCTATCTTTATGCTCCTGTACATTTAGTAGCTAGTTTTGAGGTTCAGAATTTTAGCGCTAGAAAACTAGAAACTACTCTTCATCATTATTTTTCAGATAAACAATTAGAGGTGGAACTAACCGCACCAAATGGAGAGAATTTTGTTCCGAAAGAATGGTTCCTTGTATCACTTGATGAAATTCAGGAAGCAATTTATAAAATTGGACTTGAAATTAGTGTCCGATAAAAGTATGGACCTTATTATAGTTTTATATTTTTCGGTTGACTCAAACTCAAAAAAAGTATAATAGGAATGTTGAGAATTGATTTTTCAGTTATCTTAGTTCAGAGAAATGGCGGTGCTGCGAGCCATCTAAGCTAGGAAGTCATGCTACTCGG
>BNJV01001114.1_pt1 | contig 9906 bp, 16 predicted proteins | sample 8540591 | NCBI WGS metagenome assembly BNJV01 (sample SAMD00202457, study PRJDB9452) | human saliva metagenome | host: Homo sapiens
AGAATTGTAGAAACTTAGTTTTAAATTGAATTTGAGGAGATAATCAATAATTTTCATGTTAAAACGCATAATATCAAGGTTTATGAACACCTGATATTGTGCGTTTTTCATTTCTATGAATCTGTTGAAGAACTATTTGTTTTGCTAACTTTTTCAGCAATTCTTTAACCATCTGATTCAGCTCCTCAAGCTTTTTATCTTGTGATTCTATTAATTGTCTTTGATTCTCAATTTCCTTATAAAGTTTATCCAAAGATTTATTTGAGTTTTAGATTCATCCTTAACATTAGTTAAAGAACTTGTTAGCATTCCTATTGTTCCAATTCCAACTAGCATCAATAATACAGCTAACCATTTGCCAAATAAACTACTTGGAACAATATCGCCATATCCAACAGTTGTAACAGTAACAAGTGACCACCATACACTATCAGAAAATGACTTCTCTTCAACAACTGATAAGATTGAACTACCAACTAGAACGATAAAAAAATTGACATACAGAATGTAAATTAATCCATTTGTTCTTAGAAAAATTTTTAGCTTTTTCTCTAATTTGCCAGTAAGACCTATAATTCTTAATAACCGAGTTAGTTTTACTAACTTTGTTAAGCGTGCAAGACGGAAAATCCTCCCCAAACGAAAAACTGTAAAAATAGCATTCAAAGGCAGAATTGCAAGCAAGTCAAAAATGTTGTTTATAATAAATGACCATTTACTTTTGGAAATACTAAATCTCCAAATATAATCGACAAGAAAAACAAACCATATGACTAAGTCTATAATACTGTATGGAATTTCTCAAGATCAATTAAATCTGTAAAAACCAAGTATTACTAAAACAACTGATATTAAAGCTAATATTATAATACTAGTATCGTAATAGCTTTTATCTTCCTTGTTCTGCAATCTGTAAACTCCTCTTGTTATAAAAATTAAATAAAAATAGTTTAATGGGATTTCTAATAAATATCTCTCTATGACCTATTTCTAAAGTAGAGACTATCAGTTCATCATCTACAATGTACAATAACTCGATAAATTCCAATACGGTACCTGCCATTGGCTACCTGATTCCCCAGAGCTTTCCCATGCCTTCTTGGATCCTCTAAAACCTTATTTTCTAGATACTTTTTAATTAGTATCTGCGTATAACGATCTAATTTCTTTAGTTGTTTGATAAATCGTCTTGTTGGAACTCAAGCATACAAGTTAATCTTCCTCCAGACCCTAGATCATGCATCATTTCTTCCCAAGTAATGGGTTTAAGTCCTTTTTCCAAGTCTTCTAAATGCTCTTGATCAGCTAAATCTGCTACACGAACATCATATTCATCCTCTAAAGCTTCTAAAGTTTTTGTTCGTATCAACTCGGATAGAGAAACTCCTTCAAACTTAGCCATGGCTTTCATAAATGTTTTTACTCTGCTTCGGAAACTTTTTAATGTAATAGTCGGCATGTTTATTCTCCTAGAATTATTGGTAACACCATTGTGTACTTTTTAGAGCCCAGTCAAGATAAAAAGAACACCTCTCGGCGTTCCTCTCTATATATCCGTCAGTGGTGTTGCAGTGTCTGGTGAAGTATCGTAAACTTGAAAGTCTACTCCAACTCCAAGATCTGCTTGAGCTAACTGATTGACCATGGTCATGTGAGGCCAGTTCATGATATTATTCTCCTTAGACAAATGGCCTAGGTAAATCTTCTTGGTACGATTACCTAGTGTGCGAATCATGAGCGTCTGCTCCATCTTCATTTGAGAGATGTCCAAGATCAGACAGGATGCGTTGCTTGAGTCGCCATGCGTAAGATCCTGCTCGTAGAATTTCCACATCGCATGATTTGATTCGATCAGATAGCCATCTGCATTCTCGACAATGCCAGCCATACGGTCACTAACATAGCCGTATCCGTCAGCATGACAAAGCTCTTATCATCCTTCATAAAACGATAAAACTGGGGCGCACTGCATCATGACTCACACCAAAACTCTCAATATCGATGTCACCGAAGGTTTTTGTTTTTCCCATCTCGAAAATATGCTTTTTGCGACGAGTCAACCTTACCGAGATACTTACTATTTTCCACAGCTTGCCAGGTTTTCTCATTGGCATAAGATCCATGCCGTACTTACGAGCCAGAACGCCCACGCCGTGAATATGGTCTGAATGCTCATGCGTAATCAAGATAACATCCAAATCCTCTGGTTTGCGGTTGATTTCACTCAATAGGCTTGTAATTTTTGCCCTGATGGTCACCATCTACTAAAATTTTCTTTTTGGTGTTTCCAAGTAAAATGAATTTCCACTGGAACCCGATGCTAAAATACTGTATTTAAAACCGATATCACTCATTCTAGTCTTCTAGTTCATCCTCCCAAATCTCTTCTTTCACGGCATCCTTATCGTATGGAAGTACGATAGTAAAGGTAGATCCCTTGCCATATTCACTCTTGGCCCAGATAAATCCCTTATGTTGTGATGATTTCCTTGGCGATAGCCAATCCTAGTCCTGTTCCTCCTTGGGCACGACTTCTAGTATATCAACCCTATAAAAACGGTCAAAAATCTTTGGTAAATCTTCTTTAGGAATCCCAAGTCCTTGATCTGAAATAGATAAAATCATCTGATCATCTGTAGTTTTCATGTTAACAGTGATTTTTCCACCATCTGGTGAATACTTGATAGCGTTATTCAGGATATTGTCAATCACCTGGGTCATCTTATCTGTATCAATCTCAATCCAAACAGAAGTAATCGGATAATCTCTCACCAACTCGTACTTCTTCTCCTCATCTTGACTTTTCATTTTATCAAAACGATTAAGGATAAAGGTGATAAAGGCCGTAAAGTTTATCAACTCAACATCTAAGTGACTAGTTGCGTTGTCAATCCGTGATAGATGCAAGAGGTCCGTCACCATCCGCATCATACGGTTGGTTTCATCCAAAAGAAAACCTTGATAAAGTCTGGAGCAACTGGTTCTGTCAGCGCTCCTTCGTCCAAAGAGCTCCAAATAGGATTTTACACTGGTCAAAGGTGTACGCAACTCATGACTAACGTTCGAAACGAAAAGCCTTCTCTCACGTTCTTCCTTCTCTTGTTCAGTCGTATCATGTAGAACTGCTACTAAACCAGAGATAAGCCAGACTCTCTACGAATCAAGGCAAAACGAACGCGCAAACTGATATATTCGCCATTAAGATTCTGCGAATAAATCATCAGCTCAGGGCTCTGAGTAATAAGTTCTCTCAGCTCATACTCTTCTTCAATCTTGAGTAACTCTAAGATATTTTTGATTAAGAGCATCATCCCTTTCAACTCCAAGTTGTCTCTTGGCCATATCATTGATCATGATGATTTGCCCACGACGGTTGGTTGCAAGCACTCCATCTGTCATGTAGGGACGGGATACTATGCAACCTTTTACTCTCTTGTTCCAGATTTTTCTTGAGTCAGACGAATGACTTCAGATAAGTCATTGAGATTGTTAGTGATATTAGTTATCTCTGAGCTTCCTTGCATATCCAAAAACCTGAGAATAATCACCATCAATCAAATCTTTTATTTTTCTGATTGATCTGCCTCAAACGAATATTATCACGACGACTCTCAAGCAAGAAAAAGACACTAACAGAATAAAAGCCAATTAAGATGAGGATAAAAGATAAAGTCGCTCGTCAAAATTGTTTTGTCTAATTACTTCAATCATTATTTCTCATATAATATCCTACTCCACGACGAGTTAGGGATGTATTCAGGTCTGCTTGGTGTATCTTCAATCTTCTCGCGCAAACGTCGAATGGTTACATCAACTGTACGGACATCTCCAAAATAGTCATATCCCCAAACGGTTTCAAGAAGATGTTCTCGGGTAATAACTTGTCCAAGATGAGAAGCTAAATGATGCAAGAGTTCGAATTCACGGTGGGTTAGGTCTAACTCTTCACCATATTTCTTAACCACGTAGGCATCTGGTAAAATCTCCAAATCACCAATCTGCAGACTTTGTAATTTCGTTTCAGGTTCTTGGTTATCAACTGAGACAAGATCTGTACGACGGAAGAAAAGCTTTAACACGGGCCTGTGGTTCACGATTTGAAAATGGCTTGGTCACATAGTCATCTGCTCCAAGTTCAAGCCCGATAACCTTATCAAACTCGCTGTCTTTAGCTGAAAGCATGATAATAGGAACACTACTTGTCTTACGAATAGTTTTGCGACCTCAAGTCCATCAATCTCTGGAAGCATCAAATCCAAGATAATAATATCTGGTTTGCTCAGCTTCAAATTGTTCAAAGTGCTTCACGACCATTAAAAGCAGTTACAACTTCATAACCTTCCTTGGTCATATTAAATTTTTATAATATCTGAGATGGGTTTTTCATCATCTACAATTAGTATTTTTTTCATTTAGTCACCTTTTTCCTTATCTCATTATACCAAAAATGTAAAGAAGACACGAAAGACCGATGCTAGTGGCTTCTTTTTCAAAGTAAACTTGCCAAATCTTTTGCTGAGGTTTGGCTAGGGGATAATTGCTAAATTCTTCTGGACTTAACCAAAAGGACTTCTCTATCTGTATATTCCTGTGTCTCAGTAACTCGGCCTGCAATTATCTGGATATGCCATTTACGATGGCTGAAAAATGTACTTGACCTCTTCAAAATCGTAGATCTTTGCCAATCAACTTCAAGATCATAGTCCTGTTCAAAAACTTTCCTGTGGAGATGGTCCAAGCTGTAAAAATTGGCTCCGCTACTTGACTGAAAAAGGTCCAGGTCTTGAGTCTGGTCTGAAGTCATCAACTTCAATCAAGGGAAAAATGCCCAAAATCCAGCCAAGAGTTTTTCCTCTCATTTCTTCTCAATAGAAACTGACCCTACTATTTTTGCACTACAAGAGCCTTTAGATAAATAGGGATTGGCTTTTTCTTGGGAGCCTTAATTGGATAGCGATCCATGGTCCCATGTTGGTAAGCAGCACTGAACTCCTTAACAGGACTCTCTTCAGGTCTTGGATTAACAGGAGCCTCAATATCTGAACCTAAATCCATCAAAGCCTGATTGAAATCACCTGGACGATCAGGATCTATCAGAACTTCCATCATCGCTTGAAATATTTTTCGATTGCTAGGATTTCCAATATCATGATTGACTTCAAACAAACGTGCCAAAACGCATGACATTGCCGTCTACAGCAGGCTGGGGAAGGTTAAAAGGCAATACTAGAAATAGCCCAGCTGTATAAGGACCTATCCCTTTCAAAGCTTGAAATACCTTCATAAGTAGACGAGAACTTGCCTTCAAATTCACTCATAATCTGTTGAGCAGCTGTTTGCATATTGCGGACACGAGAATAATAACTAAGTCCCTTCCCAGGCTTTTTAATAAGCGCTCCTCAGGAGCATTTGCTAAAGCTTTCTACGGTTGGGAAAACATTCTAAAAACGCTCATAATAGGGAATGACAGTATCAACTCGAGTCTGCTGCAACATAATTTCAGAAACCCAGATATGATAAGTTCTTACTCCGTCTCCAGGTAAATCCCGCTTGTTTTTGTCATACCAGGCTAATAATTTTTTTGACGGAAAGAGAATCTTGTCCTCTTCCACATGGTCACACCATATTTCTTCAAATCTAACATATTTCTAGTATAGCATAACCTTTTAATGATACTCAAAAATTCAAGATAGACATTCAATAAAACAAAGACTATAAGACTAAAGAAATCTAAAGATTATCTTGTTTAAAATTTGAATAAACACATAGTTTAAAAAAAGTTTATCAGAGTCTAGGATGTCTGGAAACAAAAAGTAGAAAAGATTTATTCTATTCATAATACTCTAATTTTTATATAGCTACTTGTCAGTTTTAATTTAAAAATGTTGATTTAAGTTAAATATAGTGGATTGAAATAATATATAAACAAAGTGTACTGACCCCAAAAAGTTAGACAATTAATTTAAGTGAAGGATTTAGTCCTGTATTTTACAGGACTAAGTCCTTTTAGTTTTACCTTAATGCGTTTGTTGTTGTAATAGTCAATATAGTCTACAATAGCTTGTTCCAATTGGTTAAGTGACTTAAATGTATTCTCGTAACCATAAAACATTTCCGATTTCAAAATGCCAAAGAAGGATTCCATCATGCCGTTGTCTGGGCTGTTTCCTTTACGTGACATGGACGGTTGAATTCCTTTATCCTCTAAAAAACGATGATAATACTGGTGTTGATACTGCCATCCTTGATCACTATGGAGAATTGTATTTGTGTAATGATTCTCAGTAAAGGCCTGGTCTAACATAGCTTTCATTTGTTCTAAATTCGGTGAAGTCGAAAGATTATAGGCGATAATTTCGCTATTAAAACCATCTAAAACTGGCGATAAATAAAGTTTTTGATTGCTTGCTGGAATGGCAAACTCGGTCACATCTGTGTAGCACTTTTCCATTGGCTTGGTTGCTTCAAATTGGCGTTGAATAAGATTGTCTGCTTTCATACCAATCTCTCCTTGGTATGAAGAATACTTCCGTTTACGACGAATACGAGCACTTAAACCAAGGACCTTCATCAGACGTTGGACCTTCTTATGATTCACTACTAAACCACGATTCCTCAATTCAAGAGTCATTCGACGATAGCCGTAATTCCCTTTATGTTCAGTAAAAATAGATTGAATTTCAACTTTAACATCATCATCCTTATCGCTTTGATCGAGCTGTTTTAAATGATAATAATAAGTTGAACGGGCAAGCTTAATAATCTTTAGAAGAATCTCTAAAGCAAACTCTGTTACCAATCCTCGGACAATTTCCGTTTTTCTTCTTGCTCTTTTTCGTCCCTCAATCGGAGTTCTCTCAACTTTTTTAGAACCGCATTCTCCGCTCTCAAGTACTCATTTTCTGCTTGAAGACGTTCTAGTTCTGTCATCTCTTCAGGTTTCTTCTTTGACTTACGTCCCATTTTTGAGGTGGTCCTTCCTCTTATTTTTCTCAACAATAGTATACCCGTTTTTCTTGTATTGTGCCAGCCAATTCAAAGTAATCCACTACTTGGAAGAGCATAATCCAGAGACACCCTTAATTTGTGAACGACCTTCAAGAAGAACTTTATCAATGATCTCTTGTTTTAGTTCAGGAGAATAGTATAGTCAATTGAAACAAGAATAAGACAAAAGTGCTCGAAAAAGGTATTACAACTTGGTAATACCTTTTTGAGAATGCTTTGATATGAAACCCATGTTTTCTCAATAGGATTGTACTCAGGTGAGTGGGAGGAAGTGGTAAAAGTTTATGCTCAAATTCTTCACATAAGAGCTCTAGCTTACCCATTCTATGGAATCTTGCATTATCCATAATAATAACTGATGGTGTGCTTAATGTTGGTAAGAGAAACTTCTGAAACCAAGCTTCAAAAATCGCTCGTCATCGTCTCTTCGTAAGTCATTGGAGCGATTAACTCACCATTGTTAGCCCTGCAACCAAAGAAATCCTCTGATATCTTCTTCCAGATATTTTACCTCTTATTAACTGACCTTTTAATGAGCGACCATATTCTCGATAAAAATAAAGTATCGAATCCTGTTTCATCAATATAAACAGGTGCTAGATGCTTTAAACTATTAAATTTTTAAGAAATAAAGCTACTTTTCTGGGTCTTGTTCATAGTAGGTGTGGTTCTCGAGTGTATCCCATAGCTTTGAGAGCATAGTGGATAGTAGTTAGATGACAGCCAAATTCAGAAGCTACTTTCAGTCAAATAAGCGTCCGGATTGTCAGTAAGATAGTTTTTAAGTCTATCTCTATCAACTTTTCTTGGTTTTGTTCCTTTTACTTGATGGTTTTAGCTCTCCTGTTTTTCTTTTAGCTTTAACCAGCAATAAAGTGAGTATTACGTGAGATTTGGAAAAATGTGTGATGCTTCTGTTATACTACCTGTTCGCTCACAATAAGCGAGAACTTTTACGAAAATCTAATGAATATGCCATAAGAAGATTATACCACATTATGTACTATTTTGGGTTCAATTGACTATAACAATTCTTTCCCTTTTGACGATTTCTATTTCCATAATGATCAATCAATTTAATCATGTACTGAAGATTAGAAATGTTTATCCCAAATTGATTTTGAAAGTTGTCTAAAAAGCTCGCTCCTTTCTTTCTTAATTCGTATATTTGAACTTTATCTTCATAAGTTAATTTTCATAATCATAACCACCCGTCAAACGGGTGGTTTGTACTCAGGGACTATAAGCCCAAATTACCAGCCAGCGCCTAAAGACGCTGGCTTTCACGATATTCGAAAGTATCATTGCTCTTGACTCGTCACTTGTCTTAAAGAGGTGAGTATTACTTACCACTATCCTAAAGGGATCCTCATATTCTTTCACACTTAATTTATCTAGTGCTATATCATGCTTTTTCCTGATCTTGTATGTATTTTCCTTATCGTGGCTTCATTAAGCCCTACTGTACTCACAATAACCTTCCGCTTAGAAATGTCGATTTCCAAACTTGTACTTGAGGTTGGCGTGTTTGTCAAACATCATGAGTGCACTTTTACCTTTAAATAACCCATGAAACTAGAAACACTTATCCTTGGTAGAATACTGACTAACATATGTACATGATCGGGCATCAAGTGTCCTTCGATAATTTCAACTCCTTTATAGCTACACAAACGATGAAATATTTCACCTAAACTACTCCGATATTGATTATAGATGACTTTTCGTCTATACTTGAGGGGTGAACACAATGTGATACTTACAGTGCCACTTTGTGTGTGATATAGTCACTTAGTTTATAAAAATACATGTTATAATAAAGCCATGGCATATAGTACAGATTTTTAAACAACGAGCATTAGATTACATCAAAGAGGGACACAGCCATGTCGAGGGACGGCCAAAGTTTTTGATGTTGGCGTCAGAACTCTCTTCACATGGGAAAAGAAATTACGTGAACAAGGACACTTAGAGCGGAAAAAGCGAGTCGCCAAAAGCCGAAAGATTCCTTTGGGAGGTTGAAGGCCTTTGTGAGGCTCATCCAGATGCTTTTTACGGGAAATTGCGACACATTTTTGATTGTGCTGTTCCTTCAGTATGGGCAGCTTTAAAAGCAGATTAAGGTCACTTTAAAAGACGACTAGCTTTTAAGGAACAAGATCCTGAGAAAGTCGCTGGGTTTCTTGATATTTTGAATAGCCTACAAGATTTACCAGTCGTATATATTGACGAAACAGGAATCGACCGCTACCTCTATCGTCCTTATGCACGGGCTCCTAGAGGGGAGAAAGTCTATGAAAAGATTAGTGGACGGCGTTTTGAGCGGACTTCAATTGTTGCAGGACAAGTAGACGGAGAGTTTAGGCTCCTATGATTTACAAGGAAAATTATGGCGACGATTTCTTTTGTGGAGTGGTTCAAAACACAACTTCTACCTGCTTTGAAGACCCCTCATGTCATTGTCATGGACAATGCTAGTTTTTCATCCAAGAACATCTTGGATGAGCTTTGCATTCAAGATAAACACTTTTCTTACCTCTACCGTATTCTCAGATTTGAATCCTATTGAGCAGGCTTGGGCTATCTTGAAAAAGAAAAGTGACAGATTTATTAAAGGAAGTCCCCAATATCTTTGAATCATTAGAGTGCTTTTTAAAACTAAATAACTATAAACTATGAGACTTTTGTGCCATGTGTTTTCTCCTTTTCCGCTTTACAATTGGCTTGAACACCTTTATTGTATCGCGTTTGGAGTTTTTGGTATAACCTTTGACGCGCACCCGCATAGCGGGTGGTTTTCTGTCTCGCACCTAACGGAGCGAGACGGACTGAAAAGTCACATAATAAAAACACCCCAAAAGTTAGATTTTTATGTCTAACTTTTGGGGTGCAGATTCA
>BNJV01002231.1_pt1 | contig 9855 bp, 10 predicted proteins | sample 8540591 | NCBI WGS metagenome assembly BNJV01 (sample SAMD00202457, study PRJDB9452) | human saliva metagenome | host: Homo sapiens
GGTAGTGGTTCCGGCTCCGGTGGCGCTGGGTCGTTTATTGCGGGCATGGTGGTGAACGAAATTCTGAACGGCGGCCACCGTGGCTACGGCGGCGGGTTCGGAGGGGGATTCGGTGGCTTTTGGGGGCGGCTTTGGTGGAGGCTTCGGTGGGGGTGGCTTCTCTGGTGGAGGCGGCGGAGGTGGGTTTACTGGGGAAGTTTTAGGGGCCGTCGTTTTCTTCTGGCCTCACGGTCAATATGCTGCGAACTTCATACCTGACGATAGGCATAAGCGTTTTATATTTTTGGCGCACCGCACCTTGAAACCAATGCCAAAAAGTGTCTAGTGGTTTGTGTGTGCAGTCAAGCGCTCACACAAGGAAATGAACCACAAGTAACCACCATGGGCGTGGCCAAAAGACCCCGAAGACTCCGCACGGGTCAAAGACATCAAAAACCACGCTGGTCAACTGCCTTATACGCATACCAACCTGATCAACAAGCTGGGAATCCAGACCACGAACGAACTTGTCCGCAGTCTGTGTGCCAAGCCTCCATCAGCCTGGGGCTTGCAACTTCACATAGACACCGACCCGAGGTTACCCCCACAGCAATTGGGGAGCCACAACCACCACCAGTAACGATAATCATCGAAACAGGTTGCATAACCCATGCCTGGACACCAACCTATGACCCCCATTAATGTCATCCCTCATAATAGGGTATCCCCTCATCCCAACCAAAGATGAGCAAAAGGCTCCCGCAGACTCACTGATACCCATGGATATGATCACCGGTCTCAGCACACAAAACATGACCATCCAGGATAGTTAATACCACACGGCGATCATCATGGGAGTCGATAATCCCTCTATAAACCACTGTCAAGTGCTGGGTTGTATAGACACCAAGTGATAAAAAAAATCGCTATGTTACTACCACTGGTTCATGCTGACACCTCCACTACGCTTCCACCTCAGCCGGAGTACGGTAGCCCAGCCAGGATCATGTAGACCACTCCACATACTCTGCCGTCGCCTCCACCACCAACACATCCGCCCAAAGACCGGTGTGTTGGATTAGTTCTGCTTTGTAGAGTGAGTTGAAGGATTCAGCTAAGGGTATTGCTGCCCCCAACCGGGAACCTACTAAGACAACTGCGGCGCAGTCATCTAGACGCGGAAGTGTAGTCCACGCTACGGTACTGCCCCCTTGATCTTCAATGATGCACAACCCCCGAAACATCACCTCCTCTCTGCGCAGGTACGATGAAACACTGCCATTTTCAGCGCATTTAACGCCAGCTCAGTGTATAAGGTGTGGCACTTGCCAGCTGACAACCATGCGGGAGAATAGATCCTCGACACACACCGTATACACTCCACTCAACATGGGTTTTCACATAGGTGATGTTAGCAACCCAGAATTGATTCAGAAGCTCAGCCTGGAACTCGCCATTAACGAAATCTGCAGGACTCATAGTTTCTATCTTTAGCCTAGTGGTGCGTGAGATTTCCTGCGTACCACGTCTTGACTACCAAACTTGCGTATTAACCGTACCACGGTGCACTGAGCGGCCTGAAACTCGTCGCGCAGCAGCTGATGGTGATTTTCCTTAGCCCCATAGACATGTCGATTGCCCTAGTAGATACACATCTTTTTTCCTGCTCTAGCTCTGTAACACGCATCTGACTGGCAGAGGAAGTCTTGCGCTGGTAGAGCCAATAGGCCGAGGATGCAATCTGCACCTTCGTACCCTGCAACGCTACGCAGAGTGGTCAAACAGCATACTTATCCTTATGACGGTTAATGAACTCGGTGCATAAAGCTACGGGCAGTTCAACTTGAAGACTTTGAAAGTTGAGGCCTACCCCACAATGGTGTTGGCACGACGCAGCTCAGCGACTTCCTGTTGTAGTTCTTTAATGCGTTCAGCATCACTGGCCTGCGACCTTGTGTCTACACAGTGCGTACAGTACCGTTTTTGCCTTGTTTAACCCAAAAGCGGAGCGTGCCCAAGGTTAACACCGAGCTGATCGGTGATGCAGTCAATAACGCCTGGTTTGGTGGTCAGGTACTGTCTGGCTTCGATGGCTAGGCGGGTGACGCTTTTTACGGAGTTCTTCGGATATGGTGGCGGCACCTGGTTGGGTTTTCTTTTCCTTCAGGGCTTAGGGTTCGGGTGTATCACCGGATACCCAGTAAACTCGATGCACCTTATAGTCATAGTCTCCATATGAACTTTTCTGTGATTAGTCAAGTCTTACAACCAGACCAGTAGCGTTGATTGCACGAACGTGTCGAGCCAATATTTGTCGATACCTTGCGGTAAGATGTGAAGACGTTCTTCACGTTCGCACTGCCCACCACAGGTCATGGTATCTGATGATAACCCTAAAAATTGGAGTGTACTGGATCGCGAGAAAACGTGAGGTTTATCCATAAGGAACAGTGAGACTTTTCAGCAAGGAGGTCGAGTGAAGTTTTTTGAACCAGCCATGTGTCCCGAACCTGCCATTCCTAGTGATTTTACGCGAAATCCGTTTGTGCATGAGCCAATCTTGATATTCACCACTGTTACTGAAGAAGAGTGGAACACCCACAACGACCCATCTGTGTTGCTGACGGATTCCGTCCTGGGATCGATGGCCTCGCGTAACTCCAGACTTTCAAAGAAACTCACCAAAGCAATGTGCACCCGCCTGAACACTCAGCTGTTGGTCTGGCATATGAACGAGCTGTCACTTGAGATCATCGACTTCGCTCTACAACAGGAAGGCTTCCTCAAATCCGATACCGTCACCTCCCTCAAGCAATCAGGTATCACACGATCTTTTTCACTTTGCGGGTTAACGGCACTGATCACCGATTCGCGCACGACACCTCCAAACCCGGTTTCATCACTACCTACGGCAACCCTGACTGGAAACGTCAAGTCAACAAGCATGATATAGATGACTACATGGACTTCCTACTCATCAGTTACGAAGTTAGTCGGACGTGGAACCACTTGGCGTAACGTCGTGGACAGCTTCTCCCGCAACGACAAATCTAATCTTGCCCTGCTCGATAGAGCGTCGGCTGCCGCTGCCCACGAAACCAACGTAAATGGGGCTATCACACTGCTGAAATTGTTTGGGTCCTATGACGAGATCGAAAGCATCCACGCACGTTACACAAAGGTTCAGACAAAATTCAGCGCGCTGTATTTGATGGGCAAAGGCAAGTACTCCAACTACATCAAACCCACCAAGAAGAGTGAGCAGAATCAGGTTGAGAAAGGCCTCATCATCGCCAAGGCTGCGGCGCCCCCGATTCACCGTCAAGTCGAACTGAACTTGTTCGAAGCATACGTAAAGCCCGCAAAGAGCAACTCCTGCGCACACGCCCGCATCCACTCACCATGCAGCCCGACAAACCCAAAGGCAAACTCGCGATCGTAGAAGCCACCCTGGCAGGACACACCCGCATCATCACCACCGATCTAGAGGAATTCTACACATTCTTCCCAAATGCAGCCAGTAAGCAATTTGAAACTGTCGAGTACTACCACCTCGCGCTCACCGATATCCTTGAAAACCAGCTCACGGAGCAACACCGCGTCTACCTAGCCCAAATGGCTGCTCTGCAGACCACGATCCGAACCCCGCAAGCACAGATCATCCCCCTTGAAGAATTCATCCAACTCGATGATGAGACTTACCAGCAGCCCTTAAAGCTGAACACGAAGATCACCCAGCTTGAAGAACAGATCCGCACCTTTGACCACACCCAGCAACTGAAGAAGGAACGCCAAGCGCTCAACACGACCATCTGGGCAACCTTGAGCGACCCTCACCAACACCCAAATACGTGACATTAACGACGCGCTCTACCCACAATTGCGACGCAAGTGCCCAATCTTCACGTTCAAAGCAGCCGCTAAAGGCACCGGAGCCAAATCAAAGAATCTCGCCCTATTCGTCCTGGGTGTGCTACGTAGCACGCCGTTGTCGTTTTTCATTCACAACTCGGCCATCATAAAAACTGCTGCCTTCGCACCTGCGGCTGGACTCTCGAAGTCTCTGACACCACTGCAAGACTGATCAGAGGCACGAACGAACCGAAACAAGTATTCTTTCCGCTCTGATGCCACCAGGCCTACGGCGCAGAGGCAGAACGCATCGTTGCCGACATCCAAGTCATCCACCTTGAAGACGGCGCTGAAGCTGAAGCTCTCTAACGGCTTCACCTGGAACACCGACCTGAAGGAGACTAAGCAAAGTGACCATCACGTTCAAACCGCTGTGGAAACTCCTCATTGACCGTGACATGACCAAAGAAGAACTACGCCTAATCACCGGACTATCAGCCGCGACAATCGCCAAGATGGGCAAAGACGGCAACGTCACCACCGATGTCCTCGCCCGCATTTGCACGGCACTGGCGGTAAAACATTAACGACATCTGCGAAATAGCCAAGGAGCCAACGAAGTGATTCGAGATATCAACGAACACAACGAGACCGCTAAACCCAACGATTTCGAACTCAACCGACTCCGTGCCGCGCTGCCTGGGTACTTTGACGACAACGGCAACTTCATGATCGACCGTCTTCAAGAAATTCTCCAGACGGGCGAGATTGATTTAACTCGCGAGAGCTACGAACTGAGGTTTCTCGGCAAGTCCTACGCTAGGTATCTCACTTCTACCAAGACTGAGACCGTGGTTGTGCCCGATCTCGAGCACAATGCCAGGCCGACAAACAAAGATTCTGAGAACCTTTACATCGTTGGCGACAACCTCGACGCTCTTAAACACCTACTTGGCTCATATGCGAGTGAAGTAAAGTGCATCTACATTGATCCGCCTTATAATACAGGCTCAGATGGATTCGTGTATAACGACGACTTTGGCTTCACCGCACCCCAACTTGTCGAGAAGATAGGTCTTAGCGAAGATGAGTCTGAGCGAATCCTCGACCTACAGGGAAAGTCCTCACACTCTGCCTGGCTCACCTTCATGTACCCACGCCTCCAACTCGCCAAAGAACTTCTCGCAGATGATGGCGTCATTTTCATCAGTATCGACGAAAATGAATTCTCGAACCTCGGCCTACTGATTAATGAGATTTTTGGGGAAGCTAATAACGTTTCAACATTTGTTTGGCAGAAAAAGCGAGGAGGTGGCAACGACTCAGCTCACGTCGCTGTGGAACATGAGTACGTAATAATGGCTTGCAAGTACTCTAGATTGCTTACATCCGCTCTTTACCCCATATGACGAGAAATATCTTAAGCGGTACAAAGAAGAAGATGAGTTCGGTCGCTTCTACTGGGACACATTTAAGCGTAAGAGCGGGAAGCAATACTACCCAATCGAGTGTCCAGATGGCTCCGTTCTCCGAATATGACGAAAAATGGTTCCCGAATTAGCTGGCTGCGCAGTGAAGCTACTTTCAAGGAGAACTTGCGTGATGGTGAAGTGCGTTTCCAACAGCACCCAGACGGCACTTGGTCAGTCCACTTCAAGCAACGTCTTCCAGAGGGAAAGAAGCCACGTTCCATTCTGGTCGACTACGGTACAACCTCTCAAGGAGCTAAAGACGTTGAAGATCTCTTTGGCGTGAACGTTTTTGACAACCCAAAACCAGTCAGCTTGATCCAGTTTCTTGTTGAGTCTGTCTGTAGGCGTGGTGACCGAGTGCTGGGAGACTTCTTTTTCCGGCTCAGGGACAACAGCACAAGCAGTAATGGCAGCATCTGCGCGTGGACTGCCCGGATTGAAGTATATGCTTGTTCAAATCAATGATCCGGTTTCGCTAATCGGTCCGAGGATCCCTGTAACGCAGCCAATCGAGGATTTGAGACAATGAGACGAGATTGCCAGAAGCCGAATCAATAAGGCATCCCAGAAGATTAAAGCAGAGACTAAAGCTGACATCGATTACGGCTTCAAGCTTTACAGACTCAGCGAACCCTCTGGCGCGGTCCTTGATGATTTGTTGACATTTGATCCGTCTGAAGATGGGGCTTTGTTGACTGGTGATTACTTGTCTAAGTTTGACTTGAATGGCACTCCGGGGCATGACACGGTGTTATCCACGTGGTTGGTTAAAGACGGGTACAGTCTTACGGCTTCGGCTCGCAAGGTTGATCTAGCGGGATATGAATTGGATGTGTGTGGCGAGTCTGCCTACATCATTTCGCCTGGGTTAACGAGTAAAGATGTGGTTGAGCTTGTTCGCATGATCGAGAATGGCGAACTTGAGGTCTCCCGTGTTGTCGTGTTCGGCTACTCGGTCACCTTTGGCGTGATGCACGAGTTGAAGAAGAACCTCTCGGTGTTGAAGTCCGGTCGTACCGTGTCTGTGATTGAAAGGCTGTAGGGCGATGCAAATCCGGTTACAGACCCTTGATCATCAGCAACGCGCATTGACGGCGATCACTCGTGTATTCCACCGCGTGGAACTCAATAACGGCGAATTGATGGAGGCCAACCCAACTTTCGATCTAGCAGATCCGCAGCTGGCACACAACATTTCTGAATTGCAGAACGGCGCGGTTGACGGAATTCCCGCCGTGCCACGAACCTGGCGAAGCCGAGTGGATGATAGCGTGCTTGGCATCGACGTGAAGATGGAGACGGGTACCGGCAAGACGCTCGTCTCACACGCAGATGATGTATGAACTGCACCGCCTTTACGGGTTTACCAAGTTTATTATTGTGGTGCCCTCCACTGCAATCAAGCTGGGTACCAAAGCGTTCATTAGCTCTGACTATGCCCGCAACTACTTCGATGATACCTACAACGGCAACATCAAGCTTGAGCTGGATGTACTCGATCCTCAGAAGCGTTCAAAAGGGCGGAAGTTTTTCCCGAGCGCGGTAGCGAACTTCGTTTCTGCCTCGAGATTAACGAAGGGGCGTGTCCAAGCGTTGTTGATGACGGACGGCATGCTGCGGTCGGCTGCCACAATGAGCACTACTTATGACCAGACGGTGTTGGGTATGTCAAGCCAGCCCTATGAAGCGCTGGCAGCCACCCGTCCGGTGGTGATTATTGACGAGCCACATCGTTTCCGTCGTGAAAACAAGGCATACCAAACGATTATCAACCAAATCCAGCCCCAAGCTGTGATCAGGTTTGGCGCCACATTCCCGAAAAACGAGAAAACTAACCACGTCGATTACAACAACCTCGTGTTCAACCTTGGTGCGGTTGAGGCATTCAATGAGCAACTAGTCAAGGGCGTGGCTGTTCAATACCCCGAGGACGATGGGCAAGAATCAACAAGATTGAAGTTGACGAGCTTGTCTGCCCGAAAACCGAAGCAGGCGACGTTTACCAACCTGGACACGTCCAAGACGTTAACCGTGGGAATGGGTGGTTCGTTAGCCGAAGCCGACGGCGCGTTCGCAGGCATCACCATCGAAGCGGTAGGAAAAACCGAGAATCCAGCGATAAAATCTGGTGTGACCTTGTCCAACGGGCAGATCCTTGGTAAGGGCGACAACCCTGAGTGGCGGGCGTGTATTCCCAGACTTATCAAGAGCTGATGATCGAACGTGCTTTGGACAACCACTTTGAGACCGAGTGGGAGAACTTCCGCCGCACCACCCGAGTCAAAAACACTGACGCTGTTCTTTATCGACTCGATCGAGTCATACCGTGGCGATGACGGGTCAGGACACCTCCGTGTCCGATTCGAAGAGCTGCTGACTGCAAAGCTGAAAGAGGTTATTACCGAGCACTCTGATAAGAACTCCCAGGTGTCCAAAGACTACGTCGCCTATCTGAAGGCCTCGCTGATGGACGTGTCAGCAACCAACGGCGGCTACTTCTCAGCTGACAACGCCTCCACCGATGAGGCGATCAGGCTGAGGTGGATCTGATCCTGCGCGATAAACAGTCAATGCTCTCGTTCACCAAGGCGGACGGTTCGCCGAACACGATGCGATTCGTGTTCTCCAAGTGGACGCTACGTGAGGGCTGGGATAACCCCAACGTCTTCCAAATCGTGAAACTACGTTCATCAGGCTCAGAGGTCTCGAAACTCCAGGAAGTCGGGCGTGGCCTGCGTCTTCCCGTTGATGTCAGTGGTAGCCGCCTATCAGGTGAGGACTTCCGGCTGACCTATCTCATCGATTACACAGAGGAGTCTTTCGCCAACAGCCTGGTCTCTGAGATCAACGCGGATACCAGGGGACAAGCACCGTCGGTTAAGGAGCTGCTGCCTCGTGTGGCTGCGGCGCTAGACAGAGACGAAACCGAACTGTTCATTGAGCTGCTCCAGAAGGGTCTGATCGATAGCAACAAGAACCTGATCGAAAGTAAAGCGGAGGAGCTCTATGAGCTGTATCCGCAGTTTGCTGTTGACAAGCTAAAGCCGGGCACGGTTGTCACAGACAAAAATAAAGCTCGTGTTGGAATCCGCAAGCAACGCTACTTCGAGCTCAAGCAACTGTGGGAAGCGGTCAACGCCAAGTACTACCTCAAGCTCGATGACCTTTCGCCCGAAGAAATCAGCACCTGCATTGACGAGATCCTGGCCGAGGGTGTCTACAAAGCCCAAACTGGCAGATTCACTCAAGACCTGCTAGCCACTGGCGAGGACGGTGTGCTGACGAAAATCTCATCAACCAGGGACACGTACTTGGTCAATGGCTCAATACCGTATGGGCAGTGGCTGAAACTGGCTTATACCCAAACCTATCTACCCCTTAGCGAGATCCACGCCGGCCTAGTGCGCCACAACGCAAAGAAGAAGCTACCCGCTGATTTCTTCAACAAGGCCACTCTAAGTGAGTTCGTCGCGCAGTTCCACCGCTGGATGCAAAGCGAGTACGTCAAACGATTCTCCTACACCCGCATTGATGGGCGACTGGGATCCACCGCACTCACCGATCCCGACGGCCAACCGCTCAAGACCATTGCGCAAGGTAACGTAGGCGTCTACCGCGACACGCAATCCCTTGTACCTGAGAAGTTCCTCTATGACGCCTTCATCTACGACTCTCCTAAGGAACATGCCACTATTCGTGACTCCGTCATGGACGAGGTCGTCGTCTACGGCAAGATCCCGCGCCGCTCGATCCAAGTGCCCGTCTATTTCGGTGGCACAACCAGCCCAGACTTCATGTATGTACTCAAGACAACCGATGGGAATTTGTCGCTGAACTTCATCGTCGAGACCAAAGACGTCGATTCCAAGGGTGACCTTCATGAAACCGAACAGCTACGCATCAATGCAGCACGAAAGTTCTTCGAGTTGATCAGCGATGAAAAACATCACCGTCCACTTCGCGCCACAACTCAAACGGGACGACATCGTCACCATGATCAAAAAGGTCATCACTCAGTAAACCCGACTTAGAAAGGATGTAGTGACATGGCAGTTTTCTATAGTTCCTATCACAACGAGGACAATTAGCATGTTCAGCAGGTGTGCAATATTGACACAATCGACAATACGGATACGGTCGCAGCACAAGAGTGAGAACTTGTCCGCTACACAAAGATGATTCGATAATTGAAGAATGGAATGATCAGCACATGACCTACAAGTGAACTTTGATTGTATTGATCGGCGCTGAAACGGCATCGCGCAAGTGGATCAAATACGAGATCTAACGGGCTTGAAACCTCAAGAAGCCGCTACCGAGGATTAGGATTCACGGACTGAAGGATCACTACAGATGCACTGCTGCACATGGCATCGATCCTTTTGAACAGTTGGATTATTGGCAGATTCCTGCATTTGATCTGAATAGCTACAACTCGACGACAAAGTTCGCGGATACCTGAAGCAATGTGCCTAGCTAGATGCAAGCTTTGGAATAGCTATAGTCGAGCAGGCACAGCTGATCAGGAAGTTAGTTCCGAGAGGGTGAACTC
>BNJV01000561.1_pt1 | contig 9843 bp, 12 predicted proteins | sample 8540591 | NCBI WGS metagenome assembly BNJV01 (sample SAMD00202457, study PRJDB9452) | human saliva metagenome | host: Homo sapiens
GTTATAGTATAGCTTGAGTTACTTAAAGAAAGCTGAAGAGGGGAATCAGGATAGTTTAACTGATAAGTCTGAGGCGTATGTACACCACTCTGAACTCGTTAGTCTGTTCAAATCTCAACTCAAATTCCCCCAAACACCTGAGAAAAAAGCTGAAATTTTGTACTTCTCAGATTGGTTTGACCTTACAGAATTTATCATGAAGCTAACTGCTTGCTAAAAATGTTTAATCGTCACTCAACTTACTAGGATCAATTTTTAGTATCATCTTTTTTTATGATCTGATACATCTACAAAGTTTTTTTAGAAAGATATCCTAAATAATCTCCAAAATCTGGAAATAATGCGTGTGAAAAAAATAACCATATTCTCCCAACTTACGAATTAACTCCTCTTGTATTACTTTTATAATATTTTTTTCTTCAAAATTTTTGGCTTCCAGACTTTTTTTAACAGCTTCGATATTTGCCTTTGAATATTTTTTTGGGTAGGTGTGAAATTTTTCTGATAGTGTCCCTCCCATAATATCATCGAGTGTTGTTTCACCTTTTTCTTACTTTTTTTCAATATCTTCCTTAGAAAAAAATATCCTTCTTCTTCTTTAACTTTAGAAATTAATTCCTCTTCATTTTTTTAAAAGTTCTTCTGTTTCTTTTTTTAGAGAACTCAATTGTAATCGACACTCTTGGGATTCTTCGAAACTCGTCACTAATTTTTTTATTTCATCTTTAGTAAAGTGAGTATATTTACTCAATTTATCATAATTTATGAATGCACCATGTTGAGCTCTAATTCTTTGATTATCATGTCCTTTTTCTAACAAATGTTAACAAACTGCTCTTAGAATGTTCCTCTATACTCATTTTAAACGCTTCAAATTTTTGGTTTTTTTAATAATTCTATTTCCAGAATTTGATAAAAAAACAATAGAGCAACGAATGGGTTATCTGTAATATCCAAAAGGCTGGTTGGAAGTTCATAATGTTGTAATTTAGCCAACTGATCTGCTCTAACATCCAAATCTTCATCGATAGAATGATATTCGACTCTATCAGGATATTCTTGACTCACTTGCTTATATAATTGCTCAAAGAGTTCATAATAGAACTTACTGTCCTTATTGACTTTTTTTCTAAATAAGGCAGGAATAGTCGGCCACGACTCAGTCTGACCCCTAAAAAAATTATACTCACACTGCTCAAATTTAGAAATCAGTTCTTTAAGTAAATAAAAAATTGACCAGTGATTTCCTTTTTCATTGTAACCAGCATTAGTACCTGATTTTTTTAATTTTGTATTCAACTCTGACACAAAACTATTAATCTCTTCATCTACTCCCTCAGAATCTAATGAAACAATCTTATAGCAAAATGGGCCATACTTAGAATCTTCATTTTGATTATCTATAGAATTCGTTGCACCAAGTTTTATAGTTATATCAGTGTCATCATAAATCTGAGTATTTAGCTTTTTTATAGTATCTTCCGTACTTTTCCCACAAAAGAATGAACCTAAACTATCATAAAACATTTGATTATTACTTGTCATCATTTAGTATGTAATTACTCCCAAATTTTGTAAACGAAATGTTGTAGCTTGTTTTGATGTTCTCATCATTGATGACAAGCTGTCGATAAATTCATCAATATTGGCATTTGCCAACTGTTCATCGGTCAGGTTGTTGTCTTGTTTAAATTTAGTAATACAACGAGCAATTAGTTTTTTAGGCATTAGTAATTCAGCAGCAAATTGATTCGCAGAACGTTCCTTGGCAATATCCACAGTAGCAATATCTTCTGGATTCTTTAATCTATTGGATATCCCACTGTGATTCAAAGCATAATGTCCAATTTCGTGTGCAATCGTGAATCTTTGTCGAACATCTATTTCCAACGAATTGAGGTAAATAACTCTATTTTCACTATCAATTTGACCAGAATGATCATTATAGAATCCTTTTTGTACACTAATATTCAGTGCCTTTAGAATCTTATCTAAATCAATAAAATAGTCATCTTCACTAATTTCAATGCTTTTTCATAGCTGTTTTTTTCATTTTCACTCAAACCAATTAAATCTGTTTCAAAAAAATCTTCTGGAAACAATTCTTCTAATCTTTTTATTCCCATTACATTATATCTCCAAGTCAATGTCTTATTAACCCCTTTCTACATTTCTTACTATATACAATATATTCGTAAAACACATAGAAAATTAGCTTACTTCTCATTATATCAAAAAACACGGCATTCCGCCGTGTCTCTTTCTTTATTTCACCAATTTCTTCATTTCTTCAATACGCACTACTGTCGCATCATATTTAGCTTGGTAATCTTCTTGTTTGTCGCGTTCTTTTTGGACGACTTCTGGTTTGGCGTTGGCTACGAAGCGTTCGTTAGAGAGCTTCTTACCGACCATATCCAGTTCTTTTTGCCATTTGGCTAATTCTTTTTCAAGACGAGCCAATTCTTCTTCAACATTGAGAAGGTCAGCGAGTGGCAAGTAGATTTCTGCGCCTGTGATGATGCTTGACATAACCAAGTCAGGCACTTCGACATCTGCTGCGATTTCCAAGTGTTCTGGATTGGTGAAGCGTTTGATGTAGTTGACATTGTCATTGAAGAAGGCATCGAGCTTACTATCGCTTGTCTTAATCAAGATAGTGATTGGTTTGCTTGGTGCTACGTTCACTTCTGCACGTGAGTTACGTACTGAGCGAATCACGTCTTTAAGAGCCTCAACGCCAGCTGCAGCTTCTTCGTTTTCAAATTCTGGACGAACCACTGGGTATTCAGCAGTCACGATCGTTCCTTCAGAGATTTGACCATAGATTTCTTCGGTTACGAATGGCATGATTGGGTGAAGGAGACGCAAATTTGATCCAAAGTGTAAAGAAGGACAGAACGAGTGATAACTTTTTCGTCCTCGTTATCGCTGTAAAGCACTTCCTTAGTCAACTCAACATACCAGTCCGCAAACTCATCCCAGATGAAGTTGTAGAGGATGTGACCAGCCACACCAAATTCGAACTTATCAAAGTTTTCAGTGACCTTACCGATTGTTTCATTAAGGTTGTGGAGAATCCAACGGTCTGTGACGTTTCCTGCTTGACCAGCAACCACTTTAGCTACATTTTCACGTGCCGCATCCAAGGTCAAACCTTCATTGTTCATGAGGATGTAACGAGAGATATTCCAAATTTTGTTAATGAAGTTCCAAGACGCATCCATTTTCTCATAAGAGAAGCGCACGTCTTGACCTGGTGCAGAACCGTTTGAAAGGAACCAACGGAGGGCATCGGCACCATATTTCTCGATAACATCCATTGGGTCAATACCGTTACCGAGTGACTTAGACATCTTACGTCCTTGCTCATCACGGATAAGACCGTGGATAAGAACATTCTTAAATGGTTGGCGTCCTGTGAATTCCAATGATTGGAAGATCATACGAGACACCCAGAAGAAGATGATGTCGTAACCTGTTACCAAGGTTGAAGTTGGGAAGTAACGTTTGAAGTCTTCTGCTTCCACATCAGGCCAACCCATAGTTGAGAATGGCCAGAGGGCAGAACTGAACCAAGTATCCAAGACATCTTCGTCTTGTTTCCATCCGTCACCTTCTGGAGCTTCTTCGCCAACGTACATTTCACCCTCAGCATTGTACCAAGCAGGGATTTGGTGACCCCACCAGAGCTGACGAGAGATTACCCAGTCATGGACATTTTCCATCCATTGAAGGAAGGTATCGTTGAAACGAGGTGGGTAGAAATCTACCTTGTCGTCTGTGTCTTGGTTGGCAATAGCATTCTTAGCCAATTGATCCATCTTAACAAACCATTGTGTAGACAAACGTGGTTCAACAGGCACACCTGTACGTTCTGAGTGACCAACTGAGTGAGTCATTTTTTCAATTTCGACAAGGGCACCGATTTCTTCCAATTTCTTAACAACAGCCTTACGTGCTTCAAAGCGGTCCATACCGTTGAATTCTCCAGCCAATTCATTCATGGTACCATCATCGTTCATAACATTGACTTGTGGCAAGTTATGACGTTGACCAACCAAGAAGTCATTAGGGTCGTGGGCAGGAGTGATTTTAACCACACCAGTACCAAACTCAGGGTCTGCGTGTTCGTCCCCAACGATTGGGATTGGCTTGTTCAAGATTGGCAAGATAACATTTTTACCAATCAAATCTTTATAACGATCATCATTTGGGTTAACCGCTACAGCAGTATCCCCAAACATAGTCTCAGGACGTGTTGTTGCTACTTCAAGGGCACGTGAACCGTCTTCCAACATATAGTTCATGTGGTAGAAGGCACCTTCGACATCCTTGTGAATAACCTCGATATCAGAGAGGGCTGTTCGAGCTTTTGGATCCCAGTTGATGATAAATTCACCACGGTAGATCCAGCCTTTCTTGTAGAGCTCTACAAAAACCTTACGAACCGCTTTTGAAAGACCTTCGTCAAGTGTGAAACGCTCACGAGAGTAGTCTACAGAAAGACCCATCTTACCCCATTGTTGCTTGATAGTTGAGGCATACTCATCTTTCCATTCCCAGACTTTATCAAGGAATTTTTCACGGCCAAGGTCATAACGAGAGATGCCGTCTTCAGCCAAACGCGCTTCTACTTTAGCTTGAGTGGCAATACCTGCGTGGTCCATACCAGGAAGCCAAAGCGTATCAAAACCTTGCATGCGTTTTTGACGGATAATGATATCTTGCAAAGTTGTATCCCAAGCGTGACCAAGGTGAAGTTTACCAGTTACGTTTGGTGGTGGAATAACGATTGAATAAGGCTTAGCCTTTTTATCGCCTGAAGGCTTGAAAACATCTTCGTCAAGCCATTTTTGGTAACGACCAGCCTCAACCTCGGCTGGATTGTATTTAGGTGAAAGTTCTTTAGACATGTGTGTGTCCTTTCTTTAATTACGATATATGTTTATAATTGTTTTTAAAAATTAGCAACAAAATTATTTTTGAACGGTCATATAAATTGATAACTATACATTTAAAGTAACCTTAAATAGTCAAATAGTCAAATTTTTTTGAAAAATAATATGAAATCTCTTCTAATTACTATATTTCGAAAAAAATTACTTTTTTTATCTTTTTAAGTATTTCTCTAAATAAGTAATCTCCTTTTTTATACAAGCTCTTTTTCCATAAGTTTTTCCTTTTTGTATATCGCTTATAACTTTTTTTCCCATTCCTCTTCAACTATCATTTCATCCAGTTTCCTTGGATTTTTTTAGCTAAAGACTTTTGAAAGCAACAAATATAGTGATTCTTCCTAATATTAGATGAATCATCTTCATTATCAATTGCATTATTAATTTTTCAACAGATTCTCAAAAAAATATCAGCGTTCTCTACAGCTCGAATTTCCTCTATGTATTGGCTTTTTTTCATCGTCTATACTAAATAGCAAGAATAATATTTCTAAAAATAAATAACGCTCCACGAATAATAAAGATGAACTTATCCTTATCAATATTTTTTTAGAAAAGATATATGAGAGAGTACTTCGATGGCGTTCTCATTATAGCGTTGACTAATTCCAAAAAAATGGTAGTAAATAAAAGATTATAAATAAAAATCATAAGAAATGAATTTCCATTTCTAAAAGACAATCTCACAGAATCTCTTAAAAAAATAGAATATGAAAAATGAAGTCAAACATAAGCCAATATATACTAACGGTATCCAATGTGAAACAACATTTCCACTCACATCTCTCCAATCGGGTTTAATAAACCAAATTATTAATAGCACAGTTCCCAACACTAAGGATATAAAAACAAACGTCTCAAAGACTTTATATCTTACTTTTTTTCTACTGGAACTCAATTCATAATCTAATAGTAATTCCGAATAAGAAATTAATTTATCAATTAACTCCTTAGGCACTTTGCCATTATTCTTTAGTTTACTCTCAATCTTATTGATCAGTATCCAAATATGACCATCCTTTAAATAAGTTGAATTACCACCAACCTTTCTTACTCGCTTTCCTTTTGCATCCAATAACAACTTTAATTCATTCAATGGTTTTTGAGGATTATTAAACGAATACAAATCTTTTATAATTGTCCTTAAGTGGTTTCGATAATAAAGGTGTTCCTCGCTCATATAGTCTAAACTTCGTGACTTATTATTAGAGACAAAAACTAAAATTGCACTCAAAATAGCGCCTAATCCCGCACCACTAAGCAGGGTAATAATATGACTCACTTTCACTATTTATCACCTACTCTCAAATACTAGTAAATCTCCACTGTTCGAAAATTTTCGAACAGTCCAACTAATGTTTTCGTTCTTCCCACTCACTCCTAAGCAATCCATACCTCAACTCATCACAGCGATTCCCTTGAGCATCTTTGCGGTCTCGAATGCGAGCTTCGAGGGTAAAGCCTAATTTTTCCGCTACTCGTTGACTTTGCAGGTTATAACCAAAGCAAGTCAGCTCTATCTTATGAAGACCAAGTTCTTTAAAAGCTAGGTCAATCAAAACATGTGCTGCTTCTGGTACATAACCTTGACCCCAATAGTCTGGGTGCAAAGTATAGCCAATTTCAAGCACATCATCTTCGTGGCGATGGTTGAAGTCAACAGAGCCAATAACCTTATCGGTTCCTTTGACCACGATTCCATAGCCTGCTGGAAGATTGTCTTTTTGATTACGCTCAGGAAGGATATGCTCTAGATAATAAATCTCATCTTCCAAGGTCTTAACGGGTGGAAAGCCTGCTGGGTAAGAAACTTCTGGGAGACTAGCGTAGGCATAAATATCCTCTACATCCGCCACTGTTCGAACTCGTAAGACCAGACGCTTCGTTTCGATTCGTTCTGGCAATTCAGCTTTTGTCATCCTTCTTCCTCGCTTTCTTGATGAAGCTTCCCATAGGGTCGACTCTGTCATCTAGATAGCGATAGACACGCTTATGACCATCTCCCATAAAGTAAGTCGGTGCAAAAGCGATCATTTTTAAAATGTCCCTTGTCATCTAGTAAACCAGGATTAGCAAGGCGGTCTACAATCTTAGCAAAGATATGGCAGATACCCATCTTCCTCAATAATTCTGATCCACCTGGCAATCCAGAACGACTGGACAAGCATCCAAGATAGGTGCTTGTGTCAGTTTAGAAGGTTGAAAATCTAGGCCAAGTTTAGCAATCTTTTCACGATGACTAATAAAACCCAGCCTGCTCCATCTCCAGCATGAAACTTTCATCAGGAATATTCACAGTGAACTTCTGATAATGTTTAATCTGGTCTGCCGCATTTTCCTCGCTACCGACCCCGATGACTAGCCAATCTCCTAGACTATAAGAAGAACTACAAGTCGTCACATTATAGCCATGTGTCTGGTCCTGGTAACCCAAGATAAAAATTGGAAAACCATAGTACAATTTACTGGTCTCAAAAGATTGCTTCATGTCACCCTCCTTTGATAGGAACGTAGACCTCGCTTTCGCTCCGTCTGCATCAATATCTCTAAATTCACCTGCGACCTTCGGTCTTGGTTCTTTAAAAGCTATAGAAAATCCCTGCCATAACTATGACAGGGACGAATGTGTATCCGCGGTACCACCCAGTTTTGAGTGGCAACCACTCACAGCTTTCTTGATTCAATTTGACCATCAGCAACCAGCTTTGACATTTGTGCGGATTTCTCAGTACCACCGCTTCCTGTGACAAATGGGCTTCAAAGCACCTCTGAATGGTCTTATTTTATCACAATTTTAAGACCAAGACAAATGAAATTGTAAGGAGACATTGAGATAGGAAATCTTATTGATTTTTTTGAATTTGAAAGTATGTCCTCTGTCTTACTTTTCCTCACAATTTTCAATGGCTACTATTACCTTTCATGACAAGTTCTAACTTTGCTTGGCTTTCCAAATATCTCTTACGGTAAGTTATTGCCATCGTTTTATACTCTTCGGAGGACATTTTATAAAAATCTGCTTCTTCTTTGTAAGATTCTACAAACTTTTTTTGTAATAATCGATATCTTTTATCGGATTCTTAATAATCTTATCTATCAATACATAAATCCCTAAAAAAATACACCACCAAGAATCATCCCCAAGAAAAATAGGGCGCCACAAGAAATGATTTAATTAACTCCATGAAGTTCACCATCACTTTCCTTCAAAATCCTTCTGAAAATGTTCTTTATGAACTTTTAATTCAAGCCTACAAACATCTTTGAGCTTTTTCCCAGCTGCAACTCGTCTTTGATGTGCTATTATTAAAACATGTTCGGACTGTGTATGACTAATAAAATAACACAATAGCAGGTAAGTAACTATAACCCCTAACATCATAGTAATTATCCTAACCACCAAGAAAATCATCTCTCTACTCCTCTCTTAAGGAACTTGCTGAAACCATTGTAACAAAACGTCGGCTAAAATCGAGACCTTTTTCACAAGAAATGGCTCGTTTATCATAAGTAAAAGCATTTATTTTATTTTGAGTACATAAATGATGGTATTATAGATATTTCAAGACAGATAATCTACATTCTAGATAACTTTATTTTCTATTAGAAAAATCCCTGTCTTCCGACAAGGATTTCATCTTATTTTTCTTCCTTAGCTCTTTCTTCTTTTAGCCATTTTTCATAGCTTTCGAGTAGATTGATAGCCATTTGGGTTGCCAAGGCTAGTGAGAAGGCTTCTGTACCTTCAGTTGTTTCGTCTTGGACTTCCAATTTACTTTCTTCGTAAATGGCTTTGAGAGCCTTATTGCTAAGCGTGTCTTTAAATGCTTGGAATTCTTTCATGGTCAAAGCCTCCTTGATTCTACGGCAACATCTACAGCTACTGTTACCGTTTTCACTTTAAGTTTACACCATTTCAGAGAAATTGCAAGGATTTTCCTTAATAATAAGGAGAGCTTTCACTCTATCTGCGACCTACTGAGCAGGAGTCGCAGCCCCTGTGAGATACTCAGTCGTATAGGCTACGATAGCTCCCGAATCAGCATTTACCGCGTATTTATAACGTAGACCGCTAGCAGCATAATCAAAGCTGATATTGTAGACTTTACCGTCTCCTTCAGTCTTCAAGTCCGTTTTCAAGTTGGTCACAGAACCTTCAGCTAGGCCAGCATGGTTAAGAGCTGTCGTTTGCGCAGTTTCTTTTAGATACTGCTGTCTCTTCCTTGCTTTCGCTAGGTTGAGTCTCGTCTTTAGGCTCTTCACTTTTTTGAGTATCATCCTCATCCTTAGATGTTGGATGGTCACTCTTATGTTTCAAAATAGATCCTGACTGACCGTCAATCGTATACTCAAAATGGTTGTCTGACGTTGTGAAACTAATCTCATAACTTCCGTGAAGCCCAGAACGTGATTTCGAAACTGTTGATTGAGAAATCTCAGAAGTTTTGACACCTGCATTTTTGTAAGCAATGTCGGCTGCATCTTGTTCTGACAAGCGATAACCTGAACCGTTAAAAATAAACAGGCCTGCAGCGATGGCAACTGGGATAGCGAGCAGAATCAGATAGCTCACTAGCTTTTTCATTTTTCGCATAAAATTCTCCGCTATTTTAATCTAATACTACTATTATATCTTAAAGTTCTAAAATTGTCAGATAAACTTGGCTCATTTTTAGGTCGACATTATAAAAAGTTCCCAATAGCTATCAGGAACTTCTACGAAATGTTACTATTTGGCCAGTTACAAAGACTAGGATGGCTATCCAGATAAAGAGGAAGCCTTTCAATTCTCCAAAGCTGACCGTCTCACCAAAAATGAGAATGGCTACGAGAAGTTGAATCGTAGGATTAAGATACTGGATGAAACCGATAAGGTTAAGCGGTG
>BNJV01002260.1_pt1 | contig 9827 bp, 10 predicted proteins | sample 8540591 | NCBI WGS metagenome assembly BNJV01 (sample SAMD00202457, study PRJDB9452) | human saliva metagenome | host: Homo sapiens
AAAAACGCCTCCAAAAGATATACACAAACTAAAGGCGTTTTGAAACAAACTTATGAAAAAATTATGTAGAGATTTCCGTTGGAATCGTTTCGTTTATTCTAAAAATCGTAGTCATCATCTAGCATTGCTTCTGCATTTCCCATTAGATATCCTGCCCCCACTTGAGAAAAGAAATCGTGATTGGCCGTTTCAATCGAAATACCATTCATGACAATCGGATTCACATCAGACGCTGTAATATCCGAAAAGTAACTTTGAAAGCCCATATTTTGTAGCGCTTTATTGACATTGTATTTAACAAATACCTTTATTTCTTCCGCCAGACCAATAGGTGCATAGACTTCATCCGTATATGCAAACTCATTTTCTAAAAGATCATCTAAAAAACGATACATCCAAGTTATGAACTCATGTTGTTCTGCTTCTGAGAGCTCATCAAAGGTTAAGCGAAACTTATATCCCAGATAAGTCCCATGTACGGATTCGTCCCTAATTACTAATTTGATTAACTCTGCTAGATTAGCTAATTTATTTTGTCCACGATACCAAAGCGGTATGAAAAAGTTGCTATAGTATAGGACTCCTTCTAAAAACACACTCGCAACCATCACCTGTAGAGGGGTTCCATGCTGATACATCTCATTTATCTTTTGGGCTTTATACTGCATTTTAGGATCCTGATTCATCCAATCATATATTTTCTCAATTTCCTTAAAAGTATTTAACGAAATCAATATGGTACCGTATGTCTTAGCATGGATAGATTCCATAAATGTAAAATCACTCAGAACCGCTCTCTCCTTGCGAGTTCGAACGTGCTGTTTAATAGAATACAAGCCCTCTTCGGATTGAAGCGTATCAAGTAAAGCCAAGCCTCCAACCGCTTTCTTGACAACCTCTTTCTCTGGATTTGATAGTTGCTTCCAATCAAGCAAGTCATTTGATACTGGAACACGAGTATCAATCCAAAATTGTGCCGTAGCTTTATCCCAAACATAGTCGTCTAACTCATCCTCGACTTCTTTCCAATTCAATGTCCGATGTAACATATAAATCCTCCTCAAAAATCATAGTCATCATCACGTGATTCTTCTATCCTATGAATAGACATCTGCCCGAGAAGCTCGTGCTTTCTCAGCCTATTCAATACTCCATCAAGCGCAGAGAGAATCTCCCTATCAACTGGGTACCTCTCTTCGACCCCGATACTCTCTAACAAATGATTGGCTTCTCTTTGTACAAGGTTCTGAGTCAATTTGAATGTCAGCATCTACATAAAGTTCACGAATGATTTTCCCCTCTGTTTTTAAGATTCTGTCAATCATTTCAACAGCCCAGGCTTGAAATGAAATTTGGCCAGCTCTATCCATTCCTGCCAAAAGAAGATTGACTTTATGTATCAGATAGTCACAATGCAATGACTCATTCAAGAGAATCATTTTCACCATTTCACCAAGGTTAGTAAAGCCCTTTTGAATCCACAATTTCATCAAAAAGGCAAGTTGACTATAAGTCATCATTCCTTCAACACAAGTAGCCATAAAGCGCTTCTGAATCGCATTTTTACTATGATATACCGTGTCGACTCTTTCTAGTCGCTCTACTACCAATTTATGTTGATCTACCCACTCAAATAAGGATGCCACCTCCTGTTCATCCTCATTAAAGGAGTATAAAATAGTATTATAAGCCTTGGTATTTACCATTTCAGTGAACTGTAGATTGTTTAAAATAGCAACCTCCTGTTGTGAGCGTTCACTATGCCGTATAAACTCCTCCGCCTCTAGCGACTGGTAAGTTGATAAATTCGCAAGAAAGATCAGCGAACGATTTAATTCTTGCTTCTCCTCTACCGACAAACGATTAAAAGCAGGTTTATCATTTTCAATTGGAATTCGATTGTCTAGCCAAAATAACGATGTCGCTCTCTCCCACGTAGCGTTATCCAATTCATCCTCAATCTCATTCCAGTTGATTGCTTTGTAGTATAGAAATTTTTTTGACATCCTCTCTCCTTAAATCATACAAGATTCACAGCTATTTACACTGCTAAATTCGTCATCCTCTGTATAGGTTCTAACATAATAAAGTGATTTTATCCCTTTTCGCCATGCGTAATTCCGAAGACGATTCAAGTCACGTGTCGTTAGCATTGTATTTCCCTTAGTTTTCCATTCATATAGTCCTTCAGGTAATTGAGAACGCATAAAGAGAGTCAGACTCATTCCCTGATCAATGTGTTTTTGTGCGACTGCATACACATCAATAATTTTACGCTGATCCATGTTATAAGCAGTCTCATAAAATGGTAAGGTATCATTAGACAGATACGGAGCGGGATAAAAGATCGATCCCACCTTCTTTTCCTGCCGATTTTCTACCAACTGAGTAATCGGGTGAAGAGAAGCACTCGTTTCGTTGATATAAGAAATAGAACCATTAGGTGCCACTGCTAAACGATTTCGATGGTAGAGGCCATCTTTCATGACTTTCCCCTTTAGTACCTTCCAATCTTCTTTCGTTGGAATAGGAATATCCTTAAAAATGGCTGCTATCTTAGGAAATCTAAATACAAAATCCTGCTCTACATATGGTGAAAAGTAACTTCCATCGGCATAGCTCGAATCCGCAAATTCATAAAATGTCTCATGCCGCTCTCTTGCGATTCTATTGCTGGATACTAAAGAATAATAATTCAATGCCAAGAAGTAAGCTTCTGTAAATTCTAGAGATTCTTTTGAACCATACTTGATTTGGTGCAAAGCAAAAGCTGTGTGTAATCCCATCGCTCCCAGTCCTATCGTATGGTAGAGACGATTTCCCTTATTTACTGTAGGCACTTCTTCAACAGACTCTAGATCCGTAACAGTCGTTAAGGCACGAACCATTGTATCAACAGAGGCAGCAAAATCTTCAGATTTTAGTAAATTAACAATATTAGTTGAGCCAAGGTTACAACTAATATCCGTTCCCACCTCATGATAGGACAAATCATCATTCAATACGGATGGAGTCTGTGGTTGCAAAATCTCTGAACAAAGATTACTCATAATGATTTTCCCTTTGACGGGATTCGCGCGATTAGCGACATCGATATTTAGAATATAAGGATAGCCAGACTCTTGTTGCAAGCGGGAAATTTCCTGTTCCAATTCTCTCGCTTGAACAACTGTCTTTTCAATAGCTGGATTTGCAACCAATCGGTCGTATTCAGCCGTGATATCTACGTACGAAAAAGGTTTCCCATAGACTTTTTCAACATGATAAGGATTAAACAGATACATGGGTTGATTTGTTTTAATCAGCTCGTAATACTTATCCGGAACGACCAACCCCAGAGAGAGGGTTTTAACACGAATTTTTTCATCTGCATTCTCCTTCTTTGTCGATAAAAAGGCGAGAATATCCTGATGAAAAACATTCAAGTAAACGACCCCTGCCCCATTTCTCTGTCCTAGCTGATTGCTATAGCTGAAAGAGTCTTCTAGTAGTTTCATTACAGGGAGCACTCCCGAAGAAGCATGTTTAATTCCTTTTATAGGAGAACCACTCGCACGTAGGTTCGATAAATTCACTCCAACTCCACCACCAAGTCTAGAAAGTTGCAAAGCAGAGTTGACCCCACGTCCGATAGATAACATAGAGTCATCGAGATCTATTAGAAAACAAGAAACCATCTCACCACGCCGTTTTTTTCCTGCATTTAAGAATGTGGGGGTCGCAGGTTGGTACCGTTGGGTAATCATTTCCTCCGCAATTTTTGTCGCTAAGTTCTGATCACCATTTCCTAGATAGAGGGCATTAAGGAACACCCGATCCTCAAACGATTCCAAATAGGTCTTTGAATCATCAGTCTTTAGTGCATATTGATTATAAAATTTATAAGCTCCCATAAAACTCTTAAAGGCAAAATCATGTTCTTTTATCTTCTGGTATAAGTCCTCTAAAAAATCACTATCAATCTCACCAGACTCTCCACGATACAAGCCCACAACCTCTTCATCCACATAATCCTCTTGAATTAAATACTGGAAACGTTCTTTCAGACTTGAAAAATGCATCGTATGAGGTTCAATTTCATTCTTTAAATAGTCTGTTAAGGCCTCTCTATCATAGTAAAGAGGAATTTCACCATCAATTGGAATGTTCACCATATTGTTCAAAACAAAATAATCCTTAGTAGCTGACATCTATTTTTTCCTCCGCTTTCTCAAAACTAGCTAAAATATGTTTGGAGATCCTCTCCACATCTTCATCTGTCCCGCGTAATTCAAAAACATCTATAACAGGAAAGCCAAACTGATCTGCATATTGAAAAGCCGTTAGACAGAATTGCTTATTGAAATTTCGATTACCACTCCCAATAATTCCTAGACAATAACGAAAATTTCCTTGATACTCTAAAAATTTTCGAAGATTTCCCGTCAGAATTTCTTGGAAACCAGTATCAATTCCATTTCCTCCCTCTAGATAAGTTGGTAAAAAACTGACAAAGGGACCATCTACTGTGATTGCCTTACCCTTTAAATCTTTTACATTCAAAGACTCAACTTCTCTATGATACGTCGCTTTTATATATTGACTGACCCGCTGGACAAAGGAACTCGTATTCCCACTTAAACTAATATAATAAAATCTAATTCTTTGCATGACTTCTCCTTTTTTGATACAATATATTGTGTTTTACAAAACCATACACTCTATATATTGTGTTTTTTATTTTACTGTATCTAAATGATAAAAAAATTGATATTCGTCAAGTTTCTATAAATTTCTTCAAAATTAGGAGTTTCTATGTCCCAACCATGCTTTTATACCGTTCCCCTTTTTAGCTCCCTCTCCCGTGATGAACTTCAGGGTATCCAAAGTCTGTTTCACCATAAGAAATTTAAAAAGGGCGAGTTAATTTTCTCACCCTTTGATGAGGAAACCTTAATCATTGTTAATAGAGGACAATTTAAGGTCTATCGTCTGACTAATGATGGAACCGAGCAATGCATCCGTATCGTTGGCAAAGGAAATTACGAAGGAGAAAACTATCTCTTTGAAGAGAATAATCAGGATCTCTATGGGGAAGCCTTGGTCTCTACAGAAGTCTGTGTCATTTATAAAAAAGATTTTCAATACCTTCTCCAGAGTTTTCCACATTTTAGTTGGCAACTTCTACGTCTTAATGCCATAAAAGCAATTCAGACGGAAGAACAAGTCACCTTATTAGCCTTTGAAAAAATAGAACAACGCCTTGCTTGCTATCTTATTCACCTTACCGGAAAAAGTAACAATCCTAAACTCACCTTCACTTTGCCAATTTCAGAAAAGGAACTTGCCAGTTACCTTGGAACGAGGCCCGAAACTATTTCGCGAAAATTTAAAATTTTTGAAGAACATCACTATATTCGAAAAGTTCGTCGTACCATTCATATCATAGATGATCAAGCTTTAAGGAATTTATATTGATCTGAAGCTTTTTTGTTCATTTCATGTTATACTATATAAAATATGAAACGTTTACAAAGAGATAATCATGAAACCAATACTTGAGACCATCGATACCCGCTTTGGCACTGCTAGCAAGCATGCCTTCTCTCGGGGAAATACCCTGCCTTATACAGGCGTGCCTTTTGGGATGAATTATTTTGTGCCCCAGACCAGTGACCAGGAGGGAGCTTGGTTCTTCGATCCGCATCTACCCATCTTTCAGGGGATTCGATTGACCCACCAGCCCAGCCCTTGGATTGGGGACTACTCTTGGCTCCTCATAACACCTGTCACAGGTCAGCTTGGGGGAGACAGTCTCTTTCACCGCCAGTCTTCTTATGATATCGAAAAAAAGCCTCTTTCCAGCCTCATTATCTGAAGATTTTTCTCCCTGCGCTATCAGATTGAAACTCAGCTCACACCGACTTGCTACGGTGCTTCTATTCGCCTAGAACAAAAGCAAGGTAAGGCTCTCCCTCAATCTTCATACAGCAGATGAACTGACAGTCAAGCAGGTAGATAAGCGGACTCTGGCCCTAAGACAAGAAGGAAAAAAACAGAGACCAATAAAAAAATCCACTGATACTCTTCACTGCCCTACAAATGAATACGGATATTCTTGATGTCAGCCAAAAAAAGCGGAGACTGGCGAATTGACTTAGCAAGTAGTCATGCTGAGATCCAATTAGCGACTTCTTTTATTTCTCCTTCTCAAGCGTTGCTTAATCTACCTCAAAAGGACTTTGATAGCTGTAAAGCAAATGCCCAAGCAGACTGGGAAGATCTCCTCCATCGTTTTGATGTACTTAAGACAGGAGAGGCTGACCGAACCTTCTTTGACCACTGCCTCTACAGACTCTTCCTCTTCCCACAGACATTTTATGAGGTGAACGAGTCAGGGCAGGCCATCCACATGGATTTGTCTACTGGTACTGTCAAGCCCGGTGTCCTCTTTAGCAACAATGGTTTCTGGGATACCTTCCGCACCACCTTCCCCCTCTTTGCCCTTATCATACCGGAACACTATCACCGCTTTCTAGAAGGTTTCCTCAATAGCTACCACGATACTGGATTTCTTCCAAAATGGCTAGCCCCAGATGAACGTGGCATGATGCCAGGGACTCTATTGGACGGTATTATCGCAGATAGTGCCTGCAAGGAAATGGCTCCCGACTTGGAAGAAGAACTCCTCCAAGCTATGCTTGAAACAGCTAGCAAGATCGACCCTCTCGGCATCAATGGTCGTCACGGACTAGCCCAATACCAAGAACTGGGCTACCTCTCTACCGACCACCACGAAAGCGTCAGCCATACCCTAGACTACGCCTATAGCGATTTTTGTATCGCCAGTTGCGCCGAAAAGCTTGGTCAGAATGACATCGCTGAGACTTATTGGACTGCTTCACAAAATTACCGCAATCTATTTGACGCTGAGACAGGCTACATGAGAGCACGAGACAATCAAGGCAACTTCCGCCCTGACTTCTCTCCTTATAGTTGGGGACGCGACTACGCTGAATGTTCTGCCATTCAAGCAACTTTAGGCGTCCTCCACGACATCCCAGGTTTGCGTCGACTGATGGGTGGAAAAGAAGCCTTCAGCAACTACCTTTTGAAAGCCTGTCAGGAGGCTCCTCTCTTTGAAACGACTGGCTATGGTTACGAGATTCATGAAATGAGCGAGATGGCTACAGCTCCTTTTGGGCAAATTGCCATTTCCAATCAACCGAGCTTCCACATTCCTTATCTCTTCCGTTACAGTAACTATCCTGAATACACGGCTCTTCTCATTAAGACGATACGTCAAAAAGCCTTTCACCCAAGCTGGGAAGCCTATCCTGGCGATGAGGATAATGGCAGTCTCTCTGCTTGGTACATCTGGTCGGCTCTTGGATTCTATCCAACCTGTCCAGGAAAACCAAGCTACGACCTCGGAATTCCCCTCTTTGATCATCTCCGTGTCTACCTTGCCAAAGAAAATAAGTGGTTGGATATCCATGCTGAACAAAACCACAGCCATTTTAACTTTGTCAAGGAATGTCGATTGGACCAGACCCCTGTATCTAGCATCCAACACCAAGACCTCTTGAAAGCTGAGCAACTGACCTTCACCCTCAGCTGGCTACCAAATCACTCATAACCAAAAGAACCTTTGCACCGCGCAAAGGTTCTTCTTTTATGAAACTTGGACCTGAAGCTGGTCAACCAGCTGCCCATCTACCGTCAGATTCAGATAAAAATCTAAGCTTTTATCTCCTGAAAAATACAAGGTTGGTAGTGTTAGCTTTTTTTCAGTCTCGCCAACTTGAAACGCAAGGACTTGAATCTCGTCCCGATAAGCGACACCATGCACACCTGTCCCTGGTTGAATCGAAATCTTAGCTTCTAAAGGACCACTACATTCTCTCCGCTTAACTGTAAAATGGGCATTTTCTCCCTTGGTCACAGCTAGACTTTTTTCTGAAAACTCTAGTTGCTGAACAGTTTCTTTTCTCGACAAGGTAGGTGTTTTATAAAGTGAAATCTTAGTTAATACTGGCAAATCCTGTGCCTCTGTGATGATTACACGCACCTTCTGAGCCTCTACCATGGATCCTCGCAAAAGACGTTTATAGCCTACTGTAAATCCTGATCCAAACTCCTGCCAAACACCATCCAACTCTACCTGAACATGGAAAGCAGCGATGCGTTGCCCCGTCTTCAAATCTTCCCTCAGCTCGATCATATCGAAAGTCTTGGGAGTTCTTAAATCAATCTCTAACTGGATTGGCAACTCTGCATCACTTGCCCATGAACTGGTCTTCCATCCATCTGTCAGGTGAGAACAGGCAAAGTCTGGTGATAGAGCAGAGCCGTATACCTTGGCTCCCAAAGCCAAATCTTCCCTATAGAGCTCATCACGGTAGGCAGCAAATTCATAGAGACGCTGGATATCCTTTCATCAAAGAGTCCATCTTGGTTCGGTGGGATATTAAGCAAGAGTGGAGTTCCCCGCCCTACCGAGTGAAAGTAGATTTCGACCAACTCCTCGAGAGACTTGGGGTCCTGATCCTCATGGTAAAACCAGCCTGGCCGAAGAGAAACATCTGCCTCGCCGATTGAAAATAGCGTCCCAGAGGGGTCTCCGTGCTGTAGATAATCCAATGCAGCCTCTATCCCCAACTGATCAGGTTTGACTTTTTGCCACAAGGGATCCCCTGCATAGCCTCGTTCATTTCCAATCCAGCGAATACTGGTCCCTTCAGTTGAGAAAATCAAACAATCCCCCCTGTAAGTCACGAATGGTTTCAAACCAAGTCTCAAACTCATAGTTGACTTGCTGGGCCCCTTCGCCTCGAGCGCCATCCATCCACACCTCAGCGAACTTACCGGCATTTCCATAGGCAGGATTTGACAAGATTTCCTTTAACTGAGCCAGATAGTAGGCATTATAGTCCGCTTCTCGATCCACGTGATAGAGGGGACTGTGGGCATCCCAAGGAGACAAATACACTCCCATATCCATGTCAAACTCAGTCGCAGCTTTGGAAACCTCAAGGAGCAAGTCCCCCTTTCCATCCCTCCAAGGGCTAGCCTTGACCGAATAATCTGTGTGGGCTGTCGGATAGAGGACAAAACCATCGTGGTGCTTAATCACCAAAATCAGTTTTTTAAAACCCGTTTCTTTGAGTACCCGGACCCATTCACGCGCATCCAACTTGGTAGGGTTAAAACACTTGGGATCCTCTTGCCCGCTTCCCCATTCTTGGTCATAAAAGGTATTGGGACCAAAATGGATAAAGGCAGCTAGTTCATCCTCTAAATAAGCTAGCTGGGCCTGACTTGGTAATGGCCCATGTGGTTTTATGTTACTCATCATCTCATATCTCTTTCACTGATTATTTCTCTTGTTCACAAAGTTATCCACAAGTTGTGGATAAGAAAACATGCCTAAAAACTAGCTTTTTCAGACTCCAACTCTTAGACTTTGAACCTGTCACCCTAAACATACCTTTGTCAAATGGCTCTGTACTAAGGTTTTTACTAGCTCTCTAGCAAGTTACTAATGTACGGAACTATTATCAGGATACTTCAACACCCTGAGTTGTATGTCATTTCCCCCTAGACTTATCCACAGACTGTGAATAAACTATTGTTCCAGACCGCTCTCTCCTTGACTATAACAAAAAGCGATAGCAGCGTCAATATGACTAAGATTTCTTCCTAAATCCCCTGAAAAGATTCTATAATTTGTACAATCGTAGCTTTTGCATTCGCCAGCTAGTCAGAATCATCCAGTAGAAAATGACAGCTTTATCACATTGCGAACAGCACAGCTATAGTACTATACCGCTCAACAACCTAACCAG